>OGLM01002344.1_pt1 | contig 17497 bp, 18 predicted proteins | sample 1572531 | NCBI WGS metagenome assembly OGLM01 (sample SAMEA2581909, study PRJEB24529) | metagenome | biome: Human gut stool | place: China | collected 2011 | reverse complement strand
TATTTTTATTTTATTTTTGGTAAAAATTCATCTACTTCTCTTCCGAAGAACCTCAATTCCCTCACCAGCGTTGAGCTGATGCTGCTGTATCTTGGGTCGGAAAACAGCAGGATGGTTTCTACGCCGCCCAACTGCTTGTTGATATCCGCCTGCTCTCGCTCGTACTCGAAATCTTTGGCAGAGCGGACGCCGCGAACCAGGAACCTGGCTCCCAGGCGATGCGCCAGATCGATGGTGAGGTCATCATAGGCAACCACCTCCAGGCGATAGCCCTTGGATGCATCCTCCGCATCTACCAGCTCAGCACATTCCTTCGGGAAAACCTTTCTGATATCTTCTACACGCTTCGAGATTTCCTCGCTGGCGTGCTTCAGCTTGCTCATCGCCACTGCTATCACGAGCTTGTCGAACATGGGCAAGGCACGCTCGGCGATGTTCTGATGTCCTATCGTAAATGGGTCGAATGTACCCGTAAATATTCCTATCTTCATATTTTTCTTCACTCTTCACTCTTCGTTCTTCACTCAAACAGGTCGCCCTGCATGATGTTGCTTCCATACGGATTCCTGCCCAGATGCTCATAGGCAAGCTTGGTGGCCATTCTGCCTCGTGGCGTGCGCTTGATGAAGCCTTCCATGATGAGGAATGGCTCGTAAACCTCCTCTACGGTGCCGCCATCTTCGCCGATAGCCGTGGCAATGGTACTTACGCCCACCGGACCTCCACGGAACTTGTCAATGATGGTGGTGAGAATCTTGTTGTCTATCTCGTCCAAGCCATACTGGTCGATGTTCAGCGCCTTGAGCGCCACCTGGGCAATCTCGAAGGTGATGGTTCCGTTGCCCTTTACCTGGGCGAAATCCCTGACTCTTCTGAGCAGCGAGTTGGCGATACGAGGGGTTCCGCGAGAGCGGCGGGAGATTTCTACTGCCGCCTCATCTTCTATAGGCACATTCAGGAGCATCGCACTTCGCTTGATAATCTTCTGAAGCGTCTCAGGGTCGTAGTATTCCAGATGCAGATTGATTCCGAAACGGGCACGGAGCGGAGCCGTGAGAAGACCGCTGCGGGTGGTGGCTCCCACGAGGGTAAACGGATTCAGATCTATCTGGATGCTGCGTGCCGAAGGACCCTTGTCTATCATGATGTCGATGCGGTAATCCTCCATCGCCGAATAGAGATACTCCTCTACCACTGGCGAGAGGCGGTGAATCTCGTCGATGAAAAGTACATCGTTAGGCTCCAGGGAGGTAAGGATACCTGCCAGGTCGCCCGGCTTATCGAGCACAGGGCCTGATGTAATCTTGAAGCCCACGCCCAGTTCGTTGGCGATGATGTTACTCAATGTGGTCTTACCCAATCCCGGAGGACCGTGTAAGAGGGTATGGTCGAGCGGTTCGCCACGATACTTGGCAGCCTCTACGAAGACTTCGAGATTATCCACCACGCCATTCTGTCCGCTGAAGTCGGAGAACTTCAGTGGGCGCAGTGCTTTCTCGAATTCCTTTTCGGCAGGCGAAACCATCTGTTGTCTTATATCAAAATCTTCGTTCATTCTATGACTATTATCGATAATATGGTGCAAAGTTACACATTTGTTGCGGAATTAAAGAAGAAAAGCCTAATTATTTTGCTTGTATTTTTGCTTGTGATTTTGCACAATCCAAAAAGATTCGTGCAGAATTGCAAGCGTTATCTATTAAAAATGTTATAATTTGTCATTTTCTTAGCAAATAATTTGTTTATTCGATAGAAAAGATGTACTTTTGTACTCGATATTGAAAGAGAGGAAAGGAAAGAGAGGAAAGAAAGAGAGACAATAAATAACAATAAAAGAGAGGAACAGAAAGAAACAGAGAGAAATATTGAGAATAGAAAAAATATAGAGAAATATCAGGATTTTTTAAAAGAATAGAATTATGCTTAGATTTTTTCAAGGGCTCAGCCGTTGGCTGGCCAATTACACATCTATTTTTGTAATAGGTGTAGCAGTATTTACATTCTTCTTCCCACATACCTTCGACTGGGTGCGCGGAACTACCCAAACCGTGATTCTCGGTATCATCATGCTCACCATGGGCTTGACCCTGACCACCAACGACTTCAAGATTCTGGCTCAGCGCCCGCTGGATGTATTCATCGGTGCCTGCGCCCAGTTCATCATCATGCCGGGCGTGGCTTATACCCTGGTGCATGTGTGGCATCTTGACCCAGCCCTGTCGCTCGGCATCCTGCTGGTGGGTTGCTGCCCCGGCGGCGTATCGAGCAACATCATGAGTTATCTCTGTCATGGCGACGTGGCTTTTTCTGTGGGAATGACCTGTGCCTCTACGATTCTTGCGCCTGTGATGACTCCGCTTCTGATGAAGATTACGGCTGGCGAGATTATCCATGTAGATGCTGTGGGAATGTTCATCAACATTCTGATAGTCACGATTATTCCTGTGGCCATCGGCTGCGCCTTGAATTATATCTATGGCAAGAAGGATTGCTTCCCTACTATCCAGAGTCTGATGCCGGGCATCAGCGTAACGTGTCTGGCGATTATCGTGGGAGGCGTGATTTCTACGGTTCACGACGATTTGGTGGCCCGTGGCTTGTCGCTTTTCCTCTGGACTTTTGCCGTGGTTTTCTGCCACAACACCCTGGGTTATCTTCTGGGTTGGCTTGCCGGAAAACTGGCGGGCTTCAATACTGCCAAGAAGCGTACCATCAGTATTGAGGTGGGAATGCAGAATGCCGGTCTTGCCACGGTTCTTGCTGGCAATTTCTTTGCTGCCCAGCCTCTCGCCGTATTGCCTTGCGCCATCAGTTGTGCCTGGCACAGTATTTCGGGCACCATCCTTGCAGGAATCTATCTGAAATGGGATCGCATGCATGAGAAGAAGTAAATGAATTAGGAAAGGATTCATGAATTCCAATTCGATTCATGAATTCCGAAAAGGATTAATACATAAAAAAGGTCGTGAAGTTCTATCAGAAACCTCACGACCTTTTCTTATATCATTACCTCACGGGTTAACAGGTTAACAGTTAACAGCCGTTTTTTTTCTATAGTTACACGAGAAAGCACTTGAATTCTTCACTCTTCGTTCTTCACTCTTCACTTAACCTTCCCTACTTCCCGGTGGTCAGCAGCTTCACGGCACGCTGAACTATCTCGTTGGTCTCGTTCCAAACCTGGAAGTATTGGCTCATATCCCAAATGTCTCTTGCCACAAGCGCCTTCAGCTGCACGGCGAGATATTTCTTCGTTTGAACCAATTCAGCCTCATCCTTCGGCTCTATCTTCTCCTTCTTGCCCTCGGCGATAATCGCTTCGATGAGCGAAGAAGGAACCTCGTAAGTTGCCAGGAACTTACTGAAATCCTTATACTGGCTCTTCAATTCCTTACGGTGCGCATCGATGAACTTCAGGCTCTGGTTGATGACGATGCTCTTGGCTGCCAGCTGACGGTGCATCTTGGTGTACTTGGTAGTATCCAACGGCACGAAATAATCGGGCATGATTCCGCCGCCACCATAAACCACACGATGCTTGCGCAATGTGTAATACTTCAAGCTATCAGAAAGATGGATGCTGTCCTGATTGGTGAACTCGCCGTGCTTGTATCGCTTGTCGAGATCCATCGCATAATCCAGTCTATCACCTTTCTTATATGGCTTCTGAATGCATCTGCCGCTAGGCGTATAATAATGGGCGATGGTGAGGCGAATCTCGCTGCCATCATCAAAAGTCAATGGGCGCTGCACCAATCCCTTGCCAAAGGTTCTGCGACCAACCACTACGCCACGGTCCTGATCCTGGATGGCTCCGGAAACAATCTCAGCGGCAGAAGCAGTAAACTCGTTGGTGAGCACCACCACCTTGCCCTTGCGCCATCTGCCGTTCGCCTGCGCCTTGTACTCCTGGCGTGGAGCAGCACGACCGCTGGTATAAACGATGAGATCTCCCTTTTCCAGGAACTCGTTGGCTATCTGAGCCGCCGTCTGAAGATAGCCGCCGCCATTATCCTCCAGGTCGAAAATCAGGTCTTTCATACCCTTCTTCTTCAGCGAATCCATCGCCATGGTCACCTCCTTATGACTGGTCAGACCGAAGCTTCCCAATCGGATATAACCGATGCTCGGACGAATCATGTAAGCCGCATCCATCGTGGTTACAGGAATCTTGTCGCGCTTCACCTTGAAGGTGAGCTTGTCCTTGATGCCACGGCGCACGATGGTAAGATTCACCGTGGTTCCCTTAGGACCGCGGAGGCGCTTCATGATTTCCTCCTTGCTCATCTTCACGCCCGAAATGGCAGTATCGTTTACCGCCACGATGCGGTCGCCGGCAATGATACCCACCTTCTCAGATGGTCCGTTGGTAACCGGCTGGATAACGAGCAGGGAGTCATCTACCATATTAAACTGAACGCCGATGCCGTCGAAACTTCCGTTCAGCGGTTCGTTCATCGCCTTGGTTTCCTTGGCTGTGGTGTAGGAAGAATGAGGGTCGAGCTTTTCGAGCATGCCTCTGATGGCATCCTCCACGAGCTTGCTCTCATCCACACTATCCACATAGAGGTTGGTGATGGCGATTTCCGCCCTGCCCAACTTCTCTATCGGGCTATTCTTGCCCATCTTGATACGCAGCTGGGCACTGGCAGAAGTTACTGCCAGGAATGCCAGGAACGCAAATAAAATTATCTTCTTCATTTTCTTAAACTTCGTTCTTCACTCTTCACTTAATCCAGCGGTGCTGAGTCTTCCTCCGGAATATCCTCTTCAATCACCAGGTTGTCGATGATGAAATTCTGACGTTCCATCGTATTCTTACCCATGTAGTACTCCAGGAGCTTCTGCACCTGGTCGGTCTTGTGCAGGGTTACCTGCTCCAATCGCATATCCGGACCGATGAAATGGGCAAACTCTTCTGGCGAAATCTCTCCCAATCCCTTGAATCGGGTGATTTCCGGGTCAGGACCCAGCGCCTTGATGGCCTGCTGGCGCTCCTCATCACTGTAGCAGTAATGCGTAATGAAGTCGCCCTTCTTCTCCTTAGGTCCCAGCTTGGCATCAGCATCCGCTATCGCCTGCTTGTTCTTGATTTTGGTTCGCTTGTTGCGCACTCGGAACAATGGAGTCTGAAGCACATACACGTGGCCCTTCTTGATAAGGTCAGGGAAGAACTGCAGGAAGAAGGTGATGATGAGCAGGCGGATGTGCATTCCATCTACATCGGCATCGGTAGCCACAATCACCTTATTATATCTCAATCCGTCCAAACCGTCTTCTATATCCAGGGCTGCCTGCAGCAGGTTGAACTCCTCGTTCTCGTAAACCACCTTCTTGGTCAGGCCATAGCAGTTTAACGGCTTGCCTCGCAGCGAGAACACCGCCTGAGTATTCACGTCACGGCTCTTGGTGATACTTCCGCTGGCAGAATCACCCTCGGTGATGAAGATGGAACTTGCCTCCTTCAGCTCGTTCTTGGCATCGCTGAAGTGGATGCGGCAATCGCGCAGCTTGCGGTTGTGGAGGTTCGCCTTCTTGGCACGCTCACGAGCCAGTTTGGTAACGCCCGCCATCGCCTTGCGCTCACGCTCGCTCTCCTTGATTTTGTTCTCCAGAATCTCAGCCACGTCCTTGTGGATATGCAGATAGTTATCCACTTCTTTCTTCAGGAAATCGCCCACATACTTGTTGATGGTTTCGCCGCCATTCGGAGTCATCGTGGTGCTACCCAACTTAATCTTCGTCTGACTCTCGAACACCGGTTCCTCTACGTTCAGGGCGATGGCAGCCACCAATCCGTTTCTGATGTCGCCATACTCATACTTGCCAAAGAACTCCTTGATGGTCTTGGCTATATGCTCCTTAAAGGCACTCTGATGGGTTCCGCCCTGGGTGGTGTGCTGACCGTTTACGAAGGAATAGTATTCCTCGCCATACTGGTTGGTATGGGTAAAGGCTATCTCGATGTCTTCGCCCTTCATGTGGATAATCTCATAGAGGCCCTCGTTGGTCATATTATCCGTAAGGAGATCCTTCAAACCGTGACGGCTGAGGATGCGGCGGCCATTGTGCATGATGGTAAGACCGGTGTTCAGATAAGTATAGTTGCGGAGCATGGTTTCCACGATGTCGTCGTGGAAGGAATAGTTCTTGAAGAGGGTGTTATCAGGCTCAAAATAGATGAAAGTACCATTCTCATCTTCAGTATCTTCGGTAACATCGCTCTGCAGAATACCTTTCTCAAACTTCAGATGGCGCACCTTGCCGTCGCGGAACGACTTTACCTCGAAATGAGAGCTGAGGGCGTTCACCGCCTTCACACCCACTCCGTTCAAGCCCACACTCTTCTTGAACGCCTTGCTATCATACTTACCTCCGGTGTTCAGCACGCTCACCGCCTCGACAAGCTTTCCCTGCGGAATGCCTCGGCCATAGTCGCGCACGCTGACACGCAGATGGTCTTCGATGTCGATTTCGATGCGGGTGCCGGCGTTCATCTTGAATTCGTCGATGGAGTTATCCACCACCTCCTTCAGGAGCACATAGATACCATCCTCCGGCAAGTTACCATCACCCAAACGACCAATGTACATACCCGGACGGGTTCGCACATGCTCCATATCGCTCAGATGTCGGATGTTGTCGTCGGTATAAGCCACCGGCTGCTGCTCCTGCTGTTGCTGCTCCTGCGGGGCATTCAATTCGTTATTATCTTCTGACATAGAATCCTCCTAGTTATAAAATTTAGGAGGAGTTAAGGAGCTATGATTCAAAACCATCTGTCTTAACTCCCTAACTCCTTCACTCCTTTTTATTTAATTATCTTCTTGTAGCATTTTCTGCGCTTGTGCATCACTGGGGTCAAAGCTCCCCACTGTCCCTGCACACCCGCATTGGTCTCCAACTCCACCTGGGTTTCTCCCCATTCAATGCCGTACTTCTGATACCAAGGAATCAGGTCGGCAAAGAGAAGCGCATTGGCACCCTTGGCACGATATTCAGGAAGAATACCGATGAGGAGGAGGTCAACGATGTTGGTCTTGTGCTGCTTGATGGCTCTCAGCACGTGGAACCAGCCGAAAGGCAGCAATCTGCCACGGTGGCACTTTCTCAGGGCATGAGCCAACGACGGCATGGTGATTCCCACACCGATGAGCTTATGCTCTCCGTCCGTCCAATCCTCGATGCAGGTGATGAGGTTGAAGTCGAGGAAACCGAGATACGACTTGATAAGCTGGTCTATCTGCTTCTGCGAGAGTTCGGAATATCCATAGAGATCCTTGTAGGTATCGTTGATGAGATCAAAGATTTTCTGACCCATTCCGCCCTGGAAGATATCCTTCTTGGTAAGCTTGCGCACATGCAGATTATAGCGTTTCTCAATCATCATCGCAATCTTGGCGTACTTCTCAGGCACTTCATCCGGCACCATAATCTTGAACTCCACGTACTTGTTGTCCACCTCGAAACCTTCCAGGGCCTCGATGTGCTCTGGATAGTAAGCGTAATTGTAGATAGTAGGCATGGTGCCGAGCTGGTCGAATCCCCAGACGAGCATACCCTCAGGGTCCATATCGGTAAATCCAAGCGGACCTACCACATCCTCCATGCCTTTCTCGCGGCCATATTTCTCAACGGCATCCAGAAGAGCCTTCGAAACCTCACGGTCGTCGATGAAGTCAATCCATCCGAATCGGACGGATTTCTTTCCCCACTTATTGTTTGCCTTATGGTTGATGATAGCAGCAACGCGACCTGCCAGCTTTCCATCCTTATAGGCAAGATAATACTCTGCCTCGCAGAACTCGAACGCAGCGTTCTTATCCTTGCTCAGGGTATTCATTTCGTCGCTGAAAAGATTAGGCACATCGTATTCGTTGCCTTCGTAGAGGTCGTAGTGGAAGTCGATGAACGTCTTCAAATCCTTCTTGCTTTCGACCTTTTTAATTTCAATTAATGACATGATTTCAAACTAGTTTGCAATATTATAGGATGCAAAAATAGCAATATTTCGCCAAACGACCAAATATTGCTATCTTTATTTTCAGTTTTTTAGATATTTAGCACATTGAAAGATAAAGGTGTACCTCCTAATTTTGTGTGAGAAGCTCCAAGATACACCTTTACAGTCATAACAACTTTAATCTATTTCATCGAATTGCTCATGCCATAATCGGCTATATATGCCTTTTTGTGCGAGAAGAGATTTATGGTCGCCCTCTTCAGCTACCTTGCCTTGTTCCAAGACAAAGATGTGGTCGGCAGTCTTTACCGTACTCAGGCGATGGGCGATGACAATGATGGTTTTACCCTGCTTGGCGAGCATATCCAGAGTTGTCTTCACATATTTCTCCGATATGGAGTCGAGAGAAGACGTAGCTTCGTCAAATATCAGGATAGAAGGATTCTTATATAAAGCTCTGGCTATGGCAATGCGCTGACGCTCTCCACCCGACAAGCTGGCTCCATGCTCACCGATAAGAGTCTGATAACCATTTGGCAATCGATCAATAAAGTCTTTCAGACCTAAGAGATTGACAATCTCATTCACCTTCTTCATATTGGGTTCGAAATCTCCAAGGGCTATATTCTCGACCACACTTCCAGCAAAGAGCTCCACTTGCTGGGGAACGGTGGCGATATACTGGCGCAGACTCCTGGTGGTGATGTGTACAATGTTATGACTACCGATATCGATTTCGCCATCTTGCACGGCATAGAGATGCTGTATCAGTGAGATAAGGGTAGTTTTTCCAGAACCACTCTCCCCCACGATGGCAGTAGTCTTGCCTGCCTCTATCTTAAGACTCAATTTATCAAAGACTTGCTTGCGAGAGCCATATCTAAATGAAACTTTGTCGAATGTGATACCGCCCTCTATCATCCAAGGCTCCACATCATAGGTCAGCATCTCCTTGTCTTCCATCTCCAGTTCCATGATTTGGAAGAGACGGTCGGCGGCAATGAGGGCATCCTGTATGGTTTGGTTAGCCGTGATAAGCGAACTGATTGGCGAGATGACATAGCCCACCAATGAATAGAAGAGCATCAGCGTACCAGGAGTAATGCTCTGGTCAATGACCAATGTGCTTCCTATCCAAAGCACGGCTATGGTAACACCTGTGGATATAAACTGCACTCCGTTGCCTGCAAGGATAGAACCCTGTACACTGCGAAAGGTATTGCGAAGCAATTGTACGAATTTGTTCTCTGTCTTGATGTTCGCAAATTCCTCTATGCCAAATCTCTTGATGGTAGAGATGGAGTTGAGCGACTCTACGAGTTGTGCTTCCAGGTCAGCACTGCTCTCCATGATGCGGCGCTGATATTTGCGGTTCAGCCGGTTGAATGCCCAGAAGATGATGAAGAAGAGTGGCGCAGAGGCAAGGGTTACCAAGGCAAGCTGCCATGAATAGACAAACATGAGGACAACGGTGAAGCTGAGTATCATCATGTTGACCATCAAGTCGAGCGACACATTGTTGATGAAGTTTCTTATCTTCACCGCATCGTTGACACGAGAAATGATTTCGCCCACACGCATCGTGTCGAAGAATTGCTGTGGCAAACGCAGCAGATGCTTGTAGTAACCCAAGATGAGAGCAGCGTCTATGCGCTGACCAGTCTTGAGGGCGATGATGCTCTTCATGCAACCGATGAAAGTGCGCAGCACCAGCAGCACAATCATGATGATGCCCATCAGGTTGAGCAGGTTTACGTTTTCATCTACCAGCACATAATCCGTTATCTTGCCTACATATACAGATACGGACAATCCCAAAATACTATATACCAATGCACCAAACAGGGCTTGATACATCATGCTCTTGTGGGGAGCAAGCAGTTGCAGGAATCTCATGGTAACGCTCACCTTCTCATCTCCAGGTTCAAAACACTCGCTAGGTTGCAACAGGATAAGGATATTGGTCCACATCTTTTCAAACTCGGCCCTTGTTGCCTTATGCATTTTGCCATCGCCTGGATCCATATAAGTAACGCCTTTGGAGTTTACTTTGTAGATGACTACAAAATGGCGCAGCACATCCTTTACCACCACCAGTGCGATAGCAGGGAGTGGTATTGAAGTCAAGGCATCGTAAGGTCCCTTTACACCCTTGGCGGATAACCCCAATCTCTGGGCAGCCTCTACCATACCCAAAATGTTGGTGCCCTTTTGGTCGGTAAAGGCATAGATGCGAATCTTCATCACGGGTACTTGCAACCCATAGTAAGCACAGACTGAGGCGAGGCAAGCTGCGCCACAGTCGGTTATGTCGAGCTGTTTTATCTTAATTCCACTTTTCATGTTTTTTGGAAGATATGATGGCTGTTACTATATAATATTGTTTTGTGTAGGGTTTATCCATTCGTCTATGTTCTGGTAGAGCAGGTCGAAGAGGGAGCGTCGTGTTATCATGAACCTCACGTTGGCGGTCATTCCTTTCTTCAGATAGCCCTTGGCACCCGTCTTCTTCATCACCAGGTAGTTTTGCTGCAACTGGCATCTTACCTTGAAGTAAGTGTTTCCATTTCCATCCGACATATAGTCGGACGATACATATACCACGCTGCCTTTCAGCGTGCCCCACTCATGATAGTTGAAAGAGGATATTTGTGCCTTGATGGGCATACCTTTTGATATATAGCCAATGTTGCTTGGTGATACATAAGCCTCTACATAGATAGCAGAGTCGGGGCTGACGGTGGCGATAGTTTGACCTGCTTGCACGCTGTTGCCCCGATAGATGCCCGAAAACTGCTCTATGGTTCCTGTGATAGGGCTTCTTACTTCATATAGATCCTTCACTTCCGACTTTTCTTGCTTTTGAGCAGTCTGCATCTCCTTGTATTGGTTCTGATAGTTGTTGAGCTCGGTTTGCCATGTGCTCAGTTGTGATTCTATGAGAGAAGCCAGCTCTTCCTTCTTGCTTTGATAAGTGTAAAGAAACTTCTCGTATTCTTCTTCCGAAACCAGACTTTTATCATAGAGTATTTTCTCTCTGCTGTATTCTCGCTTAGCTTGATTGATGGCAACTTGCAACTCATGTTTTTTGCTCTCGAAGACATGATGTTCTTGCAATCGAACAGGCGATTGGAATACACTTGGCTTACCGCCTTTGGCAAGAATTTGCAAGTCAGCAATATGCGCCTCGAAATCTTTGAGCCGATGATTTTGATAATCAATCTTCTCGTTAGAAGAAGAGGCGCGAAAGCGAAGAAGGAGTTCGCCTTTCTTCACTTTCTGCCCTTCACAAACATATACTTCATTTATTATTTCAGATACTGTGGCCTTGATTTCTGTCTTCTCATTGGCAGGTCTAATCACGCCGTTGCTTTGGACAGAGATGTCGACATAGATGAAAGGCATCAGAATGAATGCCAGTACTATAGCCGCCAAGACTACCCAATATATCATTTGAGACTTAGTTGTGGTCTGAGAGATATAGTTCTCAATACTATTCTCTACCCATTTTGGAGGCAAAAACATTTTATATAAAATTTTTAACAAAGTAACCAAGTAATACGCTTAATGCTGTGGGCAACGTACAAATAGCTAGACTCTTTATGATGCTAATGTCATATTTTAAGTAGAATCTCATGGTCATTATATAAAACATGATAATCCAGCAAAAGTTATTTATAGTTTTATAATCATCTATAGACAATCCTGTTGAAAATTGTAATTTATTTATGGAATCGTTAGTTATCGGTTCTTCTATTCGAAAGAGTATAAAGCTGATAACGTAAAAAAACATTCCAAGCATAGGAATAATACAAGACAATCCTAATGACATAAATATATGCATGCTATCAATAGAAGTTATATTAAAAATATCAAGCATCAATTTTGTCGTAACTATCAGGAATATAAATAAGCAACTTGGATATAAGAACATTATAATATTGTTACTTGTACCAATAAGCTTTAAATAAGGATTGTTACCAATAAGTTTTGCTGCAAGTTGATTACTTTCCATAGATAAAAAAAGAAATTGCATAGATAGCGTTAATAGCACAAATATTGCAATGATGACATTGATTCTTTCTATTTTTTCCATTGTTTATAAGTTGTTAAAATTATATCGAAATAAAAGCCTCTACTAATGCAGCTAATGCTGTTATTACCAAATAGTATAAAAAACGTATTACATACAAAGAGAATTTGATTTTCAATTGATAGTTGCATATTATCTTTAAAAAAACAATGATTCCTAAGTAAGCGGAGTCTGCACAAGCTAGAAGATAAGCGATTGCTTCAAATGAATGCGGAAATACATGTGAAAATATTTGCAAGTAATTGCCATTCTGAATAGCAGCCCCCAAAACGAAACCAAATGCACTTGCATTACGAATGATAGAAGCTATTGATAATAATCCTATACTAAAGATTCCTCCGTAGTTTTGTATAATACATTTTTCATTATTAACAAGTAATTTGGTAAACAATAAAACACGATTCGAAAAGTTTAAATCAGCACAAATTGTTTCTTGGCTACAATTTTCTTGCGAAGAATTATAGCCAAGAAACAAACAAGTGAGTAATACACATGTGTAAATTATTACACATGTGTATATATAAAACTTTCTTGATGTCAATATTTTAATTAGCATCATCCACCAATAACTAAACCAACAGCTAAAGACCCTCCAGCAGTTATTCCGCTACCAGCTAATGCCATTGTCATACAAATATCACAAGCTGCATTAGCAGCATAAATCTTAACGCTCTGTTCTCTGTTGGCATTGCTAATATAGCTGATGCCCTGGAAAATTTTACAAGTATTACTTGATGCGCCATTTGAAAGCATTGTAAATCCAATTATCATAAGACTTACAATTAATATTTTTTTAATCTTTTTCATTTTCAAAAAATTTAAAATATAAACAATATATGAAAGGAGAAAACAATGATAGCAATAATATGATGCCAATGGTCATTATGGCAGAATCGGATGCTTGCAACATACAGTTTGATATAAAACCATTTATAATCAATATGGCAAGAATTAGCCACCATTTTGGTTTTCTATTATTTAATGGTCTCCAAAATGAATTCATCATTTTCAATAGGTGCTTTAAAATGATAATTAGGCTGTCATTGAAATCTCCATTGGAGGAATATCAATGCAACACCATATAGATCCATTATCTAAGATGTCTGGAAGTTTGACAGGAGGAATAGTACTATTACCACCATTCTCTTCTACACTCTCCTTCTTGGTCAAGGGAACAAGACCCATTTCTTCTAATTTTTTCATTGTCATAGAGTTTAATTGTTATTACTTAATGTCCTTCAAACGATTCATGCGGATAAATGCAATGAATGCTTCATTCCACTCGAATCGAATGATTTTACAATATATATCCAGCGATGTAGCATTGAATATGCGCTCGGTTTGGCAGCCTCCACCACAGAGATAGCGAGCCCAGCATTCCTGGCAATCTTTTAAGTCTGCAATAAATTGCGACTTGAACTGTTCTTGCTTTTCTAGACAGATGCCATCCTCTAGATTTCCTATATTCTGATGATATGGAAGCATGTTCTGACAAGCATAATAATCTCCTTGCTCATCTACAAAGAAGTTTGCCCTGCCTGCTTCACAGCTATGTGTTCTTACCATCCGTTGCTTCACTATTGCTAACTTTCGGTTGAAATCCACATTGTAGACCGTCTCGCCACGCAAAAGCTTATCTGTAAGCAACTTACACACTTGGCGATATTCTTCTTGTATATGATTCCACTGCAATGAAGTTATCTCAGTCTCTTGCTTGTTCTTTTCGCTTGCATTTATTGTAAATGCGTAAGCGTATGGAATGGCAAGATTCTCAAAGAACTGAAAGATGCCTAACAAGTTTTTTGTTCTGGGGCTAATGGTAGCTCTCAGATTAAACTTTACTTCATAGCGTTGCAGGGCACGAATGCCAGCCATGATATGCCTAAAACTTCCCTCTCCAGAATTTAGCGTTCTGCATGAGTCGTTTATCTCTTCGGGACCATCAATACTTACAGTGATAGTAAAGCCTTTGTCCTTGAAAAACTGAAGCAACTCACTATCGTTAAGCAATATTCCATTCGTGTTGAGAAGAAAACCAAACTTCTTGGATGGATAATCTCGAAATGTTTGCTCTACGATGCTTACTGTATCTCGGATGAGATCTTTGCATAACAACGGTTCCCCACCAAAGAAGTAGAACATGTATTGCTCTGTTTCCGGAAAATCCCGAAGCAATTTTCTTATCGCTTTCTCTGCAATATTGATAGGCATAGGCTTAGCCTGTTGGTACTTGGTAAAAGCAAAGCAATAGCTGCATGCCATATTGCAACGATGAGTGGTGTTCAATGTCAACATCACTTGTCGGGGATTTCTATCTGGATCTTCCCTGATATGCACAGCGTCTCTCTTAACGATGAGAGCGGAGGTAAGTTCTTCGAACGTTTCCTCGTTAGTGCCTTTTGCTTCTGACTCACAAGTTGGGTTGAAGTAGGCTGTCAATAATGGATTGGTTATCTCCATGATTTCTTGGCTGCCTGTCAGAAATACATATTCCTGACCATCTACTTCTAGCAACTTGTAGTCGCTGGTTGGTAACTTTGTCATATGTTCATTTTTTAATCTTAATCAGGAACATTTATTATTTCATATTCACCATTTTCGCGAATAATGATAATTGGTCTGCCACCATAAATGTTTCGATACTCTTCTTCTGTTAATTGTTTCATTGTTTTTACGTTTTATGTAAATCTGGGTGCAAAAGTACTGGTTTTTCTGTAATAGAAATGTTAGGCAATTGTTAGATTTATGTTAGATTTTTATTAATATGGCTAAAAATGTGGTATTTTAAGATAAAATGTGTAATTTTGCAGGCATGAAAACAAAGAATTATATATATATTTCTATAATAGGTGTCTTATTCATAATAGTTTTGCAAACTATATGGATGTGTAAGACATATCTATATGCCGAAGCACGAGTAAGTGAGAAAATAGATGAAATTTTAGTGAAGTCTATGTTTCAAGAGGTATATAGTAGGTTTAAGTATGTACCTACAGGAACACAGATAGCAGGTGCTCCTGATACTTCTTACCCTAAGTTTCATGGCATAGAATATGTAGAAGAAGGTGTTTTTAAGGCTTCACACAAAGGTGTTGACTTTTCTTTTCTAAGCAAATGCATTAGTGACAATTTAAAGATAGAAGGTTGGAACTATAGTTTTGCTATATATCAGATTTGTGGTAATAAGTTAAAACTTTTGAAAGAAACAGGAAAGAAGCCTTATGTTGTATATAACGAAATTTCATCACATGATGTACCTATTAGAATTGATGGCTCTAAGAGAATACAAATCACATTGTTTAATCCAACTGATTTATTGTTTGAACAATTAGGTTTAGTTTTAATAAGTAGTCTTTTAGCTGGTATTTTGATTTCATTGTGCATTGCAAAATTGCTTGGAGTTATCCGCTGGCAGCAGAACAATGCCAAGATGAAGAAGATAATGACCTATTCCATGATTCATGACATTAAGACTCCGCTCTCTACGATTCGTTTGGGATTGGGGGCCTTGGATCATGAGAAGATAGTTAACGACCCAGAGAAAAGAACCAAATATCTACAAGTAATCAGCACGGAGACGCAACATGCTTATAGCTTGATAAATAGGATATTAACCATATCCAAGTCGCAGGCTGGAAAACTGGAACTCAGGAAAGTACAGGTAGACATGACAAGCATGCTCTCAAAAATGGAAGAAAACTTCAAGGTGAACAGATTGAAGAATGTATCCTTTGAGAATCATATTAATTGTCAATATGCTTTTGCCGACGAGGAGTATCTTAAGGAAATATTCTATAACTTGATAGACAACTCTATCAAGTATTCTGATGGGGATGTCACGATTCGTATTTCTACAGATAAGGTAGATAAGGGCGTATCCATCCGAGTAAAGGATAATGGCATCGGAATCAGCAAGGCTGACCAAAAGGTGATTTTCGATAAGTATGAGCGTGCGTCTGCAGCCAAGCGCACCTTCAAGAAAAAAGGTGCGCCTGGTTTCGGACTGGGATTGACCTATGTGTTCCAAGTGATAGATGCTCATGAAGGCATGATTGGAGTAGAGAGTGAACTGGGCAAATATACCGAATTCTCTATATTCCTACCCGACCAGAAAACGAGTTCTGGAGGAGGCGATGAAGAGCTAGCAACTCTCTGCCAGCTTGAAACCGATGCCTCGGATAGTCTCGATGCTGACGAGAGGGTCTGATTTCAAGACCTTTCTGAGTTTAGTGATAACAGTATCTAGACAGCGGGAAATAAAGAAGTCTTTCTCCGCAGTATTCCAGATACGCTCTTGTATGGCTTCACGTTTCACTATCTCATTCTTGTTTTTGGCAAGAATTTCCAGTATCTTGGCATCTCTGGCTGTCAAGGTATAGCTGATGTTGCCTTCTTCATCCTTGATGCAGGCATGTTCTGGGTCCAATATATGCTTTCCAATCTTGATGCAAGAAGACACATTTCTGCTCTTCTGCCCATTCTTCAGGCGAAGAAGGCTCTGGATATGCGCATCAAGTTCTTCGGGAACAAAGGGCTTTTTGATGTAATTGTTAGCACCTGCAGCATATCCCTCCTCTAGTTTTTTAGGAGAAGTGAGATTGGTGGTGAAGAGAATGAGCGTATCGCCATCCGTCTCTCTGGTGTGTTTTACCATCTCTATGCCGTTCATAATAGGCATGTCTATATCCGAGATGATAACATCTGGCTTGAATTCCTCCCAAGCCTTGATACCATCTTTTCCATTGCTGGCTGTCATTACCTCATAACCTCCAACTATATCTTCCAACGTGCTTTTTTCAATAAAAGCTAGGTTCGTATCATCTTCAACTAATAGCAACTTTATCATGTCGTTAATGTTTATCTATTTTTTGTTTGCAAAGATACATCTTTTTCTGAAAATATTGCGATTATCTTCTCTTATTAACATAATGATAACATTCCTTAATTGCTGCTAGTTGCAATATCTTCCAAGAACATCAAAAAGGTTACTTCACCAGATGCTTCTTAATCCACTCCATCTGCTTGCGATTGGTGTCGGTGGTTGTCCAATGCTCGTTGATTGGTGTAAGCAGCGATTCCTTCTCGCATTTCAGGGTATTCCACACAGCGTAGCTGGTGGTTGGCGGACAGGTATTGTCGTTGTATCCCCAGGTGAGATAAGTTGGCGCCTTCACCTTCCGGGCAAAGTTCACCACATCGTAATAAGCCAGGGTATGGATGCAATCCTTGTTCTGCAATATCCTATGGTATTTATTGAAGTGAGGATATCCGCCCGTTCTTCCCTTCTCTGCATAACCAGCCATATCGCTGAGCGCCGGATGATTGGCCACACACTGGGTTACTCTGCTATCCAAGCCTGCTACGACAATCGCCAAGGCGCCGCCCTGGGAGGGCACTGAAAAAGTCCCTTCATTGGTTATGTTAGTTTAACATTCGATCTT
>OGLM01002331.1_pt1 | contig 17606 bp, 17 predicted proteins | sample 1572531 | NCBI WGS metagenome assembly OGLM01 (sample SAMEA2581909, study PRJEB24529) | metagenome | biome: Human gut stool | place: China | collected 2011 | reverse complement strand
TTTCTTTATTTTTTTAACTCTTATTAAATATTGATAGAATGATCTTATTGAAGCTAAGCTTCTTGAAATTGTAGATTCTTTTTTGTTTTCTTCTCTTAAATATTCCATATATTCTAATATGGTTTCTTCTGTTACCTTTAGATAGTTTATTTTGTTGTCTGAAACGTATTTTTCATATTGTTCTATGTCTCTTCTGTATGATTGTAGTGTATTATCTGATAATTTTTTATCATCTTTAAGAAAATCTAAAAAAAGTTTAACTTGTTTTTCCATTTGCGCTCCCCTATCCTATTTTTTTATCTATGTAATAATTTTTTGAATTTACATAACTAATACATGTTATATCAAAATATTCGGAAATTGTAAATACATTTTGTAAAATTTGTGAAAATATTTTCCAATTAACAATACTTTAAAAATATACTGCTTAAGTTTCCAGAAACGTATGTTTCTAACAGCGAAGATATTAATAATAAAATTAGCATTAAAATTGAAAATATTGTATGCTTTAATATTTGCAATTTTATGTTTTCTCGTCTTCTATCTTCCATTATTAATCTGTACAATTTTATTCCACTCACACTAAGTGTGAGTATTGTTGGAATGTAAATTATATTTTGAATAAGCATTGTGGCAATTATAAAAATTATGCCTTTTCCTGTTCCTACAGTTGCCATTACGGAAGAAACTGTATACCCTATGCAATAGCCTTTATATCCAACAACCACATATATTAGTGGAAATCTGAAGTTTCTTTACACGTGCCGGACATATTCCCATCGGCGCACCCATTGCACCTATTATTGTGGCAGCAGGCATGATAATCCAATTCGGTATATCCGGAACAAACTCTTTCAGTCCCGTAACTTTCTTCATAGCCTCAACAATATGCTGAATAGTGTAAGCCGGTTCATAACAGCAATTATACAATTCTATTCCATGCTCATGGTGTTCAAGACGATAAAGCATAAAACGCACAAGCTCCTTAACATATATACAAGCCTTTATTGTGTCTTTCCTGCCAGGGTAAGCAAACTTATGTCCTCTTATCGCCCAATACAAACGGGTGAAGTTTCCGTTCTCCCCTTTTCCAAATACCACACCCGGACGTACTATTGTCAGCTGCCTATTCTGCACATCACCATTTTGCCATTTTTCGTGTATCTTTTCGGCAACCAGTTTCGATATGCCATAAGCTGTATTCGGAGTGGGCAGTGTTGTTTCTTTCTTCAACTCTTCAGCTGCACCGTATGGAGCTATTGAACTTGTAAATACAATTTTCTTAATACCATACTTCTCGGCGAAAGCACACACATTCTCAGCCCCTTTGATATTCGTTTCAAAATACTCATGGTCTTCATGCCCCGGCGTTCGATGCACAGCAGCAAAATTAAATATAATATCCTCTTCTGTTGGCGTAAACGGCAGACTTCCGATAGGTTTCCTTATATCACATTCTACAAAAACAGACTGCAATGTCTCCCCGTCTTTTACAGCCGGCTTATAATTCTTAACAACAGGATTTGGCGTACCAGGCTTAACTATGTCAAGATTGTAAACCTTTGCCTCAGGATATCTCTCTTTAATCAAATTCGTAAGATGGGTACCAATAAAGCCGGTACCACCCGTAATAATGTAATTCATATCAAAATAAATTAGTGATAACCCAGTTCTTTTAATAATTTCTTATTCCATTCAGAACGTTCCTTATCAAAAAGCCATCCCCATTTATTGAAATACTTTATCATGTTTACCATATGTATTTTCAACATCTTCTTGCTTTTATATGAGGCAGCCCTATGAGCATGTACAATAGTAACTTCAGGCCAAAACATAGTACGATAATACTTATGCATCCTTCTCGTTATATCAATATCTTCAGGATACATAAAAAAACGTTCATCAAATAAGCCAACCTTATCAAAACACTTCAAACGGAAGAACATGAAACTTCCTTGATGATAAGGTACATTCATAGGATGCTTATGGTCGTCAAACTCCAGGCAATACTTATAATTCATTTTTTCAACCATCTTTGCAGGTAAAAAACGTCGGAATATTAGATTTGCCGGAGTTGGCAATAATCTTACAACATATTGCAACTCTCCGTTGGGATATACGGTATTAGGTATCAACTGCGCAACATCTTGATAAGCCTCCATATATTCAGTAATTTTACTAATCACCCCCTCGTCAAAATACACATCTGAGTTTATTACCAAATGATAATCAGAATGTAATTCTTGGGCTTTACGTATTGCCACATTGTGTCCTGGTCCATACCCCATATTCTTATTGTTGAATATGTATATTACATCATCCTGTTTATTGCAAAACTCTCCCAATTCATCACTTGGAGAATTATCACTGATGTAAATTGGTGCAATACCATTTTTGCGCATAGAGTCTATGCACTTCAATAATTCATCGCGATCCGTTTTATAGGTCACGATGGACGCAGAAATAACCATTATGAAATGTTTTAAAAAAATAATAAATAATGAAGTTACTACTTCATTATTTCTATGTATTCTTGTTGATACTGTTTTGACATTTGTTCTGCAGTATAATACTTCGAAAACAAAGTCCTTATATACTCTGATGTTGAATCATAATCCAGATTCAAAACATTTTGAATTGCATCCAATAAAGAATCAATTCTTGTATTGTCAAAAGTATAACCTATAGCTTGTGCCGTTTTTACTATAACTTCTTTATGTGAAGGAATATTTGAAAGAACGCAGGGCAATCCAACGGTCATGCTCTCCAATAATGTATTTGCAAGTCCTTCAACATCCGAAGCAGAAATATAATAATCACATGCTATCAAGTACTCATATACATTAGTTTTAAATCCTGGTAGTATAATATTTTTCGTTTCATGTTTCTTCAAATCGTCATATAAATCACCATTTCCTAAAAGTACAACACCAAGATTAGGATCATCAATATCCTCAAATGCTTTAACAATTACTTCTGGATGCTTTTCATTAGAAAATCTTCCTATAAAAATAAAATATCTTACCCCGTCTTTAAGACCAAACTTCCGACGCAAAGCATTTTTCTGTTCAATATTCTTTTTCCATAAAGGCAACGAGCATCCATTTGGTATGGCTTTCATTTTAAAATGTTGCTCGTCCCAATAACTTTGAGCTACACTTTCAGAGCAAGCAATAGGCAAGTCCATCCTTTTTGTAAAGAAATTACTTAACCATATAACAATCTCTCCTTTAAACTTGCCATACATGACTTTTTGCTGAATCCCAGGATAAATGTGAACAGTTTCCATTTTCTTATATTTCTTTGATAAGAAAGGCACTAAAAACATTGATCTTGGACAATGAGTATGCAATATATCGGGATTAATATCATTAACCGTTCTCTTTAATGTCAGAAACATACTCAATGGATTTTGAGTCTTATTGGGTGACATCTGCACAACTTTTATAGGCAAAGCCTTGAAATCATCCAATCTTGATATCTCCTGTTCCTCTACCATTGTAATAATGGACACTTCAAATCTAGCAAAATCAAGATATTTTATGATATTATACAAGACATTTGGAGGTCCTTGATTACTTAAAGAAGAAATTACATAACATACTTTAATCTTCTTCATAATATGAAATATAGAAAAATAAAACTTGCTGATTTATTTACTAATATAATATTCTTTTTAATTTGTGCAATATACCCAACTTATACAAAATTGGCTTTACGGATTGCACAATAGACTTCTTAAATGACACGGGGAAATACCTATTTATCAGATCTTCATATTCTAAGCTATTAATATCCCTGAAGAACTGTGTTCTTCGGGGATTAGGAATAGGGCATTGAACAGCCATTATACCATCTAAATCTATTGCTTTTTTTACATCAGCCTTACAATATCGTACAAGTGATTTTATTTCATTAAAAAGATTGCTTCCTTTTTCTGTATGAATTAAAACCATCGTAGTTCCAAGATCATCATCCATATTCTTATCAAATTTATCAACATGCCAACAATCATAAAGTGTTATGTCTGCATCTCGTTTAATGGTTTTAAAATGACATTTATAACATGATGGCCTATTGTTTAAATCCTGAAAGAATGTGTATTTAAAGAACTGGACATCACGACTATCGTAGTCTATCTTCCCATTATCAAATCCTACAGCCATGGTCGAACCGGCATAACCATAATGCTTATCCCTAAAAGAAATAAATGTAATCTTAGATTTTTCTTTATTTGAAATCCATTGTAAATACTTCTTCCATAATCCTGGACTTGGAGTTCCATGACAGACTAAATCTATTGTAATAAGATTTTTATAATCATGCTTAAGATAAGACTTTAATCCGTATATTTGACAAGGAGTTCCACTGAATAAAACTAGTATACCTTCCTCTAACAGTTTTTTTACTTTTATGAAGGCATCTCCCATGTTGCTTTGAACGTATTTAGAACATCTCAACTTTTCTAAATCATTAATTGACTTGACATAGTCATGATTTACGTTAAAATTCTTATCAAAACATCCTCCAAAGACAACCCCATGTTTTTTTAGAACAACTTCAGCAAAAGCTGAAAACGCACCACCTGAAGCACTCTGACGTCTGATAACCTCATCCTTATTCTGTGCAGCAAATGCTAACGTCGGCTTTTCATTTACAACTAAAGGTTTTCTTACAGGACATACTTTATCACATGCGCCACAATTTATGCATGAATTTAAATCTACAGAAGGATATAAATAACCTTCCTCATCAGCACGCATTGCAATACAATGTTTTGGACAAACAGCATAACATGCAGAACATCCAGTACATTTAGTTTTATCTTCAACTATTATCATTTTCTGTTTGCTAATGACGTTCTCAAATACTCTCGGCTTTTCCTTCGAATCGAATCAATTTTATTATCAACTTCGTCATAATTGATGTTTAACTTCAAACAATTCTCAATTGAAGCCGTAGCCTTGATATAATGATCTCTTACGCCTACAAGTTCTAATAAAGAACTTATGCGAGAATTAGTTGAAGCTTGTGTAGAAGATTCAAATCTAGAAAATGTGAAAAAACGCTTATGGTATAATAAAGAAAAAATAGTTCCATGAAAAGAATCTGTTAGAATGAATTCAGCATTACTAATAAGGTTAACAAATTCTTCAGGTCCTACATTAAATGGTTTTATATCAGCAAATGTTATATCTGATAAAATTAATTCATCAAGATGTTGCAACGCTACAATTTTATATCCTGTATATTCCTTGAATCTATTCGCAAATGCACGATGCTCAGGATTATTACCTAAGAAATAACAAAATATATATTTTTCACTTATAAACCGATTCTTTCCTTTAAGCCTGTCCCATAGATTTTTATCAACTAACAATGTCGGGTCACAAACTAATTCAGCATTTCGTCCAGTCAGTCGCTTTATAATTTCAAGTCCAGATTTCTCACGCGTAGATAAGCATTGTATTCTTTCGAGATAATGCTTTGTTTTTTTTATTTGTGAAGTTGGTATACTTGATACTCCAAAACTGGATGCGTAAGAAATTCTGTATTTATCATCTTCTGTAAATAACAAGTTAAAAAAATCAGTTCCAATATTAATAGGGTTCCATACTTGGTCGCTTCCTATAATGAATGTATCATAATCCTGATTCGTGGTCAACAAATCTTTCCATCCAATATGATTAGGTGAAAACTTAAAATATTTCTTCTTGAAATTTTCAAACGCTTTCATTCTCAAGGAGAATGATTTTGCTATATCAGGATAAAAGAATCTGCAATAGATGTCACGATATACCACTCTCCATTTCATTAATACCAACTGAACGTTCATCAATCTACGTATTTGTCGAAGATCATTCTTTTTGGTATACAATATTATTTCATTGTTTACACCTATTTCATTAAGATATGTCTGAAGGGCATATGTCTGCAACAGACTACCATAATTTGGATTATGTACAGAAACAAGACCTATTTTACGCATTTTTATTGTTTTTATAAAATTGAATAAACAATTCTTTAGGAGTTTTTCTAGTTAATATTGCTTTAATTCCATTTAAATAAGCCCTACAAAAGATTTTTGACTTTTCATTTTTTCTAAACATGTAAAATATTTTCCACAATAAACTATAAATTGGGAGAAATATTAAAAGTATTAGTCTGACTGCAATTTTATGAAACAATGATTTTTGACCATAGAAAATTATTTCACCTTTAATTTGAGCCGGTTTTGTCGCATACATAGTTTTCGACCAACTCCCGCCACCTGTATGCGTTAGTCTTATCGTTGAATCGACATAGCATTTATATCCATTCTCATTTAAAACAGTGGAAAGTGCGATATCTTCAGGACAGAAATAATATCGTTCATCAAACCACCCAATATTTTTAAAAATATCGGTCTTAATTAAAAAACAAGCTCCCGAAATATTATATGTTTGAAATAAGCCCTTACCATTAGTATATTTCGATTTATTTTCATAAATGCCAACTAATTTCATCCAATACAACAAATATGTAAATAAATTATATTTCGGTTTTCCACACCTTTGAACTGAACCATCTACATTTAACGTCACAGGACTTATTATAGCAACATCATCATTTACTTTGTTAAAGTCTTCAACAAGATTATCAATAACATGATCGGAAAAATAAGTGTCATCATTTACTATAAAACAATATTTTCCGACAGCCTGTTTCAATGCAATATTATTATTCTCCGAGAAACCACGTAACTTGTCACTAATAATAATATTTATTGTAGGATAATCCGAACGAAGCTTTTGCAAGTTTTCATCTGAAAAAAGAAAAGCAACAACGAAGACCTCATAATTTACTGTCGTATTCTTTAAAATACTATTTAAACATGGATATAAATTTTTTAGATTGTTCATACAAACAATCACAATACTTACATCAATTGTTTTCATACATTCTCATTTGCATCAATTACCTCTTTTATAGCTTCTAAAAATGCAGTCCCATTTTTCAAGTCTGGTTCAAGATGATTTCCCTCTGCCCATTCATTCCATGCATTGATGAAAATAAAATTTTCTTCTTTAGAAAAAGGTTGGAATGAAGTATAAACATGTTCAAACCATTTTTTGAATGCCACTGGTGTATTATGAGTAAACGCAAAGAAATGTCCATTTACACGCCTTGGTGAATTATCCCATGATGGACACAAACTTGGATATCTTTTGTAATCTATATTTATTACCTGCTTACATTGATAATCCACATATTTCTTATAATTGACTATTTTATTGAAAAGTTCTTTGTGGAGACATCTTCTTGAAAGATTATAAAGAATGTTCGAATAACGTCCAAATTTTCCTAAATACATCGGTTGGAATTCCACTGCTGCATTTACGGTAGGAGTCATATACTTCTTATTACGTGACTCACCCGCTTCAAAATGACAAATATATAGTTCAAATCCATATTTACTTGCCTCTTTCTGCCATGTCTGAGCAGTCTTTTCAAAGTCAGGGAACAGATGGGCTTTATAGACACAAAACACAGGTTTCCCATTCACTCTTATATACCTTGGGTCTTTAAAATATGACAACAAATAATTAAAATGTTTGATGTCATCTTCTTCACTATAATGCTGTTCTATTAATGTTTTATTGAAACCTCCTGACCAGTTTCTTGACCAATTCTCGTTAGCCCAACAAAGCATGAACGGAAAAGTTTCATCCGGATCATTCAACATTGCCTCTACAGGCTTTTCCATTATCAGCTTCCCATTAAACCAATAATGGTAATAGCAAAAGCCGTATATGCCATATTGCTTTGCAAGTTCTTGTTGGGCAATACGTGCTTCTTTGAGCCTTAAGTCGTAAAACCCTAAATCCGCAGGAATATGAGGTTGGTAATGTTTCCAAAATCTCGGTTTTGCTTTAGCTACATTCCGCCACTCAGTAAACCCTTTACCCCACCATTCGTCATTTTCCGGGAATGGATAAAATTGAGGAAGATGTATCGCTATAACTCTCTTATTCATTATATAAATCTTTTTTCTTAAATATTATATCTTCTCTTGACCATGTAATGTCCTCTTTCACATTCTTTGCAGGCATACCAACAGCCAAAACATTCGAGGGAATGTTTTTCGTTACTAATGTATGAGAACCAATAATAGTGTTTGCACCGATATTAGCTCCTTTCATTATTGTTGTACTTGGAGCTATCCAAACATGATCTCCTATGATGACATTCTTGGCAGGATTGATTCTTTTATGTGTTTCCGTATCAATGATTGCATGACTGTCACTTGTTCTGACTATAATTGTGTTTGAAAACATACAATCTTTTCCACAAATTATTTCTGAATTGTCTTCTTGGGCATTGAAGTGAACCATTTGTGTAAAAGTAGTGTTTTCGCCAATTGATATCTTACAATTATTACCTTCTGTCCAAAAGCTACATCCAGGACCAATATGTACATTTTTACCAAACCTTATCGTATTGTTATTACCTATCATGTGTATTACAACATTGTCCAAATAGCAGCCTGCATCAATAATGACACAGTTATTACTTCCATTTATTTCTTTAATTATCTTATATACCCCTCCATGATTGATTATATCAATATGGTTTTTACAAAAAAAAACATTTTTGTTTTCTTCTAATTTGGCTTACTCGCCACCCAATATAATTGTATTTAAATAATAGTTTCTTTAATGTTTTCCTTAACTCCATAACCAAATATTAATTAAGTATAAATATTAGCTTAACATTTTTGCCCTATTCTTTCCATAAAGAATAAAGGTAATAATATAGAAGTAAATAACTGTTCTTATAAAATATTCAACGGAAAGAAGCCTTCTTAAAAATAATTCAGAGAAAAAGGCTAGAAACAGTCCCATACTAAAGAAACAATATAAAAAGACATTTAAATCAACAATTCCTGTTTGGAAAAATGATGATTTATTAAATTTTCTATATAATACGCAAGCCAAAAGAGAACAAAATCCAGCTAAAAGAAATCCATATCCACCAAGATCATTATAAAATGCTCTATAACAGGTATATACGTTTCCTAAAAAATATTTACCATTTGTCAAAAACGTGTATTCTTCTTCCTTAAAGGGTATGCCTATGCCCAAACGGGTATTGAAAAAATCATAGAAAGAGCTTAATGTGTTTGATAAGGGTAACATTTCATTTAATTGGAATGGTTCATTAGAGTTCATATAAACATCTAAATTTTTTATTTCTGCACCACAATAAACAGCAAATACATATTTTGCATCCATATTATCTGTTTCATGTCTTCCTATTATTGAACCAATTTGTGAAAAAAACAATATAAATAATACTCCAAGAAATATTAAGCCTAATTGCTGTTTGATTGGTTTCTGTTTTTTTTGTGAACGTTTCTTATTTAACGCAAACAACATAATTCCTAATGGTATCAAATAACCAAATAAAGGCATTCTTCCACCAGACAACAAACTACCCATCATTGAAAGCAACACATTTATAGCTAATAGTATTTTTGTTTTGGTAAACCGTTTTAACTTTATGTAATATGCAAATAAACAAATCCATATATAACCACTAACCTGACAAAAAGCATGAGGAACATTGATATACCAAGGTAATGAAAATGATTTATCTCCGAATTTGTTATCCTGATCTATTTCACCTATTGCATCAGCCCAAACGCTCGTATTTGCAAAACTCATTTGCTGCTTATAATGCAAATAGTATATTATCAGCTGAAACACAGCAAAAGCGATTAATTTGTTAGCTGATAACGGTACAACATCTTGACTGATTTTTATATTTCTATAACAAAAATATTTCTTATGTTTATTTCTATACCACCATTCTACTAATAAAAAGGATAGAGAACCTAACAAAATTATACTGAATGTATTGAAATGTAAGCCCAAATCCCATTCGGTTTGATAACAATATGCCACATAACAGGATATGGTGAAACCTGATATAAACAAGAACGAAGGAGATATAATTTCTTTATTAAAGAGGCGGTATGTTGTAAATAATATGAGTATATGCAACAATAATAATAGACCTATCATAAATCAAGAAATATGATTAATTATTTTATCTTTCATAATCAAGAACAAACTTATTGGTATAATAGCTATTAATACTTTCTTTTTGAGAAGTATTGTAATAAATTCTTTATCAATTTTCTTTTTATACAAAACTAATGCCTGTTTCATTAGCAATGAATACATCTGTACCTTCCGCAATAATGAATATCCTTGCACTTTTATTATTTTCCCATTAATTAATGCACATACAAAATGTTTTTTTACATGTAAATAGTTGTTCTGTATACTGCGTATATTAGAATTCATTGCACTATTTTCCACATATCTATAACATCCTGTTTCTTCTGGTAGAAAAACAGCCTTTCCCATGGACGAAACTCCCAAGAAGAGGGTATAATCCAGCATAAAGGGATACCCTTTCATCACATCGTTTTCATATATTTCTTTTCTAAAACAAGTGGTTAAAGTCATTATAAAGTTACCAGACGTAATAAGTTTATAAAACACATCTCCGGTAAATGATCGTTTTTTATAATTCTCATAATCTGGCCTCAGCATGAGGTTTCCTTTAGAATCTACAGTTTTAAAAGATGTGTAAACCATTGATACACTATCGTCTGATTCCAATATGTCAACTTGTTTCTGCAACTTCAACGGGTCAATCCAGTAGTCGTCGCCCTCGCACATGGCGATGTATTTGCCTTTACAAGCGGCGTTCATAATCTTAAACAATGAGCCGTCGCGCTTGGAATATTGGTTTTCTGTTTCATATATCGGCTTTATTATGTCTGGATACTTTTCGGCATACTCACGTATTATCGCCGCACTGCCGTCAGTAGAAACATCATCGTGCACTATTGCCTCAAAACAGAAGTTTGTTTTCTGCATCACAAAGCCGTCAAGGCATTGGCGGAGGTACGGCTCATGGTTGTAAACCAAGCATTGGATAGAAACTAATATTTTATTGTCGTCCATTTTATTTCTTAAATATATATTTACTATTGTTTTACCGTCACAATGTCACATGTCATTGCAAGTTGTTGGCTATCATCTTTTTACCTTGTGACATTAAGCTGCTTTCATGTTTACCATTGTCACTGTGTTTACGTGTAACAATGTTGAATGTCGTCAACATGTTAATGTCACAGTGTATTTTTCTGGCAACCAACACTTTACGGCGTAATGTGACATTGTGACATTAAAATGCATGTAAAAAAAATTATATAAACCTTATCATCATACCTTTTTTCAAAAGGTTGCCTTTTACAGGCTGAACGAATATCTTTTGCGCTGCAATATATGACCTTTTGCAACTCAAAGGATTATGAATTATATTCAGAGAACCTATAAAGAGCGTTTTTACAGATAAACATAATCTTATAATAAAAATCCTGTTGTCACTTTCATCTATCAGTTTTCGAGATAACTCTTTCATTAAAAGCATGTTACGGGCTGATAGATGTTCCAACAATCTTTCAGTTTTTGTCAGTCTTAGACTGGATATCTGACGGATGCAGACACTTTTATTGACGGCCTGTCAGTCGATAACATCCTATATGCCAGCGACTTACGATAGAAACTGACGAATGACAGAGATTATAGAAAAATCACGCGAGAAAAACAGGCACGATTAACGTAACACGTTTTCAACCATAAAAGATATTACTGTACATTTCCGTCAACAGCCTTCCTCTACGCTTTTGATATAATCAAGTAAACGTTGGTTATCGGTTATATTGTTTACAGTTTGGTTCTTTCTGAAACCATATTCACCCAACTTACTTTTGGTTAAAGCCTCTCTTTGTTCAGGAGTGAAATCCTGCAAAAGTTCAAGCAAAACATTGTCGTTTTCCTCGACCTGCTTATCCCAATCTTTTTCTTCTATCCAAGTTGGATTATAAAGTTCTTCCTTTGTAGCCTTTATATGTACACCCCTAACAATAGCCTTATAATATATTCGTTGGTCGGGGATGTTTTGTTCAGTTTCAAGTTCTCCTTCAGCATTCAACATCCGCACACGTTCTTCCTTAATCTTTTTATGCCTTTCTTTCGTCGCCTTATTTCTTTTGTCTTTGGAAACATACATATATATTATGTCGTCAACTTGTGCACTTTGAATCTTCTTCCATAATATCCTATTCTGTTCACGTCTGAAAAAGACTAAATCAGGAAACGACAAACTTGGATTAATTGATATTACACGAATCATAAATTTATTCTACATTAAAAATAAAGACCTACATTTTTACAAAATCGTCCCTCAGCAGCGAAAGGACGTATTGGTTTTGATACTTGCCTCCCTTAAACACGGCTTCGCGCAACAGGCCGTCAACCTTGTATCCGCATTTTTCGTGCATTTTCAACGATTGAACATTAGACTCAAGAACGTTTGCCTGTATGCGGTGGATGTTGCGTTCGTTGAACATGTATTCTATCGCCTTCGTCAACGCCTCGCGCGCATAGCCTTTGCCCCAATAATCCTTGTCGCCGATGAGGACATGCGAATGGCACGAGCGGTTGATTTCGTCAATATTGGTCATGTACACGTTGCCTATGTACTTGTCGTTTTCTATGAGGCATATTGCAAGTTTCACATCGCGTGAATTGAAAATGGTATCTTCAACCCACTTCTTTTCGTATGCCTCGGATACGAAATATTTAGGACCGCCAAGCATGTCCCATATCCGGTCATCCTTGCGCCATTTTATTGATGTCTTGTAATCGTCAGGCTCCAAAGCCCTTAAATATATACGCTCTTCCATTTTATTTCTTTATCAATTTTACTATTCGTTGTATTTCATTCTTTCCATATCTTTGATCAATAGGTAATGGTAAAACACCATTGCATAATGAGCATTCATTATAAGAAGATTTGCACCACTTCAGAATATTAGGCCAATATTTAGCCACAAAGATTTTTTGCCCTATCAAATATTCCCGTAATTCTGTATTTGATGTGTAAAACGGATATACCATAGGTACACTATTTTCACATAAAGAAATATTCAATAAATTATCCTCGCCAAGATATCCATGCATCAACATGAAATTATCACGCCGTTTTGTCCGCACCGAAACATAATCAACACTCTCTAAAATACGGTTTGTCAACTTTGACATTATTCGTATTGGCTGATTATCTAAACCATCATCAGCTGACCTGAAAAATTCATAACCAGACTCGGCATCTTCATCAATCCTGACTAGTAAGTGCTTCATACGCTCATAGGATTTATCTATGGGAAACTCTTGATTCAAACTACAATCTGTATACAAGTAGCCTCCGTCTGCAACGCCGAAAAATTTCCTGGGAGAATAAAATGTGTCTATTCCTTTTATTCTTGGAGCATAAAATGCTTGTGCATTATCTACTATCAATTGAGATTTATAAACTGACGCCAATCTTTCAACACAATGCTGCTTCAGCCCAAAATAATTTGTATATAAGAATGCTTCATTATCATTAAGTGATATTAAATCCTGTGGTTCCAGGTTCATATCAATAGAATAGAATTCATACCCTATATGATACTTATGTAATGGTTGAAGCATTACTTCACAAGTATAATATGGAATATATACTTTTTTATATTTACGAGCTAATAGAATATATTCAAAACAATTACGCGCGGTATTCAAACGTAAAGCATTTTTATGATAATGCTCTCCTTTACGTAGCTCCAATTCAAAATACCCACCAATTGCATCCATTATTTTACTATTACATTAAACCACATATCCTGATGTGCCAATACATCAACTAACTCTTCTTCTGAATCAAATTGAAGAACCAGAGTACCTATTGCATCATTTGCACCTCTGAAAGCCGAGACTTTGTCATATTCCTTTACCCAAAGGTCGACTTGCCTCACTGATTTATTATAAAAATCATGATTTATATCCAATCCTACAAACCTGCCGTCTTTTTCTGCATGAAGTATTACTTCCGCCCAATGTCCTTTATATGATTTTTGTTCCATCTCAACTACATCATCACCTACAGCTGCACGAACGGAATTGGTTATTAAATCCACACCTGTGGCAAAACGAAGCATTTCAGACAGGCGGTTACCGCCTCCACGTGGCGACACCTCCATTATATAGGGCTTACCATTTGTACCTATGCGCGTCTCTATATTATAAACAGACGTACGCATACCAAGCAACGTTAACAAGCGTTGGATTTCAGATGACAACTCATCCTCTTGACTCTTCGTAAATGTTGATGGCCAGCTATATGCTGAAGGTGTATATGGATTAGGTGCGCCATCATCAAAACGCTGCGCAGAAAAAGACACGAACTTTAATTCTCCATTAACGGAAAAGCCATCGGAATCTGAAGAGCATCCGGCTTTCTCGATAAATTCCTCCACTATTATACGCCCCGACAAGGAATGGTCGAAAGCCGTTTTCAAAGCATCTTCAAGGTCATCCAAACGATCAACCCTTGTCACGCCTTTGCTACCAGCCGAATCTGTAGGTTTAACAATCACCGGCCATGGATACCAGTATTTCTCACTCATGGCCTCTTCTACTGAAGAAAAACCTTTAGCAAGTGGTACGTTGAATCCGTTTCTGGTAAGGAAATCGCGGAAACGGTCCTTGTTTTGAAGTATACAAACTGATTCATAAGGGCCAAAAGCAGGTAGGCCCATCTTATCCTGCACATATGCAGCTGTAACAACACCAGGATCAACAGCAAACGACATTATACCGTCTATGTCCTTTTCCTTTGCCACTGCAAGGACCGCATCCTTGTCTATTATGCTTACGTTTACATATTCATCAGAGTATTTATGGGCTATGTTGTTCGGTATATAATCACAAGTTATAACATAGTAACCTAATTTATGCGCAGCCTCTATCACAGGTAGTAGGTAGCGCAAGCCACCAAGCAACATTAATTTCTTCTGTTTCATCTTTGTATTATGGTATTTGTAATTCTTATTACATCATCATCAGTCAAAGCATGATGCATAGGTAAACATATTACAGAATTTGCCATCTTATGCGCCTCAGGCAAGTTCTCAGGCTTTGCGCTTTCCAATCCTCTATATGTTGAGAACTCACTTATTAACGGATAGAAATACCTGCGACCTAAGACATTTTGCTCCTTCATCTTGAAATAAAGCTCATCACGGCTCATGCCGTATTTCTTTTCATCAACAAATATTGGGAAATATGAATAGTTGTGCCTTACACCCGGCATGTCGTCAAAGAACGTTATACCTTCAACATCACGCAAGGCTTCACGGTATTTGATTGCCACCTGGTGACGCGCCTCGATAGCCTTGTCTACCTGTTTCAGGTTCAGCAATCCATAAGCTGAGCGGACTTCATCCATTTTACTATTAATACCAGGACCAACCACTGTTACTTCATCTGCAAAACCAAAGTTCTTAAGATAGTCAATGCGCTTCTTCATGCGCTCGTCATGCATGACCATCGCACCACCTTCTACGGTGTTGTAAACTTTTGTTGCATGGAAACTGAGCGTACTCAAGTCACCGGCATTCAGTATGCTTTCACCGTTTACTTCTACGCCGAAGGCATGCGCCGCATCATAAATGACCTTAAGGCCGTATTGGTCGGCTATCTCTTGTATGCGCTGTGTGTCGCATGGTTTGCCATATACATGAACCGGCATTATTGCCGTTGTTTTGGGCGTTATTGCCGCTTCAATCCTATCAGGGTCTATATTTCCAGTACGCGGATCTATGTCTACGAATACAGGTTTGATTCCATTCCACCATAATGCATGTGTCGTAGCCACGAAACTGTAAGGGGTTGTTATCACCTCTCCTGTTATCCTTAACGCCTGTAACGCTGTTATCAATGGCAATGTCCCGTTTGTAAAAAGACTTATATACGGAACTTTTAAATATGCGGCCAGTTCTTTCTCCAACTGCTTATGGAACGAGCCGTTGTTTGTTATCCACTTGCTCTCCCATATCTGCTTGAGCATTTCATTAAAGTCATCAAGATTTGGCAGTAACGGCGACGTTACTGTTATTAATTTATTATCCATAATTTGATGTTATTTTATTTTCTCCTGATCAAAGAGAAAAGCGTTTGTAATTCCTTAAATTTAAAAATATAACTGCCTGATGCATAAACAATAATACCAACCAAGACACCAATGACAAGCCTATGCATATTGACTTCAATAAAGCCATTGACAAGTAGTATTGCTCCAAACATTGTCAAGGACAATAAGAGTGTTGGAAGCAGGTCCTTCATTTGCCTTATGAAACCGACATTTATAAGCTTGCCTGTATAGTAGGTGTTTATTACCAATGCCACTATCGAATTGAATATCTGCCCGTAACACATTACAACAAGGCCGAAAGGAGCCGTTATGCACAACACTGTTATGCCCAGTATCTTTTTTATTATTTCCAGACGGAGAAACAAGTCCGAGCGTCCTTTTACCTGCAAAAGGTTAAGGTTTATTGCATGGATTGGATACCACATCATGGCAAAACATATAATCTGCAGCAACTGTCCGCAAAATCCCCATTGTGTCCCCAATGCAATATCAATAAAAGGGCGGGCTACGGCGGACATACCAATCATCAGAGGGAATATTATAAAGGCTGAAAGTTTCAGGAACTTACGGTAAACAGCCTCTAGTCTTTCCGTTTCATCCTGTATGCCGCAAAGTATCGGATATGTTACCCTCTGTATAATTCCGGTTACATTTGAAGAAGGGAATTCAGAAAATTGCTGAGCACGTGTGTAATGCCCCAAACTGGAAGCGCTGAATAATTTTCCAATCACAATAGGATATATGTTCCTGTACAAAGTATCCAAGAGTCCTGATGCCAGTAATTTTGAACCGAATGCAAAAAGTTCATGGAACGATTTCCATGAGAACACCGCTATCGGACGCCATTTGGAAAATATCCATAACAGCAGAGTATTTACAGACAGGTTCAATAACTGTTGCACGACAAGCGACCATACTCCAAAACCGCAATATGCCAAGACTATACCAATGCAACCGGATATCACTGCTGCCGACAAGGAAGCCTTCGCCTGGGTCTTGAAGTCAATCCTCACTGTAAGCAATGCACGCTGTACTACGGCCAAGGAATTTAATATGACACCCAGGCATACTACGCGCATCACGCTTGTCAGTTCCGGCTGGTTGTAGAAATCGGCGACAAAGGGTGCGGCAATAAAAAGTATCAGGTATAAGGCACTGCTGACAACAATGTTGAAATAAAAGACGGTTGAATTATCTACATCGGTACGGTCCTGTTTCCTGATCAGTGCCTGTGAGAATCCGCTGTCAATCAATGACTGCGCAACAGCCAGGAATATGGCAAGCATTCCGATCAGACCGTAATCCTTCGGAGTAAGCAGCCTTGCCATGATTATCATGATAAGGAACTGTACCCCCTGCGTGGAAAATCTTTCAATGCTGCTCCAAACAACGCCTTTTACCGTTTTTGACTTTAAAGAGTCTGACATTTAAACATTATCTTCCTTTATACATACTCTCGTAATACTTCTGGTAGTCGCCTGAAGTAACGTTGTCCATCCACTCCTGGTTGT
>OGLM01002324.1_pt1 | contig 17650 bp, 16 predicted proteins | sample 1572531 | NCBI WGS metagenome assembly OGLM01 (sample SAMEA2581909, study PRJEB24529) | metagenome | biome: Human gut stool | place: China | collected 2011 | reverse complement strand
GAGGGATTTTCTTCTCTGCGGGCCTGTGTGTATTAACACAGGCATTGCTTGCCAGATTTACCCCGAATTCGGGACAAGTACTACAAGCAATTTGATAAGTACTTTATTTTTGTTGAGCAGGCTATCAGAAAAACAAAGGATGCAGGCTACATTTGTTATATTGTCCCAAACAAATTTTTCAAAGTTGGTGCAGGAGAACATCTGCGAAGCTTAATTGCAAAAGGCCGATACTTGGTAAGCCTTGATGATTTTGGGGATGCACAGTTGTTTGAGGATAAGACTATTTATAGCTCCATCCTCCTTTTATGTAAGTCTCCACAAGAGAAATTCCGTTACACTGGCGTGGATTCTGCCGATAAGCTATGGGTTGGAGAGGAAGTCAGTTCCATAGAATTTGGCTCCTCTATTCTCAACAAGCTTAGAATGGCAATAACACAAGGGAGAGACGGCTCAAAGAGCTATCTCTCCCTGTTTATCATTACGGCCAACAACCCTTTTAATCCGAAACAACTTCGTTCAGCCATTGCTGTATCAGTTTTCGTTTTGGGGAAGTAGGTTTATAAATTACGTAGTTCTTCATTGAAGGTATCTCTTCATTCAAAATTGTAACCTCAAACAATGATTCGTTGGACAATTCCTGCTCCACCATCTTTCGCGGCACAAAGGCATAGCCGTCATCATTCAATAAGTATGGAACGATATTTTCCCCTATATCTATATCGAGCTGAAATGCCTTGTATCTTGAAAAAATCCTGTTATGTGTATCCGCATATAGGAAATTTGAATTGTAGATGCGCAGCGTTTCCATGTCTTTCAGTGTTATGCATTCATTTAGATCAGTAGGTTGTTTACTGGTAACAAGTATGATTTCATCTTCACACACAAGATCACACTGGAAACCGGTATGCCTAAACGGGTGATGTGAATAGCCTATATCAATCTTTCCTTGGTGCATAGCAGAAATAATATGTCTTGAATGCCCGAACTCTATGCGAACAGAAATGTCACTATGCTTTTCCAAAAAACGTCTGGTTCCTTGCACCAGATAACACTTGTGGAAAGCATAAACCGTTCCGATTGTCAATCGCTCAGAAAACTGACCAACCAAGCCAATTCTATCAATTGCTCTGTTCTCTAATTCCACTATGTTTTTTGCATATTCCAGAAAGGCCTGCCCTGCTAAAGTAAGTTCGGCGTGGTTGTAGCTACGAATAAAAAGACTCTGCCCCAACTCTTTTTCCAGTTCCTGTATTCGGCTGCTGACCGTGGACTGGACTACAATGTGCTCTTTCGCCGTTTCGGAGAAGCTTCCATTCTCCGCAAGTGTTAGAAATGTTCTCAGGTAATCTATATTCATGTACTCCTCCACGCTATCAATAATTCCGATTAAGTTTGTAAAAACTATTCGTTGGACAAATTATATGGCAAGAACTACAATATGTCAATAGGAGCGTCATAACCACATTGACTATGATGCTCTCTATTAAAAGAAATGGAGGAATAGCAATGGCACATTTGCTTATGATTGAAAGCTGGGTCGGAGCAAGCGGAAACCTCTTACCACCTTTATTGAGGGAACTCGGACATAGCTATACTTTTGTAACCCGGAAGGCATCACATTATCAAAATCCGATGAGCTCGGAAAAGCACGCTGTTTTCCGTTATGCTGACGATGTTGTCGAAACAGAAACGAACGATCTGCAACAGCTGATCGAATCGGTTAGGCACGTGCGGTTCGATGGTGTGATAACGGTGTGTGATTATTACATCGAAACGGTTTGTGAAGTTGCAAAGGCTTACAATGTACCGTGTCCGTTTTCAGCCAACGTTAAGACCGCACGACAGAAACATTTAATGCGGCAGGCTGTAGATCGTGCTGGATTGTCCAATCCAAAGTACATGCTTGCTTATAATTGGGAGGAAGTTGAAAAGGCAGCGCAAGAAATAGGTTATCCTCTTGTTCTTAAACCTGTGGATTTAGCCTCAAGCGCATTTGTTAAACTTATTCAGACTTCAAATGATCTGCAACAGGCATATCGTGATTTGGAGAATTTCCCGCTTAATTTCCGTGATCAAGAAAGAGAGCGAGCATTTTTGATTGAAGAATATATATGCGGAGAAGAAGTCAGTGTGGAGACGGTTTCAAATAACGGTGAGATTACCGTTGTAGGTATTACGGACAAGTCTGTGACTGGCAGTCCGTACTTTATAGAAAACGGACATATGTTCCCGGCAAAACTGGATGAGGACGTGAAAGAGGAGATAGGCGATTATGTGCGCAATGTATTGCTGGCAACAGGATATGACCACGGAATCGCTCACACAGAGATAAAACTCACGAAGGATGGTCCCAAAGTGGTGGAAATCAACCCTCGTACAGCAGGAAACTATATCGTGGAACTCATTGAATATGTGACCGGCGTAAATATGCTTAAAGCCTTTGTATCCCTTGCTTTAGGACAGCAACCGTCCGTTACTGTATCTGATACCAACGTGAGCAGTGCTGCGATTATGTTTATTGTTCCGGATTGCGGCGGCAAGATAAGGCAGATTAAGGGCGCTGACACGTTAAGGGAAGATTCAAATATCATACGGTATAGAATCGAGGACTGTGTGGGTAAATCCATTGAAAAACCAATCGACAATGCCTGCTATTTGGGACACGTTATAACGCGAGATTGCGATGGGTACGGCGCTCGCATGTTCGCTGAAACTGCATTGAGAAGGTTGGAAATTGAGTTTGAGGAAACGGAGCGAGTACATGAAGCAATATAAAAATGTTAATGAATTATGGGGTGCTATCGTGAATGGAGATATGGATCCCTCTGTTTCTGATTTTTTCGTAACAGGAGCGTCTTATATTTATCAGACAACGCAATTTCCAAACTCCATTAATAAATACCACAACTATTATCTATTACTGAGAGTCGGGACATACTTTGGAGCATGCTCTCATGTGCCGGAGCAATTAGGCATTGAAGCAGGAAGAGAGTTTTCAGGCAAGTCTCTCAAAAGCTGCGTGATTGACCCGCGTTTGCCGGTTAGAATTGCAGCAATGGACGCTTATCTTGGCACAGTATATCCTCACGAAAGGCAATGCAGCGATGCTGTGGAACTACCGGGGGGAACCCCGGCCGAGAAAGCGGATTTTCGTGACAACCTGATTGCTGATATTGCCAACATAGAACAGGGCATGAGGATTGCGTTGATTGGGGTTGTAAACCCGCTTATAGCTGCAATACGAAAGCGCGGAGGAACCTGCCTTCCCTGCGATTTGCAAATGGAAAGAACACAATGGGGCGACCCCGTAGAAAAGGATATGGAAAAAGTATTGGATTCTGCAGACGGGGTAATCTGTACAGGAATGACCCTAAGCAACGGAACCTTTGATCGAGTCGTAGAACGGGTACTGGAGCGCAATATTCCGCTGACTGTTTATGCGCAAACTGGCAGTGCTGTTGCTGCGAGGTTTGTGGGCAACGGAATCACCTCTCTCTTAGCGGAATCGTTTCCTTTTTCGCAATTCAGTGCAAACGCGACCCGTGTTTTTTGCTACAAAGGATAAGGTGACTAGAATTGATTCGTTTAAAAACAAATACCGACAACTTGCTGCACTCCAATCCGGAACTGTATGCTGTGTTTGAAAACGATAAGTCTTTTGAAATGGCGCGTTTTATACACGCGATACTCCAAAAATACGAAACAGGAAAAAAGGTATTGGATGTTGGATCGGGTTTGGGGAGAGAAGTAGCTTTTCTAAGAGAAAAAGGATACGATGCTGTAGGCATAGATGCTTCGGAAGATATGGTTGCCTGGTCACAAAAGCACTATCCAAACGCCAATTTTTATATTGGGCAACAGGCAATGTTTGACCTAAACCAGACATTTGATGCTCTGGTTTGCGTTGGGAGCACCTTCCTGTATAACTACACCAACGAAGATGCTGGTTCTACTCTGACGAATTTCCGAAAGCATCTTAAAGATGGCGGCATTTTGTATCTTGATATGAGGAATGCAGCTTTTTTCTTAACAAAGGAGGGACAGAGATGGTTGACGGACGAGCTTTTGGAGGAAGCGATATTCGATGGTAAACCAGCAATTGTAAAAACACGCTTTTACATTGATTTAGCAAAACAGATTTTAAAACGTGACTATAATTGGAAAATTGGAACTCGTGAGGCGATTATTGAGCACTTGGAGCATCGTCTTTTCTTCCCGCAGGAAATAGCAGGGTTGTTATCAGCAAATGGCTTTGAGGTTGTTGAGTTGTTCGATAAACCGGAACCTCATATCAGTTCATTTACTGATATCCGTCCATTTCAATTTGGATATGAACTAAGTGGGCGGAGGCTTCAAGTAATAGCAAAAGCAATCTAAGGCAGTAAGGAGGTGTTAGGAAGCGTGGAAACGCAGATCAATCAACGCCGCGGCTTGCTCATACTTTTATTTTTTACGTTTTTCATGGTGGTTGGATTTGATATGATTATGCCGCTGGTTATCGGGCATTATGTCAACAACGTTGGCCTTACTGCGACTGCCGTCTCAGTAGCGCTTGCAATACGGCAGTTTTCGCAGCAGGGTCTTGCGATGATCGGTGGTGCCTTGGCAGATCGGTTTCAGGTCAAAACACTTATCAGCGTGGGCGTATTTCTAAGAGTTCTTGGATTTCTGACCCTGGCATTTTCAAGTGCCTATGGGATGCTGATTGCTGCCATGATATTGATCGGCCTAGGCGGAGTTCTTTTTGAAATGCCATATCAGTCTGCGATTGCAATGCTCACAACAAATGACAATCGTCCTAAATATTATTCGCTGAATAACACAATTACGGGGATAGCAAGCGCAATCGGCCCCCTTTTGGGAGTAGCCCTGCTTCGACTGGATTTTAAAGTTGTCTGCTTTGGCGCAGCGAGTTGCTTTATGATTAATTTCGTATTATCACGTGTTGCCATGCCACCGATTATGCGGCAGGCAAAGTCGTATGCGGTTATGCCTGCTGTCAAAAGAATTGCAAAAGACAGACCATATCAAATATTCGTCCTTTTGATGATGGTGTTTTGGCTGGGAGCGTCCCAGATTGATATTACATACCCCCTAAGAGTCCAGGAAATTTACGGCTCAGCTGATGGTGTGGGTATTATGTATACGGTGTATGCCGTTGTCATGGCAGTATTACAGTATCCTCTGGTAGCACTTGCTTCCAAACGATTCTCGTCGCGGGCAGCGGTAGTAATCGGAACCGGAATCATCACAGCGGCATTGATTGCTACCCCGTTCGCCGCCGATGTAAAGTCGTTTATGGCAATTGTGGCCTGCTACGCAGTGGGCATGATACTGGCGAGGCCGAACCAGCAGAATATCGCTGTATCAATGGCAGATACACGAGCGTTGGGAATGTATTTAGGGGTGAATTCTACAGCTTTTGCGATTGGCAAAGGTTTTGGAACGATTATTGGCGGCGCGTCCTTTGATATGGCAAAAAAATACACTCTAGAGAATGCGCCGTGGTACTTGTATGGCGTTCTGGTAGGAACGGCAATGATTGGATTTATGTTGTATAAGAATTTCGGCACCCCAAAAGATGAAACAGAAAAACAAAAACAATAGATACGGAGGAGGCAAAAAATGACTGGTACGAAAAATAGACAAAAATCGATCCTTATGATTTGCTGCTTGCTGGCAGTTTCAATGCTTGCTGGCTGCGGTGCAAAACCGACCGATGAGAGCAGCAATGCTCTAACTGAAAGTAATGCTACTATTTCTGCATCTGAACTGGTAGTTGCGGGAAATGAAATTGCCATTGGCGTAGATCCTACCGTATATCCTGCGGCGGATTATCTGCTGAATATGGGCGCTGGAGAAATTCTATTCAAAGCGGATGCAAACGGTGTGATTCAACCCTATTTTGCCAAAGATGTTTCACAACTTGATGAATATACATGGGAGATCAAACTGCATCCCAATGCCACGTTCTGGAGCGGCGACCCGGCCGATGCAGAAGCCGTAATCGCTTCCTTGATGCGATCAAAGGCGCTTGATCCAAAAGCCAACCCCTTCTTACAAGGGATTGATTTTACTGCGGTAGATTCCGAGACCATACAGGCCGTGACAGAAACTCCTAATGTGGATATTACTTTGAATTTGTCATCCCCACAGTTGCTCATTCATAATACCGCAGAAAAATATACTTATGAGAGCATCGAGACAGCAGACTATACCGGTATGTACCGAATTGTAGAGTTTAAGCCTGCACAGTGCATGGTTTTTGAAAAGAATGAAAACTATTGGGGTACAAAACCTGAGATCCAGAGGGTCGTACATGAACAGATTGGTGATGCGGACGCCCGTGTCATCGCTGCACTGAGTGGACGATACCATGTGGTAATGGATATTCCTCAGTCGGCTTATAGTCAGTTTGATAACAGTGAAGAGGCGAAGATTGTACTGGTTCCGGGTGCGCAGACCCAGACAATTTATCTCAACTGTGAAAAAGAGGCACTGAATGATTATCGTGTGCGTCAGGCTTTAGGTTGGGCTTTAGATCGTGAGGAGCTGATTGCTCTGGGTATGGAAGGATTAAGCGAGCCGGTTACTACATGGCTTGGTTCCAATCCCACATATGAAAAAGTAAAAAATGCGTATTACGATTCCTGCAACGTGGAGAAGTCCGCGCAGCTATTGGATGATGCTGGCTGGATTCTGGACGAGGATGGCTTCCGCTACAAAGATGGACAGCAGCTTACCATCCTGCTTCGTACTTTCCGAAACGATCAGGCACTCGGCGAAACCATTCAGATGCAGTGGAAGAAAATCGGTGTTAATGTTTCTGTGCAACACGGAGATTATTCGTTAATCACCACAGCGCGTGAAACGGGTGATTGGGATGCATCTGTCGAAGCATGGGGGACGTTCGGAAATGTGTCGGCGCTTCTGAACGCCCAATACGCTGCCGACGGCGCAGCCAATTACGGACGATTCCAGGATAAAAAATTGGCAGGAATGCTAGAGAGTCTGGCGCAAGCGGCAACCACGGAAGAACGCATAAAAATCGGTGAGGAGATTTCTCTTTACGTAGCAGAGCAATCCCCTGCGCTCTATATTGCACCAAGGCCGCAAATCACTGCTGTTAGCACCTCACTTGAGGGATTTGTCCCGCATTTCCGTCAGTTTGAAAATGTGGTGAATGCCAATCTTAGGATTAAATAATATCGAAAACGGCAGCAGGAGATACGGAACTGGACTCCTGCTGCCATTTTTTAAGTGAGGTGACATGATGATCAGAAATATGGTTCTGAAAAGGATTGGCAGTGCTCTTCTTGCTCTGCTCCTGTCCTCAGTTGTTATTTTTTTATTAGTTAGACTTGCTCCGGGCGACCCGATCAACCTGGTACTTGGAGAGGGGCCGGGCGATATTGGCGTAAACACGGAACTGCTTGAAGAACGTAGAGAATCTTTACGGGAAGCGCATGGATTAAATGACAGTATTCCTGTTCAGTATGCAAACTGGTTCAAAAAGATCATAACCCTGGACATGGGGACTTCTATTCGTAGCGGCAGACCCATCACTCAGGAACTATGGAGTAGAGTGCCCGCAACATTCACTCTCGCTCTGGCGGCATTATTTATCGAAACGATATTGGGTGTGCTGTTTGGTATCTATTCGGCAGTCCATGCCGGCAAATTACAGGATCGCGCAATCCGTCTGTTTTGTGTTATCCTTGCTTCGCTTCCTGCTTTCGTGTTGTCGTTGTTGTTTCTGTTTTTATTTGCTGTTCGGCTTCATTGGTATGAAATTAGCAGCCAAATGGAGTGGGGCAGATTGTGGCTGCCTGCAATTACACTAGGGATAATTGGAGCGCCCAGATGTATCCGCATGGTTCGTGCAGCAATGCTGACTGAGTTGGGTCAGTTATATGTTTCCTCGGCACTTTCACGAGGACTTACCTCCAAGATGGTTCTTCAGGGAGCGTTTCAGAACGCACTGCTCCCTGCCATTACAACCGTAGCCCTGTCCTTTGCACATATGATAGGCGGCTCCGTTGTGATTGAAGCTATTTTTAATTGGCCGGGAATTGGAAATTACGCAATCAACAGCATATTGGTACATGATTACCCTGCTGTTCAAGGATATACTGTGTTGACGGTTGCTACAGTCATTTTGATCAACCTGACTGTAGAAATCACCTATATACTTAGCAACCCGATGGTGCGCAGAGGCGGAATTTCCCGCCCTACTGCACAGCAATAGGAGGTGACTTTGTATGGGAAACAGAAAAATTCCAAGCACTGTTTTACTTGGCTCAATACTATTACTGGTTATTATCCTGCTTGTTATCGCTGCCCCTCTTTTTACCAGCTATGCGCCCGATGAAGCAATTGCGGAACGATTGCAGGAATTTAGCTTTTCACATCCCTTTGGAACGGATCGCTATGGGCGTGATATTTTCTGCCGAACGCTGTATGGCGGCAGGACTACCCTCACTGCGTGCTTTCTTGCCCTTGTAATGGCGTTGTTTATAGGCACGTTCTTTGGTATTATCACCGGCATGAGAAGTCGCGGCCTTTTGGATACGATCATAATGCGGGTTATAGATGTCCTGATGGCGTTTCCCTTCATGGTGTTTGCTATGGTGTTTGCCGCGCTGTGGGGCACTGGGTTGGCCAATTTACTTATTGCAGTAGTCGCAGTCTGGTGGGTTCCGTTTGCGAGACTGGCAAGAAGCATCGTTCTTCAGGTAAAGAATGACCCGTCTATACAGGCTGCTCGTGTGCTGGGAGCGTCTGGGTGGCGGATGGGAGTTTTTGAGCTGCTCCCCAAGATGATTGGTTCTCTATTGGTACTGGCCACGTTTGAATTGGGCACACTGATACTCTCTGTTTCGGCCCTTTCATTCTTAGGCATGGGAGCGTTACCGCCAACCCCGGAATGGGGAAGCATGCTGTCTGACGCCCGGGCACATTTCTTTCAGGCTCCGCACATTTTATTGGGTCCTGCTTTGTTCATTGTTCTTACGGTCCTTTCGCTTAATTTGATTGGAGAAGGTTTGCGGGATATGCTGGACCCGTATGAACATATTGATATTTTGAATTAGGAGGTCGCTATGGATAATTATTTGAAAGCCGCACTATCTGTCGAGCAACTCAAGGTTAGCTATGTGCAAAACAAAAAACGACTTCCCGTGCTGGACGGAATTTCTTTTGTATTGGAAAAAGGAAAGATTCTTGCTCTGCTCGGAGAAAGTGGTTCGGGGAAATCCACTTGTGGGAAATCGCTCATAGGCGTATTGCCGCCATCGGCAAAAATTGATAGTGGTACTGTCCGTTTCGGGAACGGTGATTATGTGGATATTTCTGACAATGATATCAATTGGAAAACAATACGTGGAATGCGTATTGGGATGATTTATCAGGACGCACAGCTTGCACTTAATCCCGTGAAAACAATACGTGTGCATTTTGAGGAGACTCTAAGAAACAAGCCATTTCCATCAAAAGAAGCTATGGAGAAAGTTTGTTATGATATGCTCCGGTTACTGAACTTTGATGATCCTGAGCGGGTACTGAATGCTTATCCTTTTGAGCTAAGCGGCGGGATGTGCCAGAGGGTTTATATTGCGATGATACTCAGCCTTGAGCCGGAAGTTCTTATTGCCGATGAGCCTACTTCTGCGCTAGATACAGTAAGTCAAAAAGAAGTGCTGCAGTTACTTCGGGACACACAAAAAAAGCTGGGATTATCTATTGTTTTAATTACCCATGATATTGGTGTCGTTCATGAAATCTGTGACCGCGTAATTGTTTTAAATGAAGGGAAAATTGTGGAACAAGGGGCAGTACAGGATGTTCTTTTACACCCAAAGGAACATTATACAAAACAACTGATTGAGGCGCGAAACTTACCCGCTTTTTCGCTGCCATGCTCAAAATGCAAAGAGCCGCTGTTGAAGATTGAGTGCATCAAAAAAGCATTTCAAAAAGGAAATAAGTGCAAAAACGTCTTAAACCAAGTAGACTTGCTTGTGCATAAAGGGGAAACTATTGGAATATTGGGATTTAGCGGTTGTGGGAAATCGACATTAGCAAGGTGCGTCACCGGACTGGAATTGCCTGATCAGGGAAAGATTATGTATAACGGCCAGGATATTTCCATGCTGCGAGGAAGGAAGAGACAACACATTTGCAAATCATTACAAATCGTTTTTCAGGACGCAAGAGCCAGCCTTAATCCTCGTCGCTCTGCACTGGAGCTTGTGCAGGAACCTTTGAAATACCTGAAAATAGGAACGACGAAGGAACGCACAGAAAAAGCTCGATTTTATTTAAAGAGTGTAGGGATTGATGGAGATGCCCTGCACCGTCGTCCTCCCCAACTCAGCACGGGGCAGTGCCAAAGGATTGCTATCGCCCGTGCCCTTATTGTGGAGCCTGAGCTTCTAATTTGCGATGAAGCCGTATCGGCACTGGATATGATACTGCAAAAGCAGATTTTGGATCTCCTGTTAAATCTCCAAAAATCCATTGGCTTTGCATATATTATGATTTCCCATGACGCAAGAGTCATCCGTCATTCCTGTGAAAGAGTTGCAATTATGAACAATGGGGTTTTTGTAGATATGGTTTCGACAGACAGGTTAGCCGCTCAGTCGGAAAACGAGTTTACACACTGCCTGTTGAGCAGCGAACTACACATAGCAGAGGTATCATAATTTAGCAGGCTGGTATAAATGGGTAGTTTTCGATGTACAGCCTAAAAGAGCAAATAATAAATAAGGTGGTGATAGAATGCATTTGCTGGAAACAATAGGAAATACTCCGCTGATTGAACTTAGAAACACTACCGCTTCTACGGAAGGACGACTTCTGTTTAAATATGAGCGTGGTAATCCGGGAGGAAGCATAAAAGACAGGCCGGCGTTGTTCATTGTGACAGAAGCTGAAAAACGAGGATTATTAAAACCCGGGGGAACCATTATAGAATCCTCAAGTGGAAACTTCGGAATATCCTTGGCGATGATAGGAGCTGCTAAGGGGTATCGAGTTATTATTCTGGTCGATCCTAAAACCACTGCGACTAACTTAGCTCTCCTGAAATGCTTTGGCGCAGAGGTTATTGTTGTAACAGAACAAGATGATTCCGGCAGTTATCACAAAACAAGGATTTCTCTTGCGAATAAATTGGCCAGTGAAATCCCTGATGCATTTCGTCCAGATCAGTGCTTCAACCTGTTAAACAGCACTGCGCATTACCAAGGAACAGCACGTGAAATCTTTGCTGATTGCCCAGATAATGTCGCAGCTATTGTGGCCGCAGTAAGCACTGGCGGACAACTGGGTGGGATTTCACGATACACGAAAACATATAGGCCGGACGTAAAAGTGATCGGTGTTGATGCTGTTGGGTCCTCTATTTTTGGCGGTGAGTCACACTCATATCTGATTCCTGGTATTGGACTGGCATGGACACCGTGCAATGTTGCAGTCGAGAATATCGATTCTGTGTATAAGGTCACTGATGAGGCGGCTTTTGTAGCAGCAAGATGCTTTGCCAGAAATGAAGGTGTTTTGATGGGGCCGTCCGGCGGAGCTTGCGCTTTGGTCGCATTAACAATCACTAAACAGCTTTCTCCGCACGATTGTGTCGTGTGCATTATTTCTGATGGAGGGGATCGTTACATTCAAACTTTACTTGATGATGCTTGGATGCAATCCAACAACTTTTCAATTGAAACAAGCTTAGAAAAACTTTTGGCACTCACAGGAACTATTACACCTTGGAGCATACATCCTGATCAAAATGCAAATTACAAACCTGAATTGAAAAGTCAGTTATGTGTTCCTGCATCGACTCAGACTATCAATGAGAATATAGATGAAATCAATGAATCAGCGTCTAGAATTTCTTTTATTGATTAGCATGGTGTTTATTTCGTCTGTTTGAAATCCCTGTTTGATCATGGGAATAAGATGAGGGAAAACCTGTTGCGAAAGAGAATTAAGAATTTATCCTGAAGTGCAATAAATAATTTTAAAAACGTAAGTTCCTCTTTGGACGTTGCGAAGAAATATAATAACGCGCAAGGGTTAGCTCGTGCTAACTTGCTTTTAATCAAATCTGATCACACGGTATGAAAGGAGTTTTGTCTATGTTTGCAGTATACAAAAAACTGCTCTATTATGTGCCCAAGCAGCGACCTTTGGCCTATATTGCAATCGGCCTGACGGTGGTGTCCACATTGCTCAATGTAGGCGCTTATTACTACCTCTATGAGTTTTTGAAACGATTGGTGGTAGACGGAGATATGGGGCATGCTCAATATAATGCGTTTCTGGTTGCGGGGCTGTTGATTGGCGGTTCGCTCTTGTATTTTGCAGCCGTGCTTTTGACGCATATATTGGGCTTCCGGCTGGAGACCAACTTGCGCAAGCGTGGGATTGACGGCCTGACCAATGCCAGCTTCCGCTACTTTGATCTGAACTCATCGGGAAAGACACGTAAACTCATTGATGACAACGCGGCCCAAACGCATTCTATTGTAGCCCATCGGATTCCTGACAATGCTGGAGCAATTCTGACACCGTTTTTGGCGCTTGTGGTGGGGTTTTTGATCAGTCTGCGGGTAGGCATTGTTCTATTGGTTCTGTTCCTACTGAGTGGCGTGCTCCTTGTCCTGATGACCGGGGAAAAGAAGTTTATGGAAGTCTACCAAAAGGCGCTGGAGACAATGAGCAGCGAGACCGTGGAGTACATACGCGGGATACAGGTGCTCAAGATTTTTGGCATAGACGCTACATCTTTCAAGACGCTGCATCGGGCAATCGCGGATTATGCACGGCATGCCTTGAACTATTCCATGAGCTGCCGCAGACCATATGTGTTATTCCAGCTGATTCTATTCGGCTTTATTGCCGTACTCGTTTCAGTGGCAGCCTTAACGCTGAATCGGATGCAAGACCCTGCCGTGTTGGCGGTGGAACTCATTATGACGTTATTCCTTGGTGGAGTAATGTTTACCGCCTTTATGAAAGTGATGTATGTAGGTATGTATGCATTCATGGGAACTTCGGCGGTTGAAAAACTGGAGCAGGTGTTTTCAGATATGCAAAAGGATCGGCTTACATTTGGGAACAAGAGCACATTCAAAAACTATGACATTGAATTTGAACGGGTATGCTTTGGGTATACAGACCAGATGGTGCTGGAGGATGTTAGCTTCACTCTGAAAGAAGGCAGGAGCTATGCTCTGGTGGGATCTTCTGGAGGAGGAAAGTCCACGATTGCCAAATTGATTTCTGGTTTTTACAAAGTGGATGGAGGAGCGGTCAAGATTGGGGGAGAGCCCATTGAAGCCTATACAGAGGACGCCTTAATCCGCAATATCGCCTTTGTGTTCCAGAATGTCCGTTTGTTTCACATCAGTATTTACGAGAATGTCCGTCTGGCGAACCCAGACGCTCAAAGAGCGGAGGTCATGGAAGCGCTGCATCAGGCAGGTTGCGACAGCATTCTGGATAAGTTTAAGGATCGGGAAAATACGGTGATTGGCTCCAAAGGCGTATACCTGTCGGGCGGTGAGAAGCAGCGGATTGCAATCGCACGGGCAATGCTAAAGAATGCGAAAATCGTGATCCTTGACGAGGCCAGCGCGGCAATCGATCCGGAGAATGAGCATGAGCTGCAAAAGGCGTTTGCTCACTTAATGAAGGGAAAGACTGTCATTATGATTGCACACCGGCTGTCCAGCATTCGAAATGTGGATGAAATTCTGGTTTTGGAGGACGGGAAAATAGCAGAGCGAGGAACGGACGCAGCGTTGATGGCGACCGATACCAAGTACAGAGAATATCAAACGCTCTATGAACAGGCAAATGAATGGAGGGTTGTAAGATGAGAGAACTGTTTAAAACGCATTTTGCCCTGACCGACAAGGGGGCCAAAGATTTGCAAAAGGCCAGCGCGGCCTCCTTCTTCGTCTATGTGATCAACTTTTTCCCTGCAATGCTGCTGCTTCTCTTGGTGGATGAGTTGCTGTTGAACAATGTCAAGGAAACAGGGCTGTATTTGTGGGGATCTATCCTGGTTCTGGCTGTGATGTGGATTCTGCTCCGAATTGAATATGATGCGCTGTATAACACCACTTATCAGGAGAGCGCGAATCTTCGCACGGAGATTGCAGATATTCTGACCAAGTTGCCCTTATCCTACTTTTCCAGGCATGACCTTTCGGATCTGGCGCAAACCATCATGGCGGATGTGGCAGCTATTGAGCATGCTATGAGCCACGCTATGGCAAAGGCAGTGGGATTCCTGTTCTTTTTTCCGTTGCTTTCGGTTCTGCTGCTCCTTGGCAATGTTAAATTGGGGCTTGCTATCATTCTGCCAATTCTGCTTGGATTCGGGCTTCTTTTATTGTCGAAAAACCTTCAGATTCGGGAGTCATTCAAACATTATCAAAAGCTCCGGGACAACTCTGAGAGCTTTCAGGAGGCCATTGAAAATCAGCAGGAAATCAAGAGCTTTGGCTTGACTCAGAAGATCCGGCAGACTCTTTATCAAAAGATGGAAGAAAGTGAGAAAATCCATCTTCGTGCAGAGATTTCAGCGGGTATTCCTATGTTGTGCTCGAATGTCATTCTGCAATTTGCCTTTGTGCTTGTGATCCTGATAGGCGTCCAAATGCTGCATACAGGAGAGATCAATATCCTGTACTTTTTAGGATATGTACTGGCCTCCATTAAGGTGCGGGAAAGCGTAGAAGCGGTCAGCATGAATGTGGCAGAGCTGTATTATCTGGATTCCATGGTCAAACGTATCCGGGAGGTGCGGGAGACAAAGATACAGCAGGGCAAGGATCAGACAATCTCAAGTTATGATATTGAATTTGATCAGGTGTCTTTTTCTTACGATAAGGATACGGAAGTGCTCAAGAACATCAGTTTCACCGCGAAGCAAAACGAGGTGACTGCCTTAGTAGGGGTATCCGGTTGTGGAAAAACCAGTATCTTGCGTCTGATGTCAAGACTTTATGATTATGACGGCGGAAGCATTCGAATCGGCGGGCTGGATATCAAAGAAATCTCTACAAAATCCTTGTTTGAAAAGATAGCCATCGTGTTCCAGGATGTAACGCTGTTTAATGCATCTGTTCTGGAAAATATCCGTATTGGGAAAAAGACGGCCACAGATGAGGAAGTCGTTCAGGCAGCACGATTGGCCAACTGCGAAGAATTTATCCGGAGGCTTCCGGATGGGTATAAAACGATGATTGGAGAAAATGGAGCAACACTCTCTGGAGGAGAACGTCAACGGTTATCCATCGCCAGAGCCTTTTTGAAAGATTCACCTATTATCATTCTGGATGAGATTGCAGCCTCTTTGGATGTGGAAAACGAAAAAAAGATCCAGGACAGTTTGAACCGCCTCACTCTGGATAAGACCGTTATCATTATTTCCCACCGTCTCAAATCCGTTGAAAATGCAGATAGAATCGTGGTGATTGACTGCGGGAGAGTGGAGGCGTCCGGTACTCATCTTGAACTGCTTAAAGCTTCTCCAACCTATAACAATTTGGTGGAGAAAGCAAAACTGACGGAAGAATTCCAGTATTAACGTAAAGGGAACGGGGTGACCGTCATTCCTGGCGCGCCTTGTCCTCTCATTCATAATGAAGAAAGGAAAATCATATGAAAACAAACAACAAATGGACAGTCAAGGATGTGATTACAACAGTATTATTGACGGTGCTTCTCATCGGCATTCATTTTGTAGTTATTACTGTCTCTATGGTAAATCAATTTTTCAACTGCGTTTTATCTCCTGGGGTATCAATGTTTTTCTCTGCCCCGGTGTACATGCTCATGGTCAGCAGGGTAAATAAAAGATTCGTTTCTTTGACGTATCTGACGATTCTGGGCGTGTTTTTTTTGCTGACAGGCAACTTATTTCGTTTTGGTAGGCCTACTATGCGAGGTGGTACTATGGAAGCGGGGATCCTGTCGCAACGCAAAGAGATTAACCTTCGCATGGGCGATGGTGAGCCTGTTTTATAATGGAGGCAATCTTCTTCCGCTTTTGTTTTTCTGGGACACTTTTTACGCGTTTGCCGTCGCAAGCGGCATGGATCAAAGCTATATTGACAGTTACATACAATATTACACCTCCCCCGGCTGGCTGATCTTTATTGTATCTTTCTCTGTTATCTGTGGCTTTTTAGGCAGTATACTTGGGAGTCGGCTGATTGGGAAACACTTCAAGAAAGCGGGTGTTCTATGAGAGGTGAGCACTCCTTTGCTGTCCCGACCAAGTTTTTTGCATTGCTCTGCGCCATGCTAGGTATTTTTCTGGTGAAAAACATTCTGTTTACCACCGTTTTGGTGATATTCTGCTTCGTGTATGTTGGATTCCAGAGAAACTACCGATTAATGACATCCTGTGGAGCCTTTTATCTGCTGTTGTCATTGCTTTTGTACGCGATTCGGTTCTGGGGATATCATACGGTCATTATTTCCGAATTCCTTGTGTTGTTTTTCTGGAGCAGTATGGTAATGCTCATGCTGTTTTGGGATTTGTTTATGACGCCTCCTGGAGAACTGTCGTCGTTCTTGTCAAGTATCCACATGCCCACTGGCGTCATATTGGGACTGATGGTCATATTTCGATTTTTCCCCACCATGAAGGCTGAGCTTAAAGCAGTGGGCCTTTCGATGAAAAACCGGGGCCTTACATCTGTAAGACAATTTGCAGTACATCCACTTGCAAGTGTTGAATATGTCCTTGTCCCACTTCTGCTACGTATTTTGCAGATTGCCGACCAACTGGCCGTTTCCGCTGTGGCAAGAGGCGCTGAGTGCCCTGGCGTGCGAAAGAGTTACTACGAAACAACGATGCATATGCGCGACTGGTGTTTCCTTGCGCTTTGGGGAATCGTTACAGCAGCAGTTCTTTGCGTTGGAGGTGTGAAAATTTGATCGAATTTAAGAACGTATCCTTTCAATATGAGGGGAGCGAACAGCAAATTTGGAACGTAAATCTATCCATAGCACAGGGAGAATGTGTGGTACTCACAGGAGTGTCCGGCTGCGGGAAAACGACTCTGACCAGATTGATGAACGGTCTGGCTCCATCCTATTTCAAAGGCTCCATTTCCGGAAGTATTTGTATAGATGATAGAGACATTACAGGGATGACAGCCTGGGAAATCGGAACAATCGTCGGAAGTGTATTCCAGAATCCTAAAAGCCAGTTTTTTTCATCAGAACTTGTGGGTGAGGTGGCCTTTGGATGCGAAAACCACGGCTTCTCCCGGGAGGCAATTCAAGAGAGGACGGATAAATCCATTGAAACCTTTTCTCTTTCCTTAATAAGAAAAAGACCTCTGGATGTGCTTTCCAGCGGAGAAAAGCAGCGCGTGGCAATCGCCCGTGCCCTGGCGAACGACGCCCCCATTATTTTTGCGGATGCACCTACCGGGAACCTGGACCGGAAGAACGGCGCAGAGGTGCTGGACCTTTTGTTCGGCCTGGCGGACGAGTCCCGCAAAACGCTGGTGATTGTGACGCATGACGAGCATCTGGCACGGAGAGGGGACCGCATTATTACGATTATGGACGGGCAGGCCGTCTGAGGCTGCCGGGTGTAGGGGCCGCCTGCGTT
>OGLM01002320.1_pt1 | contig 17686 bp, 20 predicted proteins | sample 1572531 | NCBI WGS metagenome assembly OGLM01 (sample SAMEA2581909, study PRJEB24529) | metagenome | biome: Human gut stool | place: China | collected 2011 | reverse complement strand
TGTCCAAGAGGTAGCTAATAGAATGATTATTATTGTAGCGATGACTAAATAATCTATAATTCCCCATTTTTTTTTCATAGTCCTGAAATATTATAAGGTATACATCCAACCCCGGAAAGTTAATAATAAGTTGTTGTTATAAAAAGTGTGTATACGTTTTTTGTAATATTATATCTTGTCGACTATAATGTTTTTATTTTCATCCAGGCGGACCATCCCATTAAACGAGTTGCCTTCCGGATCCTTGAAACCGGATATTTTGCCGGTTTGGCCTTTTTGTATTAATGTATCTACTTGTTTTTGGGTGAGTTTCTTGCCTTGTATTTCCATCGGAATCAGAAAATCACAGGATTTCCGGTATAGGGTACATCCCCAGGCGGTTTTTCCCTTCACAATTTCTCCTTGTCCGCATTTGGGGCATTTCAATACAACTGCAATTTTTTCTCCGTTCTCCTTTTTCCCTTTTCCCTTCTCCCTTTCTTTTTTAGTTTTCTTGTCTTCCCCGTCTTTTTCCTCCGGTGTTTCTACAGTGATCGTTTTCGCTGAAGAATAACGTACAAAATGGACAATTTCGTTTACCATCGCCTTCAATTCTTCCATGAAGTCGGCCACCTGATAGGTACCGTCTTCGATCATACGCAACTTCTTTTCCCATTGTCCCGTCAGTTCTGCGGATTTCAGAAGGTCGTTCTGAATGGTGTCGATAAGCTCTATGCCTGTCGTTGTTGCTAAAATCCGTTTTTTGTCTTTGCGGATGTATTGCCGTTTAAATAACGTTTCGATGATATTCGCGCGGGTAGAAGGGCGTCCGATTCCGTTTTCTTTCATCAGATCCCGCAGTTCTTCGTCTTCCACTTGTTTCCCGGCAGTTTCCATGGCCCTCAATAAATCGGCTTCCGTATAGTATTTAGGGGGCTGAGTTTGTTTTTCCTGGATTTCGGGGGTGTGAGGACCGTGTTCTCCTTTTTCGTAAACCGGTAATACGTTTTCTTCGTTTTGTTTGTCTGTATTATTGCCGAATACCACCCGCCACGCCGGATCGATGATTTGTTTTCCGGTGGCTTTGAAGTCTTCGTCGCCAATTCTGGCCATAACGGTTGTATTGGCTATTTCGCAGTCCGGATAGAAGACGGCAATGAAACGGCGGGCTACCAGATCATATACCCGCTTTTCCTCAGGAGACATATCGTAACTGAATACACCGGTAGGAATGATGGCATGGTGATCCGTAATTTTTTTATCATTGAAGACTTTGGCTGACTTCCGTATTTTTCCTCCTGATAAGATCGGCTGTGTTAAAGCCTCATAAGGTTTCAGGCCCTGAAGTATTTTGGGAACTTTGGCATATTGGTCGTTCGGTAAAAAGTTGGTATCCACACGGGGATAGGTGGTCAGCTTTTTCTCGTAAAGCGACTGTATGATTTTTAAGGTATTTTCGGCTGTATAGGCGAATTTTCGGTTACATTCCACCTGCAATAGAGTCAGGTCGAACAGTTTCGGCGGATGTTCCATGGCCTTTTTCCGCTCGATACTGAGAATTTCCAGTTCGAGTGGAGTGATTTTTTCCAGGAGGGCTTCGGCTTCCTCTTTTTTATTGAACCGTCCGCGCAAACAGGAGAAAAGTCCTTCCCGGTAATTCGTCCGTATTTCCCAATAAGTTTCCGGTTTAAAGTTCTCGATCGCTTTTTGTCGTTCGACGACCAGGGCCAGGGTAGGGGTCTGCACTCGTCCGATCGAGAGTACGTTTTTTCCTGTCCCGTATTTCAACGTATAAGCCCGCGTGGCATTCATCCCTAACAGCCAGTCGCCGATAGCCCGTGCAGAACCGGCCGCATAGAGAGTATCGAAATCTTGCGATTCCATGAGTTTTTCGAATCCTTCCCGGATGGCTTCTTCTGTCAGCGAAGAAATCCAAAGGCGTTTGATAGGTACCCCGCATTTGGCTTTGGTCAATACCCAGCGTTGAATCAGTTCTCCTTCCTGGCCGGCATCCCCGCAATTGATCACCATTTCAGCTTTCGAGACCAGCTCCTCGATAACGGCAAATTGTTTTTTTATTCCCTCATCTTCGATCAGACGGATCCTGAATTTCGAGGGGATCATCGGCAATACCCCTAAATTCCATTTTTGCCATTTCTCCGTATATTCTCCCGGTTCTTGCAGGGTACATAAGTGTCCGAATGTCCAGGTAACACAATATCCATTCCCTTCCAGATATCCGTTCCGCCGGGTCGTAGCTCCCAGAATATTCGCGATTTCCTTGGCAACACTTGGTTTCTCTGCAATACACATTTTCATAATTCCGCACGACTTGATTCTGCTACAAAGATAATGTAAACCGAAAGCAAAGCCAAGTTTACTTGAACTTTGCTGAGATGTAGCTTATTTTATCGAATGATAATGCAAACCGGGTGCAGAACGAAACGAATTCGTTCATTTCTTCCGCCAGGGGAGACTTATGTTTCTTTTACCACTGTTCCCAGAAAACGACTTTCCGAAAAAATGTTCCGGTATTTATTTTTGAAAAAAGCAAATAAATGGATCTCTTTACCTCTTTCGGCCGGGAGAGTAAAGGTATATGCTCCTGTAGCCCGTATGGTTTCAAAACCTTCCAGCCAATATATCTCACCGTCGTCTACCTTGGTTTTATCGTAAATGGCTATTTGTAATAAGTCGTCGTCGAAACCCTGATTTTTATACCCGGGATTCCATTCCAGGCGAATAAGATCCGGAGTGGTATATTGCATTCCGAAATAATCCGGGATATAAAGCGGCCCGTAACATATCTTCAGGCCTGAAAATTCGGTAATTTCTCCTGTCTCCGTAAAGCTATGGATATTCTCTTTTATAAAAAGGTTATATCCGCTTATGTTTTGTCCATGCGTAGCATCGCTCCAGGTCATATACATCGGCATTTCCAGTTTATGATAAAATGAAGCCGCCCCTTTAAACCTGTTTTTCTGTGCTTTTTGCTTACTACTTTTCGATTTTCTATACCGTCCCGTTTTGCTCCTTATTCTCAGCTGTCCGTTTACTTCATAAAGGATAACATTTCCGAAACTTCCTTTCAGCTGATTTAATAAGTTAGATCTTGCAGTACCCATAGCCTGTTTTTTTAGTTTGAAAATGAATCAATTTCCCGATAACAGCGATTCCCCGGAGATCCCTTTGAGTATCAGCTTCCATGAAATTAACTAAAAAATGATTAAAATCCAAATAAAAACTGGATTAAAGCTTATTTATTTAGTTATTAATCTGGTAATAAATAGGATTTGTACTGGATTTAATCTGGATTTATCTATACACATATCCTGCTTTGTCCTATGTGGTTAGCATTCCCCCGATAGTTATAACTATATAATAAAAAAGGTCCAATTAAATCAGAATTTAATTGGACCTTTTTAAGGCAAATTATTTCACTGAATTTATTTAAACTAAACTCAGGGTAAATATAGTTTACTACTTGATTTCTATATGATTATCTTTTAGAAAAGGAACCGATTAGGTACGCTCCGCGGTCCTCAGTGTCATATTTCTACTGAAGAACCGTCTTACTTTCAGCCGCAAAAATAGCCTTTTATTTTTCCACTACAAAGAAAAAAATGCCTTTTCAGTTTTTAGAGAAAGATCTCAGGGGAATATTTTCCAGTTGGAGGTACTTATAAAGTGTGCTTTTACTCTTAATTTCAATTTGTTGGCATATTTGTTTTACAGCAAATCCTTTTTGATACAAGAGAGCTGCTTTTTTTACTTTTTGCTGGGTTTCCGGATTCAAGCCCTGAGGTCTTCCGAATTTCTTTCCTCTTTTCCGGGCTGCTTCCCGTCCTTCACGAGTCCTTTCCATAATCACATTCCGTTCGAATTCTGCCAGAGCCGCAAAAATATGCATCGTAAATTTTCCCATATAATCGGTCGTATCGATATTATCCTTGACCGAACGAATCCGTATGTTTTTACTTTCCAGCTCCGAACATATCCGGACAATTTCAGACAGGCTACGGGCCAAACGATCTAATTTATAAACAACTAATACATCGCCTTCACGTAATAGTGAAAGGCAATGTTCCAGTTCCGGACGTTTTTTTACCCCGGAAATTTTCTCGCAAAATATTTGTACGCAATCCTGACGCTGTAACACATCCAATTGCATATCCAGATTCTGGTCACGCGTACTCACCCTGGCGTAACCGATGATCCTTCCCTGGAACTCTTTGTTAATAATCGTCATTTCCTCCCAATAATAAAAAACTTTTCACAAAAATATAAATGTTATCCGAATTGTTAAAAGTCCAATTAAATTCTGATTTAATTAGATTAATATGTTTTATTAATTATTTGATTGTATTGTCATCGCTAAAACAAAAAACGCTTTCAGGAGTCCTTTGGAGTTGTGTTGAACGCTTTTCGGTTCAAGGTATTCAGTTTGTCATTATGGTCATAATGGCTAGAATACTTTTGCCTTCTGATTATGGGATGATCGGAATGCTCGCCATATTTATCGCCATAGCACAAACGTTGATAGACAGTGGTTTCTCCAATGCTTTAATTCAGAAAAAAGATAGATCAGAAATTGATTATTCTACTGTATTTTATTTTAATATAGCTGTAGGAATTGTCCTTTACTTTATTCTGTTTTTTTCCTCTCCTTTAATAGCGAGATTTTATAACACGCCCGAACTGACAGGATTAACACGTGTATTAGCCTTGAATCTGTTTATAAATTCTTTAGCTGTCGTTCAACGGGCTATATTGTCTATAAAAATAGATTTTAAGACTCAGGCAAAGGCTTCTTTTAGTGCTGCGATAATATCAGGCATCGTCGGCATAGTCATGGCATATACCGGTTTCGGAGTATGGTCACTTGCTGTTCAGACTGTTTTAAATGCTTTCGTGAATACAGTTTTATTATGGATTTTTTCAAAGTGGATTCCTTTGAAAGTTTTTTCTTTTGAATCTTTCAAAAAACTATTCACTTTTGGTTCCAAACTATTGGCTTCCGGATTATTAGATACAATTTACCGGAATATTTATACTATCGTTATCGGTAAAAAATTTGCTTCCACTGATTTGGGTTATTTTACCCGGGCAGATCAGTTTGCACAATTCCCATCCTCTAATTTAACCGGAATTATTCAACGCGTAACTTTCCCTGTATTAAGTGAAATTCAGGATGATGATGAACGTTTGGCACACGCTTACCGAAAATTTTTAAGATTGTCTGCGTACATGATTTTTCCGTTAATGACAGGATTAGCAGCTGTTGCATATCCATTCATTAATTGCTTATTGACGGAAAAGTGGACCTTTACAGCTTTATTGCTACAAATTCTGTGTTTCTCTTATATGTGGTATCCCGTTCATGCCATTAATCTGAATTTGTTACAAGTGAAAGGACGTTCAGACCTATTTCTGAAATTGGAGATTTATAAAAAAATAATGGGAATAGTTGTGTTAGGTGTTACCATTCCTTTGGGATTGGTGGCAATGTGTTGGGGAACCATTATCGCTTCTTTATTTAGCTTAGTGATAAATACCTATTATACGGGGAAACTGATACACGTCGGTTTATTTAAGCAATTACGGGATTTAAGTCCGGCATTATTCTATTCTTTGACGATGGCGATTGTCGTTTATCTGACTACTTGTTTGTTTGCCGATCAATTGCTACAGCTTTTAATTGGTATTATTACAGGGATAATTTACTATCTTCTTGTTTCTTATGCGACAAAATCCCAGGACCTTAAAGAATTTCTTTTACTGATAAAAAGGAAATAATCTATCATGGATAATGAAAAGCAAATCACGGTAACAAGTCCTTTGTTACCGCCTTTGGACGAATTGATACCCTGCTTGCGTGACATTTGGGAGAGGAAATGGTTGACGAATAACGGGCATTACCATCAGCTGTTGGAAAAGGCTTTGGCTGAATATTTGAAAGTGCCTTATATCAGTTTGTTCACCAACGGGACATTGCCTTTGATTACGGCATTGCAGGCGTTGCGGATTACCGGGGAAGTGATAACGACACCTTACAGTTTTGTGGCAACAACACATTCGCTGTGGTGGAATGGGATTAAACCGGTATTTGTGGATATAGAGCCGGAGACGTGCAATATCGATCCGGAGAAAATCGAGGCGGCGATTACGCCGAAAACGACGGCAATAATGCCTGTTCATGTATATGGAAAACCTTGTGATACTGTTCGGATACAAGAGATTGCAGACAAATATGGTTTGAAGGTGATTTATGATGCAACTTAACCGTTTGGTGTGGAAGTAAATGGAAACTCCGTATTGGAAGCCGGTGATATGTCGACGTTGAGTTTTCATGCGACGAAGGTGTACAACACGGTGGAAGGGGGAGCATTGGTGTGTCATGACGGGCAGACAAAACAACGAATAGATTATTTGAAGAATTTCGGTTTTGCAGGAGAAACGACCGTGATTGCTCCGGGTATCAACGGGAAGATGGACGAGGTGCGGGCTGCGTACGGACTGCTGAATTTGAAACAGGTGGATGCGGCCATTGAAGCACGGAGACAGGTGGCGGTGAGGTATCGGGAGGAATTGAAAGATGTGCCGGGTATCCGGGTAATGGAGGATATGCCGGGTGTGCGGCATAATTACTCTTATTTTCCGATTTTCGTGAATGCAGAACGGTATGGGATGACGCGGGATGAATTGTATACGCGGATGAAGGAAAGGAATGTCTTGGGGCGGCGCTATTTTTACCCGTTGATCAGTGAGTTCTCGACTTACCGCGGTCTGGAATCCGCGAGGCCGGAGAATCTGCCTGTAGCGCACAAGGTGGCGGACAGCGTGATTTGTTTGCCGATGTATAGCGGTTTGGAGCGGGAAGAGGCGGAAAGAGTGTTGGATTGTATAGTAAAATGATGGGTGGGATGAAACAGAAAAAATTATTGTTGTTGGGAGGACTACGTTATTTACTCCCGGTGATAGAGGCTGCCCATAAATTGGGGTATTATGTGATAACGTGTGATTATATTCCCGGTAACATTGCGCATAAGTATTCGGATGAGTATCATAATGTGAGTATTATAGACAAAGAGGCTGTTTTGGCGTTAGCCCGGGAGTTGGAAATAGATGGAATTATGTCGTTTGCGGTAGACCCTGGAGTAGTGACGGCGGCTTATGTACAGGATCAGATGGGATTGCCGGGGAATCCTTATGAGTCAGTGAAGATATTGCAGAATAAAGACCGGTTCCGTCGTTTTTTGTCGGAGTATGGTTTTAATGTGCCTTGGGCATTTGGTTTCTCTTCTGTGGGGGATACTTTGTTAAAATCCGGTGAGTTTACTTATCCTTTAATTGTAAAACCGACAGATTCCGCAGGGAGTAAAGGTGTGACAAGAGTGGACAGGGCGGAGGATCTGGAGGATGCGGTAAAGTATGCTTTGAAGCATTCTATTTCGGAAAGGGTGATTGTGGAGGAGTTTATAGAAAAGGAAGGTTGTTCATCGGATACGGACTGTTTTTCCGTAGATGGGGAGTTGAAGTTTGTTTCTTTTTCTGCGCAACGCTTCGATGAAAAGGCGGCAAATCCTTACACACCTTCTGCATATAGTTGGCCCTCGACTATGACGAAAGAACAGGAGGCGGAGTTAACTTTCGAGTTGCAGCGGTTGTTGTATTTGTTAGGGATGCGGACATCGATTTATAATGTGGAAACTCGTATAGGGAAGAATGGGAAAACTTACATTATGGAGGTTTCACCACGTGGAGGAGGCAACCGTTTGGCGGAAATGTTACGTTATGCGACAGGGGTAGATTTGATTACCAATGCGGTGAGGGCTGCGGTAGGTGAAGAGGTTGTCGGTGTGGAACAGAAACCTTATCAAGGATACTGGGCGGAGGTGGTACTGCATGCAGATAAGGATGGATGTTTCAACGGATTGGAAATGGATGATGAGTTCCGAAATAAGCATGTGAAAGAAGTTGATTTGTGGGTAGAAAAAGGGGATTCCGTTTCTGCTTTCAGGGGGGCGAATGACGCGATAGGGACGTTGGTGGTGAGGTTTGATACGGATGATGAATTACAGGAATTTATAAAGAGGGGAAAAGACAAGTATCAAATTGTGCTTAAATGAAAGAAATAGGTGGCTATTTTGAATTAGAATTGCATAAGGGTGGACATTATCATCCTGATGCTTTGCATTTAAATACGGGACGGAATTGCTTTGAGTATATTTTGCGGGCCAAAGGATATAAAAAAGTTTATATTCCTTATTACACGTGTGAAGTGATGTTGGAACCTTTACGGAAATGTGGGGTAAAATGGGAGTTTTATCATATTAACGAGGATTTCGAACCATTGACTTCGTACTCTTTGGCTACTGATGAGGCATTTTTATATACGAATTATTGGGGATTAAAACAAGCGTGTGTAAAGAGATCGGCAGAGCGTTATGGAAAACAATTAATTGTAGATAATGCACAAGCTTTTTTTGCTTCTCCGATAGAGGGTATTGATACTTTTTATTCGGCAAGAAAGTTTTTGGGTGTACCGGATGGAGCTTATCTTTATACAGACAAGTTTTTAAATGTAGAGTTAGAACAGGATGTCTCCTGTCAACGTTGTGAACATTTATTAAGGCGGATTGATGAAGGGGCCGAAAGAGGATATGAGGCTTTTAGGCGGAATGATGACGCATTGAATAATCAACCTATTAAAAAGATGTCCCAATTGACGGAATCGATTTTAATGGGTGTGGATTATAAAATTGTCGTGGAACAGAGAAGAGGGAATTTCAACTATTTGCATTCTTTTTTGGGGAAAAGAAATAGATTGAATTTGGAAACATTGAAAGATGAAAAAGTACCAATGATTTATCCTTTCTTTGTGCAAAATATTGATATTAGAAAAAAATTGATTGCTAATAAGATTTTTGTAGCAACTTATTGGCCAAATGTTTTTTCCTGGACAGTTGCAGACTCCGTTGAACATGGATTTGCAGATTACTTAATACCGTTACCGATTGATCAGCGTTATGGTGAAGATGACATAGAACGTATATTAAAAATAATAAATAATTAGATGTCCATAAAATTTAGAGAGTTTGAAAATAGGGATATAGATTTTGTTTATCACTGTAAAAATGACGAAAATCTTTCTCGGTTAATAGTTGGAGAATTTAAGCCCATATCAAAATCTGAAGCAATCCAATGGGTTGAAGGATGTAAAGGGCATCATGACGATTACATTTTTTGGGCAATTTGTAAGGATGATGAATCTGAGGATATAATAGGGTGGGCAAGTTTGGCAAATATTAATAAAGTGAATAAAAGTGCTTCAACTCATAGCATTGTTATCGGAGATAGGGATTACAATGATGGTTTTACTTGGATTGAGACTGTTCGCTTTATGTTTGAATATGCGTTTGAAACACTTAAACTGAATCGTCTCTATGGGGTTTCGTTGGTAGGACATCCTATGAGTAACATAATAGGAGATTTGATGTTTATGGCAAAGGAAGGAGTACTTAGACAGGCGATATTTAAAAATGGAAGATTTTATGATCTCTTGTATAATGCAATCCTTAGAGATGAATATTATATACATAAAGAAAATGGAGATTATGAGATGAGAAAGATTATTAAAAGACTAAGAAATTTACGACATGGATAATGCTTTTATTTTTTCAGGACAAGGAAGTCAAAAAGAAGGTATGGGGAAGTCGTTATATCTCAACTCTCATATTGCTAGGAAAATATATGAAGATGCGGATAATATTTTAGGTGAAAGATTCTCTGATTTTATATTTAACGCATCCGAAGACGTATTAATGGATACAAGATATACGCAGCCGGCCATATTTATCTATGAAGTTGCTGCTGCGTTGGGACAATCAGATTTTAAACCTGATTGTGTGGCCGGTCATTCTTTGGGCGAATATGCCGCACTTGTTGTTTCTGGGACTCTTGATTTTGAGGAAACACTTAAGTTTGTATGGAGAAGAGGACAAATTTTCCATGAAGCATTTCAAAAGCATCCGAGTGCAATGGGGGCTATTATAGGTATCCCTGATGATAAAGTTCTTTCGGTTCTGCAAACTGTTGGGAATGAGGATGGGAATAGCCTTTATATAGCAAATTATAATGGACCGGGGCAATTGGTTATAACTGGTGACAGAACCTCTATAAAAAAAGCATGCAAGATTTTTAAAGATATGGGAGCTAAAAGAGCTGTACTTCTTCCTATGAAAGGAGTTGGACATTCTCCTAATTCTAAAGAGGAGGGTGAAATTCTTGAAAAAGAAATAATGAAACTAAGTTTTAAAACACCAAATATTCCAATATATCAGGATGTTGATGCCTTACCGCATAAAGACCCCGTTAAAATTAAAGAGAATCAAATAAAACTTATGACGAGTCCAGTGCAATGGACGAATATAACTCGGAATATGGTTTCAAATGGAGTTCGTAACTTTTATGAAGTAGGTACAGACGATACTTTACAGAAAATTGTTTCGCGAATGTATCCTGATTTATTAGTGACATCTATTTGGACATGCAATGACTATAGAAATATAAAACCATATAATTTATAATTATGAATATAGATAATTTTATTGAAAATTTTGCAGGAGAATTTGAGGAAACTCCTATAGAGAACTTTTCGATGGATACTGAGTTCAAAAGCCTTGAAGAGTGGAATTCATTAACAGCCCTTTCTATCATTTCGATGATAGATGATAATTATGATAAAACTATTACAGGGGCTGATTTACGGAAATGTGTAACAATTAAAGAGCTTTTTGATCTTGTTTCCTCAAAATGATAGATGATGAACCGTGCATTTTCTCTTGAGGGTAAAACCGTATTTGTAACAGGTGCATCGTCCGGTATAGGTAGAGGTATCGCTGTCGGTTGTGCTCGCGCCGGAGCAAAGCTAATACTCAATGGACGGGATCGAGATAGATTAAAGGAAACTTTATCTATACTTGATGGGGAAGAACATTCTATTATTGTCGGTGATTTGTCGTGTGAGTCGGATATCATTTCTATTGTTGAAAATTTACCAGAAATTCATGGTTGGGTTAATAGTGCTGCAATACCCAAAGTTTGTCCTATAAAGTATTTTGATAAGAACAATATTGAAGAGATATTTAGTGTTAATATTATTTCGACCATGTTGTTAATGTCAAAATTATTAAAAACGAAAAAGATTAAACGAGGGGCATCAATTGTGCTGATTTCAGCCATAACAGGAGCATTTGTTGGTAGTCGAGGCGATACTTCGTATTGTGCGACAAAAGGCGCGGTTAATGGTTTCATGAAAGGCGCTGCATTAGAGTTAGCGTCCTTAGGAATAAGAGTCAATACCGTAAATCCTGGTCTTGTACCGACGAATATCTTAAAGTTATCTGATCAACTTGCAGGTGAATCTCATCATACAGAGTTGATGTTCGACCAATATCCTTTAAAGCGATTAGGTACTCCAGAAGATATTGCTAATGGAGTTATATATCTTCTTTCTGATGCATCTTCATGGGTTACAGGACATGCGCTGGCTGTTGATGGTGGATATCTTCTACAATAGAGAGTCCTAGTATATGGAATCGACTAAGTAGGTCGTGTTATAAAATAATTCTACAATATTAATAAAATGGTAATTAATTTACTTGAACTTTTTGACCTCTCTGTCACAAAAAATGGAGACAAGATTGCAATAGTTGATGGAACTCGTACAATCTCTTTTAACGATCTTGATAAAAAATCCGATATACTTTCTCAAAAGATTCATAACATAGCTGAGTCTGTCAATCGACCTGTTGCTGTCTTTCTTCCCAAATGTATAGAAGCTGTAATTGCAAATATTGCGATTATGAAAAGTGCAAATATATTTATGAATCTAGATGTAAAGACGCCTGGTCAGAGATTAAGTAATATAGTGGACTTGATTGAGCCTGTTTTAATTATAACCGACGTAAAGAATGTTGAGTTAATTAACGAAGTCTCGGGAAAAATTCCTATATTGATAATTGATGATGTAAATTGGGAAGAAAATATCAACAAGGAGACCGTAAAGCAGCAATGGTCATCTGTAATTGATACGGACCCATTTTGTATTATAAACACTTCAGGCTCAACCGGAACTCCCAAAGGTGTGGTGTTGAATCACCTGAGTTTCCTTGATTTCATCTATAGGTCGCATGAAGCTTTCAACATAGGTGAAAATGAAATAATGGGGTCGTTGTCTCCTCTTGTATTTGACATCTATGTCCTCGAATTGTGCATGTTAATGTACCGCTCTGCAACTATTGTACTTCTTCCGGCTCATCTATCTGCTTTCCCGGTAAAAATTCTTAAGATAATGCAGCAACAACACGTGACTTTTATCTTTTGGGTTCCAACAATAATGGTAAATATTGCCAATATGGGACTATTGGAAAAAGAACCACTACCGAGTCTGAAACTTGTATGGTTTGCAGGAGAAGTTTTTCCGACCAAGCAGTTCAATGTATGGCGAAAAGCATTGCCCCATACGAAATTTGCTAACTTATATGGCCCTATTGAAACAGCGGTTGACAGTATCTTCTATATCGTAGACCGGGACATATCAGACAATGAGCCGATTCCAATAGGATATGCATATCGCAATACTGACATTCTTCTTTTAGATCATGAAGACAAAATGGTAACAACGACAGATGTAGAGGGTGAAATATGTGTTCGTGGAAGTTCGCTTGCATTAGGCTATTACAATAACCCTATAAAAACAGCTGCGGTATTCGTACAGAATCCTTTGAATAATCATTATCCGGAACGGATTTATCGTACTGGTGATATTGCGATAATCAATAGCCGAAATGAGATTGTATTTAAAGGGCGAAAGGACAGTCTTATAAAGCATCAAGGTTATAGAATAGAATTAGGAGAGGTAGAGCATGTAATAGTCAATATACTCCAACTCGTTAAAAACGGATGCATTGTGTACAATTTTAATAAAAAAGAGATTACCTTGTTCTATGAAAATTCAGAAGAAATATCTATACCCGATTTCCGAAAGACGTTGTCAACCCAATTGCCAAAGTATATGATACCTTCTTCTTTCTTCAGAGAAAATGAACTTAAACGTAACACTAACGGAAAGATTGACCGACTTTACTATAAGGAATTAGTAAATTAAAGATATCGGAATAGGGGTTTACATAACAACGTGCAATGAGAATATTAAAATTAGAGCAACTCTCCTCAATTAACCAGCTGAATAATACCATCAATGATTTTAAGCGAAACGGACGAAGTTTTTTTACAAATTACATACCGGATCGCACACTTCATGAAAAATGGGTTGAACAAGGCAATGCATTTGTTTTTACATTCGACAATGGAATATATATAGTCTTTGATTGCGAATTTATGCTAAATATAATATTTATTTCTCGTTCAAAGGAAGAAATAAATGATTGTTTGACAGAAATAGGCAAGAAGTATGGGAAGCCAGCCGTCTTGGAATATATACTCCGAGAAGGAAAAGATCAATCATTAGGTTTACCTAACAAAATATTGCGTCGAATGAGTCGTTGTGGTACATTTGCAGATTCGATTTTACCATCAAAATGTGTAAAAAAAGCTATTTTGGATGATATCCCAGCGCTTCTCGCAATTTTCAAGCAGTATTTTGATCCTCTGACTGAACGCATACCCGATAATGATGAATTTATAAAACTTATAAGTAGCAATGGGATTTCAATTATGTGTAAAAATACAGAAATCATTGGAATGGTTATCTACCAAAAAAATACTTTGAGCATTCACCTGCGGTATTGGTGGGTTTCTCCAAATTATAGGGGAAATGGAGTGGGAGCCGATTTGTTAAAAGATTTTTTTCATTCAGGCAGAGGGTGTAAGCGTCAATTCCTTTGGGTTTTTTCGGATAATACTAATGCCATAGAAAGATATAAGCATTATGGATTCTCCTTTGATGGGTTAGCTGATGAAATATACATAGTTAAATAACAAATCAGAAAAAATGAAAGAAAAAATTTTAAACATTCTGAAAGATATTCGGCCAGAATTTGATTTTACAGCAAGTCTCAATTTTATAGCAGATGGACTGCTTGATTCCTTCGATATAGTGACACTCGTAAGCGAGTTGGAAGATAATTTTGATGTGCTGATAGATGGCGAAGATGTTATCCCTGAGAATTTCGACTCTATTGAGTCAATTATGAATATAATTCAAAAATCAAAAAAATAGAAATGTTATTGCAATTTAAAAATAAACGAATTTCATCCATTATTTCCGTAATTCCAGCTAATGAAGTGAATTTTATGGATGAAATTGGTAACTATTCTTTTACCGAAACTCAAATGAAAAAGCTTAAAAAAGTAATGGGTTTTGATAAACGAAGAGTCTCTTTACACGGTGAAACTGTTAGCGATTATGCAATAAAGGGAATTTCGACTCTTATTGAAGAAGGGGTTATTAAAGAAAATGAAATTGGTGCAATAGTAGTAACAACTACATCGCCAGATTATTTCATACCACCAACAAGTAATGTTATTCAAGGGCATTTCCATTTTGATATGGACACAATTTGTATAGATACTTCACAAGGTTGTTGCGGATTTGTTGTCGGGCTTGTCGAAAGTTTTATGCTTCTTGACTCTATGAAAAATAAAAAAGTCCTTCTTATAACAGGAGATATGTTAAGCCATAAAGTCTCACGTCGGGATAGAGCCAGTAGACCAATTACAGGCGATGGTGTCGCGATAAGTGTAATTGAGAATAGTTTAAATACTGGTGATATTTACGCATCGATTAAAAATAATGGGAAAGCGGCTTTTTCAGTTTATATCCCGGCAGGAGGGTCGAAAATTCCTATAACAGAAGAAACTGGTATTGAAAGAGAAGATGAATTTGGCAATTGGCGTAATCTACAACAACTTTGCATGCAGGGTGATCTTGTTTTCAATTTTATAATCAATGATACACCAGTAATGATAGAAGAACTTATGACTGAAGCTAAAGAAATTAAAGAAAATGTTGATTATTTTATCTGTCATCAGTCAAGTGTTTTCACATTAAAAAAATTGAGAGAGCATTTGGGAGTCTCAAAAGAAAAACTTCCAAACGATATTGTGCCAATATATGGGAATTCAAGTAGTGCAACAATTCCTGTGACTTTAACGCACCATTTTTCTGATATGTTTAAGGATAAAAATATTAACAGGATTATGTTTGCGGCATTCGGTACCGGACTTTCATTGGGAGCAGTGTTAATGGACGTTCCTAAATTTGATTATTGTGAATTTATTGAGTATGCCCATTCAAATGCTCAATTGTAAGCCAATAATAAATAGGTTGTTTTCATCTGTAACCTATTTGATTATCTCTAATGAGGGATCTTCGGCTTGGGTTGTTGATCCAGGAGATATGGATAGATTAACCCCGTATCTTAACAATACACATATCTATATTTCTGGAGTCTTATTAACTCATGCTCACTTTGATCATATTTATGGGTTAAACGAAATTATAGCATTATTTCCGACCACAAAGGTTTACACCAATGAGTTCGGGAAGAGAATGCTATTAAACGAAAAGATGAATCTCTCAAAATATCATGATTCACCATTTATTTTTTCAAGGGAAGATTCAATTGAAAGTATTAGCGATGGTAGCAAAATAGAACTGGATAATGAAATCAAGGCACAAGCTATTTACACTCCAGGGCATAATCCAAGCTGTATCACTTGGATTATTAAAGATTGTCTTTTTACAGGAGATTCGTATATACCAGGAATAAAGACTGTTACCAATCTTCCCGCATCAAACAAAGAGCAGGCACGAATAAGTGAGGAGAAGATTAAAAGTTTGGGTAATGATAAATTGATTTATCCCGGTCATTTAATATCTGAGATTCCATGGCATCATTAAAGGATGATACAGTAATTCAACTTCAAAGAATTTCAACAATTTGTAAGTTGAAAGTTCCGGTTGTTGTAGTTTGGTGTATGACTTATAATCATGCTAACTATATAAAGGAGGCGCTTGATGGATTTGTTACTCAAATAGCATCTTTCCCGTTTATTGTGATAGTTCATGATGATGCTTCGTCTGATAAAACATCTGAAATTGTCTGTGAATATGGGGAAAAATACTCTGATATAATTTATCCAATAATCGAAACAGAGAATCAGTATTCTAAACAGGATGGTAGCTTAGACTATATTATGAAAGCTGCAATTAAAGCTACTGGCGCAAAATATATAGCCATGTGTGAGGGAGACGATTATTGGACAGACCCGTTAAAATTGCAGAAGCAGGTAAATGTGCTTGAAAAAAAAATAGAAATAGGAGGAGTATATAGCCGGGTACAATGTTATTTTCAAGGACATAGAAAATTTGAAGGATATATTGGTAAGGATTATATTTCTTTTGAAAATTTATTGAGAGAAAATACAATCCCCACTTTAACCGTATTGATTAGAAAAGAGTTATTGTTAAAATATATAGAAGAGATAAAACCGGAAAGGCAAAACTGGGAAATGGGGGATTATCCGATGTGGCTTTGGATAGCCTATAAGAGTAAATTCTATTTTATGAACGAGATTACAGGTGTATACAGAATATTAAACGAGTCAGTTTCGCATTCTGATTCTGTTGATAGACATATAGAATTTTATAACTCTTGCAGAGATATTCAACACTATTTCATTGATTATTCACATCGGTTTGATTTATTAAATTGGGTCGAAGAATATTACAACAGTAGAATGTATCAATTATGTCTGGAACAAAATTATATTGAAATTAAAAGCTACCGGGACTATTTTAAAACGATAAAGCCGACATCTTTCAAAACAAAAATGTTTAAAATATCTGCTAATTACAGGATTTGTGAATATCTGATGAAAATATGTCTCCAGAATATTTTTATTAGAAAATTATATAATAATATCAATAAATAAAGTTTGTCTAGTAGAAGGCAATAATAGTTTAATGTTTTATGAATATAGTCATTTCTAAAAGTGATTTAAAATTATTATGCCTTGAAGTATTTTTTATTCTATCCTTTGCATATATAACTTATGCTTCTAATATATATATTGTATGGGGAATAATCACATTAATTCCGATTCTATTCTTTACAAAGAGAAATAATATAATCCCTTTTCTTTTTACAATCTGTTTTTTCTTTTTTGTTTGTTTATATTATGTGTTGTATGGAATTGAGGGAGGTTTTAGGATTTTAAAGACATATACGATATGCTTGACGTTCATTATTTTGTCCCAAAGTAAGCAGGAGGCTGAAAAAATTCAAATTTTATTAAAATGGATGAAAGTATTCATCATGGAAATGTTTCAACCTATAAACATTCTTTGCTTGTGGCTTATTTGTCTTATCTTTTTGTAAAAAAGCATAATCTAAAAAATATTGATATATATTCTTTGATTAGAGGCGCAATGCTTCATGATTATTATTTATATGATTGGCATAAAAAGAAAGAAGGACATAGATTTCATGGATTTCGTCATCCTTATTTTGCATTAAAAAATGCTTTAAAAGTATTTCCAGATTTGAATAAAAAAGAAAGAAATTCTCCGTAAAATCATTTGGGCATGCAGTCTTTTGCCGGAAAGATTATCTTACTTATAGATAATAAAAAAGAATGAATGCGTATACCATGAAAAATAAAAAGCAAGCGAAGAATA
>OGLM01002308.1_pt1 | contig 17760 bp, 14 predicted proteins | sample 1572531 | NCBI WGS metagenome assembly OGLM01 (sample SAMEA2581909, study PRJEB24529) | metagenome | biome: Human gut stool | place: China | collected 2011 | reverse complement strand
TGAACAGTTGGGGACGCCTGCCGCTCCCGCAATACAGAATGCCGTATCGGGACTACGTGTTCAACTTTATGCTGAAACCTGTTCTTACCAGAAAATGAACGATATAGAATACGAAGGGAGGCCGTTTTTAGCCTCCCTTCGTATTTCTTATCCTGCAAACATGAAGGGATCGACGACAGCCATATCTATAATCATCTCTGCCATGGCCTGCGCTTACTCCTTATCACCATTCAGATATACGAATCGTATCGGGTCACACAAAATATCGGGGAAAATATTCTATTATCAACGATGGAATACAAATAAGCAAAAATACCGTCTAAAACTTGTCAGACGGCCTCTTCATAGCCCTTTCGGACAATCGAGGCTGTCCGGAAAAAGAAGAGTAATCGTGCATTCCTCTCACGCTTTCGCTCCTGCCGCATTTGCGACGGGGTGATTCGTTTCTCATTTTCTGTATGGGAATAAGTTCATAATCCGACGCAATGCTGATGCCGCCGTAACCCGATTTGTTCACGCAGAAAAATTCCAGAAACTCGTCGATAAAGAACGTAAAAAGAGGGGGGGGGCAGAGAGTTTCACCAGATACTCGAATATCTCGGCGATACGTCCAGCTCTGCCCATGGCCGGAATACCCTGCTTACTTGCTATTTCGAGCCGGTAATCCTCGTCCTCCTCCCCGAACCTACGGACGACGGAAGAAATAGAGAATCGGTACGTCCCCGTATGCTTTCCACACGAGCGACGTCTTCCCGATACGGCGGGGAGTTGCGGCAGGTGCGGCTTCCCGTTTCGGACGGATCGGAATCTTTTTCCGGTCGGGAAGGTAGGGATTCGGCCCTCCTATCCGTGAATAAGATAGATGAACGCACAAAACCGACATATCGACCGACTGATCGCACGCCACCTCGACGGCGAACGTCTCTCCGATGCCGAGCAGGCCGAACTCCTCGACTGGCTCCGCTTTTCGGAGGAACACCGCCGCAGCTACCTCGACGCCTACGACGCATGGGGCGAGAGACACTTGCCCGACACCCTCTTCGACGCCGAAGCGGCCTACCGCCGTCTCACGGAACGGATCGCAGAACCGGAGGAGTGTCCCGCGGCGCCGGCCGTCCGGCGGCGTCTCGTCGGAATCGCCTGTGCAGCCGCCTGCACCGTGCTGCTGGTCACCGGATTTTTCCTCCGCGGCAAGACAGGACAGCAAATCCCCGACATTCGGGAGTTCGTCCAGACGGCAGAGGCCCCCGTATACACCGAAAAGGAGGTGCAGCTCATTCTCTCGGAACAGAAAACGGTGCGGCTCGAGGAGAAGAAATCCTCGATCCGCTACGATGCCGCCGAGATCCACATCAACGAAGATGCCCGAAAGCCGATCACGAAAAAGGAGGTGGCCGCATTCAACCAGCTGCTCGTACCCTACGGCAAGCAGACGACCTTAACGCTGGCCGACGGCACCCGCGTGTGGGTGAATGCCGGATCGCGGCTGATCTACCCCTCGGCATTCGACGATGACCGCCGCGAGATCTACGCCGAAGGCGAAATCTACATCGAGGTAGCCCACGACGCCGCACGTCCTTTCACCGTACACACCGGAAAGATGGACGTCCGCGTGCTGGGAACCCGGTTCTACGTCTCCTCCTACGGACGCGACCGAACCCAGGAGGTAGTGCTCCGCTCGGGATCGGTGAACGTCGCGCCGGCCGACGCCCCCGAGCACGGCATCCGGATCGAACCCGACCAGCGCGCTTCGCTCGATACGGCCGGCACGTTCCGCATCCGCGAGGTACGCGCCGAAGACTACATCAGCTGGATTCACGGATACTACCGCTTCGACAACACGCTGCTCTCCGACGTACTCGCACGGCTTGCCCGATACTACAACCGGACGTTCGACTACTCCCCCGAAGTCGGTGCCATGACCATTTCGGGAAAGCTCGAACTCAACGACGATCCCTGCGAGGTGCTGCGGATTCTCTCGCTCACGGCACCGATCCGGTTCCGAGTATCCGAGGAGGGATTCCGGCTCTCCTCGGCGCAAACATACGACGACAACCCAAACCGAATGCCTATGGAAAATCACGAGCCGAACTGAAAAAAGCCGGGCAGCGTCCTCCAACACCGCCCGGCACGAAATGAAATCTAAAAACTATCCTATTCTAAACTTCAATTCATTGCAAATGTACAACAAAAATGGCAATATCGGGGCCTCTGTACCCGATAATAAGCAATTATCCCGTCTGCTACGGATAAAAGTCCTGTTTTTGCTGGCTGCAATCGGGTTGTCCGGCTCCGTCGCCGCACAGACCTCCTCCCCGAATGCACGTATCTCGCTCGACTTGCAGAACGTCCCCCTCAAAGAGGTATTCGCCCGCATCGAAGACCAAAGCAACTATATTTTCGTCTATTACGACAGCATCCTCGACGCTTCGCGCCGGGTATCGATCAGCGTCTCGGACCAACCCGTCGGAAATGTGCTCGAAGTGCTTTTCGCAGGAACGGAAAACACATGGAAACTCTCCGGACGGCAGATCGTCATCGGCAAGGCCGCAGCGGCGGGCAAAGCCGAAAAGCAGACCCCGCTGCGCGTCATGGGTTCGGTCAAGGACACAAACGGCGAACCCCTGATCGGCGTGACGGTCTTCGTGAAGGAGCGGCCCAGCGTCGGTACGGCCACCGACATCAACGGAAACTACCTGATCGACGTACAGACCGACGACGTGTTGGAGTTCAGCTACGTGGGCTACAAGACGCAGGATGTGGCCGTCGCCGGACGCGGCCTGCTCGACATCGTGCTCGAGCAGAACGACGCCATACTCGACGCCGTGGAGGTGGTCGGATACGGCGTGCAGAAGAAGATCAGCGTCATCGGCTCGCAACAGAGCATACAGGTCAAGGAACTCAAAGTACCCGTGGCCAACCTCACGCAGGGGCTCGCCGGCCGCGTCGCCGGTCTGGTCTCCGTGCAGCGAACCAGCGAACCGGGCTTCGACGACGCGGACATCTACATCCGCGGCATCTCGACCCTGACGGCCAGCATGAGCGCACCGCTGACGCTCGTGGACGGCGTGCCCCGCTCGTTCGCCAACGTCGATCCGGAGGACATCGAGAGCTTCTCGATCCTCAAAGACGCCTCGGCGACGGCCGTATACGGCGTGCGCGGCGCGAACGGCGTCATCATCATCAACACCAAGAGCGGATCGAAAGGACGACCGAAGTTCACCGTGCGCTACACCGAGGGCATCACGACTCCGACGAAAATCACCGACTTCGTCGACGGCGCCACCTACATGGAGATGTCGAACGAAGCCTCGATGACCCGCGGCGGCGGAGCGCTATACAGCCGCGAGGTGATCGAGAAGACCCGCACGCATGCCGATCCCTACCTCTATCCCAACGTGGACTGGATGGACGAGATCCTGCGCGATTACAGCCACAACCGCTCGGCGAACGTCAACGTGTCGGGCGGATCGGACAAGGCCGTATACTACATCGGACTGGCCTATTACGACGAGGACGGCATGTACAAGGACACGAAACTCTCCGATTACAACTCGAACACCTACTACCGGCGTTACAACGTCACGACAAACCTGACGCTCAATCCGTTCCGCACCACCGAGATCAAGCTCGGCATCCAGGGCTACCTGGCCAACGCCAACTACCCCGCCTCGGCGCAGTCCACGATCTTCGAATCGGCCTACTTCACCCAGCCCACCTACATCGCCCCGCTCTATCCCGACGGCAAGCTCGGGGCCTTCTCGGGCGGAGAACTCAACCCCGTGGCCGAACTCGGCGCCACGGGCTACGCCAACCAATGGCGCAGCCAGGTCTATTCGAACCTGCGCATCACGCAACAACTCTACAAGGGTCTGTCGATCACCGGCATGTTCTCGTTCGACACCTACAATTACACGAGCAACCGTTTCACCAAATCGCCCAACACCTACCACGCCACGGGGCGCGACGCCAACGGCAACCTGATCTACGAACAGACCCGGCAAGGCACCGAGAACCTCGCTTACAGCCTCAGCGCCAAGGGCGACCGCACGATCTACCTCGAAGCGGCACTCAATTACAAGAACACCTTCGGGCGACACGACGTGTCGGGTATGCTGCTCTTCAACCAGAGCGACGAGATCAACACGAAGGCGACCAACGTCGAGGAGGCCCTGCCTTACCGCTTCCGCGGTCTGGCCGGACGCTTCACCTACGGATTCGACGACCGCTACTTCGCCGAATTCAACTTCGGATACAACGGCTCGGAGAACTTCACCCCCAAGAACCGCTACGGTTTCTTCCCCTCGGTGGGTCTGGGCTGGGTGATCTCCAACGAGTCATTCTTCGAGCCACTCACGAACGTCATCCAATACCTGAAAGTCCGCGGCACGTGGGGTCAGGTCGGAAACAGCCAGATCAGCGGCCGCCGATTCGCCTACCTGGCCACCGTAACCGACAGCAGCTCGACGAGCTACACCTTCGGCAAGAACATGGATCAGAACTACGGAACGACGGCCATCGACGAATATGCCGTAGACGTGACGTGGGAGGTGGCCGACAAGACCGACATCGGCGTGGACATGCGCCTGTTGAATAACAAGCTCAACCTCCAATTCGACTACTTCAAGGAGTCCCGCGAGGGCATCTACCTCCGCCGTTCGAGCATTCCTTCCTACGTCGGAATGATCAACAACCCCTACGGCAATATCGGAAAGGTCGAGAACAAGGGCTTCGAACTCTCGGTAAACTATGCCAATTCGTGGGGGGGGGATTGGTCGCTGAGCCTGATGGGCAACTACTCGTTCAACCGCAACAAGGTACTCGAAGATGACAGCACGGTCGTCTATCCGTGGCAGAACACCATCGGCAACAAGGTCGGGCAACGCTTCGGTCTGGTGGCGCTCGGGCTGTTCGAGAGCTACGGGGAGATCGCGGCATCGCCCGTGCAGACCGGCGACACCCGTCCCGGCGACATCAAGTACAAGGACATAAACGGCGACGGCAAGATCGACGAATACGACAAGGTGCCCATCGGCTGGGGCAGCGTACCCGAGATCATGTACGGCTTCGGCTTCTCGTTGGGCTGGAAGAACCTCTCGCTCACGGCCATGTTCCAGGGTGCCGCCCATGTGGACGCCATGCTCAGCGGCGAAGGCGTGCTGCCCTTCTCGCAGGGGTCGAGCCGCGGCAACCTGCTGAGCAACATCACCGACCGTTGGACCGAGGAGAATCCCCGCCAGAATGCCTTCTATCCCCGTCTCTCGATCGGAAACATCAACATGAACTACGAAGAAAGCACCTGGTGGCTCAAAGATACCGACTACCTGCGCCTGAAGAACATCGAACTCTCCTACCGGCTGCCCGACCACTGGATGAAACGGATTCATCTGGACAATGCCCGCATCTTCATACAGGGCGTAAACCTTCTCACGTTCAGCTCGTTCAAGATTTGGGACGTGGAACTCGGCGACGGACGCGGCGCCCGCTATCCGAACATCGCCTCCGTCAGTCTGGGCGTAAACTTCAATTTCTAAACACCGATCAGCCATGAAATTCAAAATAACACTGCTCGCGCTGGCTTCGGCCGCCTGCCTGACCGCCTGCAACGACGACTTCTTCGATCAGGTGCCCGACGACCGAATCACCATCGAACAGGTCTTCCAGCGCACTTCCTATTCGGAGAAATACCTCGCCACCGTTTACAGCTACATTCTGAACGAAGCCCATCGCACGAGCCCCATTCCGTGGGATCCCTGCTCGGACGATCTGGACGTCACCTACGACCGCGAGGACTACAACTCCTACCAGATAAACCTCGGCAATTGGAGCGCCTCGTCGGACTACTACGAATTCTGGAGCCACTTCTACCGCGGCATCCGTTCGGCCACCTACTTCATCCAGCACATCGGCGACAACCAGGAGATGCTCAACGACCCGACGCGCGGTCCGCTCGTGGTCGAGCAGTACAAGAACGAAGCCCGCTTCCTGCGCGCCTGGTTCTATTACAACCTCCTGCGCCAGTACGGCCCCTGCGTGCTGCTGGGCGACGAAGTGTTGCCCGGCGACCTCGACCGCGACGACGTCAAGATGAACCTGCCCCGCAGCTCCTACGACGAGTGCGTGGACTATATCGTCGGCGAACTGGACGACATCATCGACAACGAACGCCTGCCGCTGCACTTCACCTCGCAGGCCGACAAGGACTACGGCCGCGCGACGCTGGCCATGTGCATGGGGCTCAAAAGCCGCGTGCTGCTGCTGGCGGCCAGCCCGCAGTTCAACGGCAATCCGGCCTACGCCAACGTCGTGAACAACGACGGCAAGCACCTCTTCGCGACCGAGAGAGATCCCGAAAAATGGAAACGGGCGGTGGACGCGGCCAAGGCGATCATCGACCTGAACATCTTCGACCTCTACAAGGAGTACCACACCGACGGGACGCTCGACCCCTACATGTCGTGCCGCAACGTCTTCCTGGAAAACTGGAACAGCGAGGTGATGATGGTTCGCATCTACAACAACCTTTCGAGCTGGGAGCGTTCGGCGTCGCCCCGCCAGTTCAGCGGCTACGAGAGCATGGGCGCGACGCAGCAGCTCGTCGACGCGTTCCGCATGAACGACGGCTCGGCCATCACCGCCGAGCAGGAAAAGGGATTCTCGACCCAGGAGTACAAGGATGCCAAATCGGGCTGGGTCTTCGCTCCGGCCGGCACGCGCAACATGTTCGTCAACCGCGAACCTCGATTCTACGTGAACATCTGCTTCAACGGCGCCTATTGGATCGGCGACCAGAAGACCCGCATCCAGCTCTACTACACGGGCGGTTCGGGCAAAAAGGGCACATGGGACTACCCCCGCTCGGGCTACATCGCCATCAAGAACGTATCGCCATCGAGCAATCCACTGAACAACAATTATATCAAGCGGCCGTTCCTGATGATGCGCTATGCCGAGATGCTGCTCAACTACGTCGAAGCGCTCAACGAGTACGATCCGGGAAATCCGGACATCGAAAAGTACCTCAACCTGATCCGCGAACGCGGCGGCCTTGGGCCTGTGCAGTCGGGCCTCTCGCAGGAGCTCATGCGCGAGCAGATCCGACTGGAACGCCGCATCGAACTCTGCTTCGAGCAGCTCCGCTACTTCGACACGCGCCGCTGGCTGATCGCCGAACAGACCGACGGCGGCCCGTTCTACGGCATGAACGTCGACGCCGGCAACAGCTTCACCGACGAGGCGTTCTACGAGAAGACCGTGTTCGAGACCCGCGTCTTCCGGCCCGAATTCTACCTCTTCCCCATTCCGCAGTCCGAAATCAACCGCGACCCGCAGATCGTGCAGAACCCCGGCTGGTAAACCCTAAAAAACATCCGAACATGAACCACACGAAATATCTGGCGCTTCTGGCAGGCTGCTCGTTCGTCGCCGCCTGCGAAAATCCGGTCGACGGCGACCTGAACGTCGACAACCCCGACGCCTACACGCTCGTCTACACGGTCAACGCCGTGGAGAACGACTCGAAGAGCACGCTGACCTTCCCGCTCGAACGCGACACCGTGTTCTCCGTCTACGCCAATCTAAGCTGCATCCGCGACCCGGGAAGCGACATCACGGTCGAATTCCGCACGGCCGCCGAGCTGGTCGATGCCTACAACGAGGAAAAGCAGACCTCCTATGCGGCCATGCCCGAAGCCTGTTACACGATCGACGACACCCGGGCGGTGATCCCCAACGGGAAATACATCTCGTCGCCCGTGACGATCCGGCTCAACAGCGCCGCATTCGACGGCGTGGGCACGTTCCTGCTGCCGATAACGATCGAGCGCGTGACGCCCGACCTGCCGGTCAGCCCGACGCTCGGCACGGCCTACCTGCGTATCAACGGCACCTACACGACCAATCCGTTCCGCTCCATCGACCGGAGCGGCTGGAGCGTGGAAGCCTTCTCGACCGAGGAACCCGAAGCACAGACCGGATACGACGACAACGGCAAAGCCTTCTCGGCGATCGACGACGCCCCCTGCACCTATTGGGGAACGCAGTGGCGCAACGCGAAACCGGGCCCGCCCCACTGGATCACGATCGACATGGGCAAAAGCGAGGAGCTGCACGGATTCACGATCCGCGGCCGTGCGGATCCGTTCACGTCCGACACGCCCAAGGCCAGCGGCAACCCGCGCATCTTCAACGTGGACGTGAGCGACGACAACGCCTCCTGGACCCGCGTCGGCACCTTCACCGTCGAAAACCGGATCGAGAACGAAGTCTACCTCGACCACAAGGCGACGGCGCGTTACTTCCGCATAACGGTCACCGCCACGCAGGCCGACATGTACCAGACCTGCATCGCCGACATCAAGGCGTTCTGATCCGCACTACGAACCGCTAAAACGAAAAACCGACTATGAAAAGAATACTGACAGCCGCGGCGTTGCTGCTCGTCGTCGCGGCCTGCAACAAGGACGAGAACTACAACGACAAATACGGCGATCGGGCGGTCATCCCGCCCAAGGGCCAGAGCCTGCGCGTGATGACCTACAACATCTACGGCGCCCGCGCCACGAGCCCCGCGAATGCGGCCGACCTGGACGCGATCGCCGAGGTGATCCGCCGCCAAAACCCCGATTTCGTGACCCTGAACGAAGTCGACGTGTTCACCAACCGCACGGGCAAGGACGTGCACCAGGCCCGCGATCTGGCCGAAAAGCTCGGCATGGAGTGGCACTTCTCGAAGGCCATCGACCGCGACGGCGGCGAGTACGGCGACGCCGTGCTGTCGAAATACCCGATCCTCGAAAAGCGCAGCTACCGCCTGCCGTGCGCCGCCGAACAGCCCGGCGAAGACCGTTCGCTGTGCGTGATCCGCGTTCAGATCGACGGCAAGGATCTCTACGTCGCGTCGACGCACCTCGACCACCTCTCGGGCGACGCCAGTCGGCTGGTGCAGGCCACAGAGATCCGCCGCATCCGCGACACGGAGTTGGAGGGCGACCTGATCCTCTGCGGCGACCTGAACGCCATCCCGAGTTCGAACGTCATCGCCACAATGACCTCGTTCCTGACGAACACGGGGCCGATCGACCAATACACCTTCCCGTCGGACGATCCCTCCCGCAAGATCGACTACATCATGTACGCCCCGATCGAGCATTTCGGCGTACAGAACTGCCAGGTCGTATCGCGCGGCGACCAGCAGGTCGGCGGCGTCGATGCTTCGGATCACCGTCCCGTGATCGCCGACATCCGCTTCCAGACCGAAGAGGACATCTCCGGCGAAGACGGTGGAGGGGAAGAGTGATCCCGGGCCGAAGGGCGGCTCCCGCATACACGGTCCGGACCGGCCGCCAGACAAATGGTCGGTCCGGATTTCTTACCATCTCCGCTACGAAGCCGCCCCGAAAGGGCGGTTCCGGAAACGAAAATCTTCCAAAAAACAGACGAACATGAAAAAAATCCTATCGACGATCCTGGCGCTGGCCGCGTGTACGACCCTCACGGCACAGGATTTCAAGATCACGCACGGCCCCTGGCTCTGCGACCTGACCTCGGACGGCGTCACGGTGGTCTGGGCCACCAGCAAACCCGCCCTTTCGTGGGTCGAGGTGGCCGAGGACGACGGACGCAGTTTCTACGCCGCGGAGCACGAACGCCGCTACGAAACCGTGGCCGGGCGCAAACAGGCCCGCAAGACGCTGCACAGCATCCGCCTGAAAGGGCTTCGGCCCGACACGAAATACCGCTACCGCATCTTCTCGCAGGAGGTGCGCGAGTGGAAATACAACGACAAGGTCTATTACGGCGACATCGCGGCATCGAACGTCTACTCGCGCCAGCCGTTCGCGTTCAGCACCCTCCCCACGTCGGGATGCGACCTCTCGTTCGTCGTTCTGAACGACATCCACGGGCGGGCCGACTACATGGCCGGGCTCTGCCGCCCGATCGACTTCGCACGGATCGACTTCGTGGCCTTCAACGGCGACATGTCGAACAGCACCGAAAGTCCCGAACAGCTCTACCGCGACTTCATCGACGCCTCGGTCGGGGCCTTCGCCTCCGAGACGCCGATCCTCTACAACCGCGGCAACCACGAGACGCGCGGCATCTACGCCGACCACCTGCCGGAGTACTTCCCCAAGGTCGGGGGCAACTACTACAAGCTCTACATGGCCGGCTCGGTAGCGGTGCTTCTGCTCGACTGCGGCGAGGACAAACCCGACTCGGACATCGAATACGGCGGACTGGGGGCTTACGACGCCTACCGCGAGGAGGAGGCCGCCTGGTTGCGCGAAACGGTCGCCTCGGAGGAGTTCCGCAACGCTTCGGCCCGCATCGTGCTGCTGCACATCCCGCTCGGGAACGGCACCTGGCACGGCAACATCCATCTCGAAGAGCTGTTTCTGCCGATCCTGAACGATGCGGACATCGACGTGATGCTGTCGGGACACACGCACCGCTATTCGTTCCATCCTGCCAACGACAAGGTACGTTTTCCGGTGCTGGTGAACGACAACGCGAGCCTGCTCAAATGCGACGTCGGCGACGGCAAGATCACGGCCCGCATCTACGGGCCGGAAGGTACGGTGACGCACTCGCACGAGTTCCCGCTGAAATAGGGGCGGATCGTTCGCTCCGCCGGAAAAAGGGCAAGGGCCCGACCGCATGGTCGGGCCCTTGCCTCATGCGATGCGACCGGAATCGGCGGCGGATCTTCCGAAAAGAATACGCGGTCAGAGAAACAGGTTGAAGAAGCCGCTGCGGCTCAGCCTGAGACGCAGCTTCGACAGGGCCACGCCGATGTGCTTCTCCACGGCCTTGACACTGATGTTGAGCCGCTCGGCAATCTCGCGGTTCTTCAATCCGGTCACCCTGCTCAGCAGAAAGACGCGCCGGCACTGTTCGGAGAGCTGCGACACGCCGTCGTCGATCTCATGCCGAAGCCACGAAAGATCGAACTCCTCTTCGCAGCGGTCGGCAACCAGGCAGCGGACATATCCGTCGAGCGTATCAAGCCCGCAGGTGCCTTCGCCACGCGATTTGCGGCTGCGGAGGCAATCGATGCTCCGGTTCCGCACGGCCGTCGTCAGGTAGGGCAGCACCGGACGCGAGAAGTCGATCTCCGTGCGCCGCTTCCACAACATCAGAAAAACGTCCTGCACGATATCCTCGGAGAGGTTGCGGTCGTGAACCAAACGGAAAGCCCGGATGCACAACGTCTCGTAATGCACCAAAAAGAATTGCCGGAACTCGGCCGAATGAGCGTCCAGTTTCTCCATCTTCTCAAATCCGGGCGATACGGACGACCGCAGTCTTCCGAATCCATTTTCAAATATACAAAAACTCGTTCACATCCGGAAGTTTTTCGGGAAAATAATGCAAAGCGTCCGAAACCGAACGGGATGTCGTTTCGCACCGCACTCTTCCGTCGGAGGCTTTTGGCCGCCGGGGTCCCGGAAAACAAATCGTTGCCTGTCCGTTGCTTTTTCGGGATCGAAACAAAAGTTCGGGAATCGCTTCCGCATTTCGTTTCAGATTCACAAACGCCCCCATTTTATTTATTGGAATACAGCAAATTACCCCAAAACAACAGAAATGACAGCAATCATAGCGATCGTCGACGATATCGCAACAGCACATGATCATGCGGTCAAACAATCGATAGCCGGCAGACGACAGGTATGCGGGTCGTCCCGTGCGGCAAGCCAACCGCAACAAGCCGTGGCTCTGGAAGCATGATGTACGCCGCCGGATAGTTCCCCGTCTCCGCATCGTAGACGAAATCCTCTTCGAATGCGGCGTCCGGCATTGATAGCGGAGCGTAGCCGGTGCAGGCATTCGGGGCGGACACGCCGCACAGCACCATCAAGGCATCGTATGGAAGGCCGGCAGACGCCGCAGCGGTGCAGGCAAGGCGGAGCATACAACAGTCCTCATCGGGAACGGAGCCGGATTCGTCGGAGGTGTCGAAAACCAAAACGGAGTACGATAAAACTCGATACGTCCAATCTCCATGTATGTCGCAGTCATTCTGAATACAAAATCGGGAAGTCCGGCCGGAGCCGGTGCTTCCCGAAAAAACAAGAACGCGGGTTCCGCAGGACGATATCAATCGGTTCCGAGCATACGGGCGATCGGGGCGCTCATGGGCGAAACGTACTGCTCGGCATAGAAGCGCCGCAACTCCTTTCGCATTCGTTCGATCCGACGTTCGTATTTCGGATCGCCGACGGCGTTTTTCGTTTCGAGGGGGTCTTCTTCGTAATCGTAGAATTCGCATCCCACGATCTGTCGTTCATCGAAAGGCAGGCAGGTTTTGAATCCCCGTACCCATTCCACATAGCGGTAGCGGCTGTCGCGGATCGAGTAACCCTGTATTTCCCGACGATTCGCCTGCATGAAGGCGTATTTTTTAATTCGCTTGCGGGGATTTTTCAGCACGGGCACCAGACTCGTGCCGTCGATCCAGGAGGGCGGTTCGATACCGGCCAGCTCGCAGACGGTCGGATAGATATCCACGAACTCGGTCATCGTGCGGCATTGCTGTCCCCGGGTCATGCCGGGGACGGACATCATCATCAGCGTGCGTGTCGGAGCCTCGAAATTCGTCAGTTTGCTCCACAGGCCATGATCGCCCAAATGATAGCCATGATCGCCCCACACCACGACGATCGTATTGTCGTCCAGCCCGACTTTCCGCAACGCATCGAGAACCCGACCGATCTGCGCGTCCGTATAGGAGGTGCAGGCGTAATAACCGTGTACGAGGCGGCGCTGAATTTCCGCATCGAGTTCCTGCCCGGGCATATAACTATGGAACGAGGGTACATCGGTATAAGCCTTCACCTCATTCGAATTGTGATAGGCGCACGGTACGGGATCGGAACTCATCGATTGGAATTCGGCCAGCGGCATCTTGTCCCGATCATAAAGATCCCAGTATTTTTCGGGCGCTACGAACGGCAGATGGGGACGGATGAAACCGACGGCCAGGAAGAACGGTTTGTCGCTTCTGCTCAAAGAGTCGATCCATGCGACGGCTTCATCGGCGACACGTCCGTCGAAATAGGCATTGTCCGGAACATCGACGCATTCGGTCACAGGCTTGCCTTCCGGCAGCATGTAGACCGGCGCCTGGGGCTTTATATAAGGTTTCGTCCACGAAACCGGATCGTTGTTGTAGGTTTCGTCCGAGAGCGGATGATACACCTTGCCGATACCGACCGTCTCGTAGCCGTGCGCAGCGAAGAGCTGCGGGAGGGAGACGATTTCCGGATTATTGCGCCGGAAAATGCCGTCGAGCGTCCATACTCCCGTATGATCGGGCCGCAGTCCGGTGAGAACGCTGGCGCGTGTCGGGCCGCTTAACGGAAACTGGCAGTAATTGTTCATGAAAGTCACCCCCGACGCCGCGATACGGTCGAATGCCGGCGTTCGGGCGATCGGGTCTCCGTAAGGGCCGATATTGGGTTTAAGGTCGTCGACCACTAAAAAAGGATATTCGGAGGGGTCGGAACCTCCCCCTTTTCCGAGGCGGGAGCCTGCTGGGCCGTTACGGAACCGGCCATCGAGAGCGATCCGACGCCCAAAAGCATTTTTTTCAGGTCTGTCATTGCTTTTTCAAATTTTAATCTCTATTTTTGTTTCGTTCGAAAGGGTCTGAATTTTATTCCGTAACTTTAATTCTTCACTACCATGAAAACCATTGCAGCGATGCTGACTCTCGGAGTCGCGTGCTGGGCTTTCGGTACACAGGCCCAGACTTTCGATACCCGGTTGCTTTCACAGTACGATGCGTCTGTTTTGCGGGAACTCTATCCCGTATGCCGCCACACCACCGTCTCCGCGGAACAGCAGGTGCGGCTGGCCGAGCGCATCCGGCAGGAAAATCTCCGTTTCGCGGAATTGATCCGTTGCGACGGCGGAGTGCTCGCCCCCGCCAGCGAAACGGAACTCGAACGGATGCGCGATAACGCCCTGCGCGAGATTCTCACCGAAGAGCAACTGCTCCAATACTATCGTTACGAAGCGCTTCCGGCAGCCTACGCCCGCGGGCGCGAAGCCAAGAAGATCGTTTCGAAGCAGCTCCAACTCACCTATATGGAGCTGAAATATGTCAATAACGCCTTCTTCGTCATCGAGCAGGAGACGCAGGCGGCCAAAAAGTTCTGGCGCGGCAATCCCGCCGAAGCGCGGGACAGAATCCGCAGCGTCTACGAACGCGAAATCGCGCAGCTCGAGGCCAAGAGCGGAATCCGGATCGACAAACAAATGCGTGCGGTGCGGGTCGTGGAATTGACCGACTACGCTCCGCTGATGCCTGCCGGAAAGTAATCGTCCGCGATCTCCGGCCTCACGGGACCGTCCTTCGGGACGGTCTTTTTTCTTGTCAAAGATCGACCTGCTGCGTCCGGGTCTCCCCGAAGCGCGATACCACACGGATCGTAACCCGTTCCGAGCGGGGAGTGCAACGGAACAGATGATCCGTCACTCTGGCCTTGATCCAGGGACGGGCGGCAATCCGCGGACTCCCTGCCGTACCGAAATATTCGCATGCCACGGGATCGAGCGCACGGAGATCGTCGTACCCGCAGCGTTTCATCGGGCGGAACGTGCGGCCCCCGTCCTCGGAATACTCTACGCGCCACTGCGGGTCCCAGTCCCAAACATTGACGAGCAGCTCCGATGCGGGGCGCGAAGCCCCGCAAAAGCCGACAGTGAACGCCGCGCAAGTGCAGACGGTTTTGCCGCTAAAATGAAGCGGACGAAAGCGGGGGCAGGGTTTACTAATCCTGTTCCCCGTTTTCGGCGGCGAAATGGCAACGGCAAAAATCCAGACGGTCAAGGGTTTAAGAGTGGAGATTTTTTCGCGCACTTTGCGAAAAAAAACTACTCGCCCCTTGACGGTCTGGATAGTCGGAACGGACGTAGAACGGGGGATTGCTTTTCGTAATTGGGTATGGTATAATTTTCCCCAGTACAAACCGATAAATCGGAATTTAACGAACAAGATTTATATATTGACTTAAGGAGGAAACTTATGGACATTAAAGAAATCATTGAATGTGAATTTGGCTTAATAGTTCATGATATTTTTGTTCTAGGTCAGGGGCTTGATAGTATTGCATATCTTGTAAATGATGAATATGTATTTAAACAGTCAAAAAATGATGAAGCCAAAAATAATTTGAATAAGGAGATACAAGTATTAAATTATCTGAAAGGTAAAATTACATTACAGATACCTAATATTGAATATTATAGTGAAGAATATGGTGTATGTGGTTATAAAGAAATCAAAGGTAATAAACTAAGCCCTATTATTTACAAAAATATGAGTGATGATGAAAAGGATAAGTTGGTACAGGATATTACATTGTTTCTAAGAGAAATGCATTCTATGCCTTTACCTAATATTGATGGGTTAGAATTGAATGTAATTGATGATTATAAAAGTGATTATGACATTTTACGGGAAATAATCTATCATAAAATACCTGATCGTTCAAAAGAATGGATAGATGATTTATATAAAAGGATATTAAATGATGAACGAATTTCTCAATATGTTAAAGCCCTATGCCATAATGATTTAAGCTGTAATCATATTATAATTAAAAACAACAAGGCTGTTGGTATAATTGATTTTGGAGATGTTGCTATTACTGACAGAGATAAGGATTTTATATATTTGCTTGAGAATAGCAGTGAAGAAATTGGCAGAGAATTTGGTTTAAGAGTTTTGGAATATTATAATCATCCAAATATAAATATAGCAATTTTGAAAGCAAATTTGAATGATGAATATTACCCCATTGAGCAAATACTTGAGGGACGAGCAAAAAAATTAGATAAAATGTATCTTGCAGGATTAAATAAAATAATAAATGTTGGAGAGTTGAAAGATGAATAAAGAATATGGTATGATAGATTGACAAATTCCAGTTTATCGGTCTAATAAAAGTCCAAAACAGGGCGGCAGGGCAGAAGCGTTGACTATTCCGCCGCCCTGTCCGTTATCGCTCCACATCCTGCTTTCTGTGGGGTTGCTGTTCTCGCTGTTCCTGCCGCAAGATACTATAAACGCTCTTTCTGATTTTCTCGGCTTCTTTCACTTCCTCTTTCAATGCAAGATACCGCTGATTAAGCGTTTTCCTCTCGGCGGTCAGCTTGGTGTATTCTTCTTTCCATGTCTTTGTCGGGATTGTGGTCTTGCCGTTCATCACGCCTTTGAGATAATCTTTCGCTGTTGTGAATAAGATTTGCTCGGCTTCGGTCAGCGGCTTCTTTCCCTTACACTTGAAATAAATGTCGGCTTGCTCTAAGTGCTTTTTCAGAGTGGCAAGCCGCCGTTCAACGGGTTTCAGTTTCCCTTGAATATCCAGTTGTTCCCCTATCATGGACTTGAATTTTTCATCAAGCCCCGCCATATCCATGATGTTATTGGTTTGCAGGAAATTCAGCATTTTTGCCGCGTCTTTGAGATTATACAGGGATTGGGAATATCCCGTTTTCCCCGCCTGTGCCTTGCGTGACAGTATACCTTGAATGTAGTCGGCAAGGGTGGGCGGCTCGGTGTTCCCGGCTTCTTCTTTCAACCAGTTTTGCAGTTTGGAGATACGCGCCTTTAACTGCCGCAACTTCTGGTTCGTCACTTCGATTTCCCGGTTAAGGTCGCCGCGCCCGGTGCGGATGCCGCGCTTCTCCATAGCGGAAGCGGCAACGCCTAAATGGACGGTGGGGATTTGGTTTATTCCCTGCCGTTCATAACTGCGGTGGTCGATACGCTCGGCGTGTTCGTACTGTTCCAATGTCTGATTACAAAGCCTCGCCCATGCCGCCCGCCATTCCTCGGCTTTGGTCTGCTCGTTCCAGTCGGTAGCGGGAATGGATTTACATTTATACTGCCGCTTTTTCGGGTCATAGATTTTATTACCGTCCCTGTCAAGAATGTACTCTTTTTTCTGCTTCGCTCCCCACTCGCCGCCCTCGTCAAAAGGGCGCATTGTCAGCATGATATGGGCGTGGGGGTTGCCGCCGCCCGTATCATGTAGGCATACATCGGCGCACATTCCCGCCGCCACAAAATGCCGTTTCACATACTCGCGGACAAGGGAAATGCTTTGCTCCCTCGTCAGTTCGCGGGGCAAGGAAATTTCAATCTCCCGCGCAAGTTGGGCGTTTTTTGCTTTCTCGATTTTCTCCACTTCGTTCCACAAAACCGCCCTGTCCGCATATTCAGCGGGGGCGTGGTCGGGTAGTAAAATCTCGGTGTGGACGACACCGCCCTTGTGGGTGTAGTCGTGGGTCATTCCGTCAAACTGGTTTGTGATTTTCTCCCCCGCCCGGTAAGCGGCGGCGGCAACAGCGGATTTGCCCTTGCCGCGGGATATGACTTTGATACTGCAATGGTAGATTGCCACGCGCCGCGCTCCTTTCTGCGGGCAACTCCCGCCGTTTTCTTTTGTGCCGACAGGCACAAAACGCCGTCTGCAAGACCGCACATACCACATTCATGTGGTATATAAGTGCGCCCTTCGGGTAGGGGGAGGGCGGCGTTAGCCGCGTTCCCTCGCTCCGCTGCCCTCGTCCGCGTCCCCGTCCGCTACGCGCCGTGCGGTCAATCCGTCCAATATGCGGTGGCTCTGCTCGGTGAGGACGGTCTTTTCAAGGAAGATTTGAAACTGCTCGTCAGTCAGGGAGATGCTTTCGGGCAGCAGGCTTTCAAACAGCCCCATGCGTTTGCAAAGGCGTTTCGTCCTGTCC
>OGLM01002303.1_pt1 | contig 17778 bp, 15 predicted proteins | sample 1572531 | NCBI WGS metagenome assembly OGLM01 (sample SAMEA2581909, study PRJEB24529) | metagenome | biome: Human gut stool | place: China | collected 2011 | reverse complement strand
GTCCAGCACGGAAATCTTTTGTTTTTCTTTTAAACGGTTTCTTAAAATCCGCTCCTGTGTGACAATCTGCTGCACAATGTTGGTAATATTCTCAATCAGTTCTTTTTCCGTAACACCCAGCGTAATCTGATTGGATATCTGATAAATATCCCCCGCAGACTTATTGCCGTCCGAATAAACGCTGTGCATGACCAGTCCGAATCTGCCAATTTCCGCCGCAATACCCTGTATTTTATTATTCCATGCAAGCGCCGGAAGGTGACACATATAAGACACTCTCATGCCTGTTCCGACATTGGACGGACAGGTTGTCAGATATCCGTACTGCGTATCATACGCATACGGAAGCACCGCACCGATACAGTCATCTATATGGTCTGCCGCCTCATAGGCGCGCTCCATATCCATTCCTGCACGGTATGCCTGTATGCGGATATGGTCTTCCTCATTTAACATAATGGACAAATCTTCATTCGATGATACAAATCCGCCTGCGACGCTCTGACTTAATAAAAACGGACTGATGACATGACGTTCTTTCATTGCTTCGCGCTGGACTTCTTCCAGATTCTCAAAATGATACTCGTGAAAATCTTTGAATTCCGGCAGAACACGCAGCTTTTGTGCCGCCTCGCCAATCATTTTATGCGCATCCGGTGTATCCAGTTTTAATGAAAAATTATAATCCTTTAAATTTCTTGCAAGGCGCACCCGGCTGGAAATGACCACATCACCCTCCGGTCCGTTCTGCTCAAACCATCTAAGCATTATGCTCCTCCTTTGCCTGTAATGCCTTAATTTCGTCACGGTATTTTGCCGCCGCTTCAAAATTTTCCAGCATGACGGCTTCTTTTAACCGGAGCTTCAAAGCTTCTATATCCTGCTGTTCCTGCTCCTGTTTTGTTTCAGGCTGCATTTTTTCTTTTGTGTAAGTCTTGCCGGTATGGGTATCACTGCCGTGAAGCTTTTTCATATGGTCGCCAATCAGCGGACCGAATACATCGATACACTCTGCACAGCCAAACTTTCCCACCCTCGTAAATTCTTCATACGTCATGCCGCATTTCGGACAGCGTACATACTGCAATGGATTTTCTCCCTGTTCCTGCGTCTGTCCCGCCGCAAGCATACCTGTCAACAATTTCACAAACGGAACTTCATTGGAAGCATATCCCATCATTTCCATCTGTGCCGCACATTCTTTACATAAATGGTGTTTCTGCACTCTCCCATTCATAATCTCTGTAAAATGTACGGTTGCTTCTCTTTCTTTACAGTTCTCACACAACATATGCTTCTCCATTTCTATAGTCTGCCACTGTCTTCCATTTCTGATATGACACCGTCTACAATTCCATGAATTTCTTCCGCGCTCATTCCATTACATTTTGCGCGTGCAATAATCTGGCGCAAATCCTTTGTCATGGACTCGATTGCTTTTCTCTTATCCAGTCCAAGATTGACCACTGCGCCCCGCCTTTTATCCAGTGTAATATAGCCCTCCTGACGAAGCAGTGCATACGCCTTATTGACTGTATGCATATTAATCCCTGCATATTCTGCCATCTGACGCACGGACGGCAGGGACTCGCCCTCCTGCAGCTTTGACACGGCAATCGCCTCCACAATCTGATTACACAGCTGCATATAAATTGCCTCGCTGCTGTCAAAATCAACCGTTATCCACATATACTCCTCATTCCGCAGGCATTTTAATGCCTATTTAATACCACTTCTTCTTTTTTGCCACAAACAGCGGTCCAAAATAAAAGATTCCCGCCGCGATAAATGCTGCCATTAAAGAAAGGATATTAGAAGCTGTTAATTTTATCATTCCGTCATAAACAAGTCCTGCTGCCACGCCCATAATCAGAGCACACACAGCCGGAACAATAAAGGTCTGACGGTATTCCATCCGGTATCCGATATGTCTATATAATGAAATTATATTTAATATGAAAATAATAATCGGAAAACTTGCGTTACCTATTACTATAGCATAAATTCCCAGTCTTGAAAACTTTAACAGCACAAATACCAGAATAATATGCACAACCAGTGAAATGCAGGAGTGCTTTACCGGCGTACTCATCTCGTCAATGCCCTGCAAAGCCGAACTGGTTACGGTAGACAGTGTATAAAATACTACGGCTATCGCACCGATTTTTAACATCATGCCGCCCTGCGTGCTGTCATATCGTGCAAACAGCAGCTGGATAATCGGCTTACCCAGTACAAACAATCCGACAAAGGACGGAATTGCAATAAACATATTGGTCTTTAACGTTTCTTTTATCTTTTTGCGCACTGCACCGATTTCGCCCTGTGTGTACGATGCCACAATACTCGGTAACATTGAAGCCGACATCGCGGAAGCGACACCCTGCGGAATACCGATTAATAAGCTGTAACTGGAATTAAAATTACCCATATCGGTCGTAATGCTCTTTGTAATATCGGTGCCAATCATCATATTACTAAACATCATATCATCAATGACCGCACTAATCTGGTAAAACGTCTGTCCTAAAATAATCGGAATCATTGTAAGTGCAATGGTTCTGTAAATATCCCTGTCATACTGTCTTTTACTGACTCTGTCCTTTGCCACCATACGTGCAAAGGTCGGACGGTATATCAGATACAGCACAATTAAAAAGATTAATGCTGTCAATGCACCCATTGCTGTACCAAGTGTTGCCCCTGCCGCACCGTAAGCCGCCGTATTGGCTGATGACTGATATGCCTGAATGAGAAAATATCCCGCAAGAAGGCTGACTGCCGCATTGACAATCTGTTCTGCAATCTGTGAAACCGCAGTCGGAATCATCGTTCCCTGTCCCTGATAAAAACCTCTCATAACGCCTAAAATCGCCACAAAAAAGATGGTCGGTGCAAGAATCCTAAGCGGAATTGCCATGCCCGGAACACCTTTATAAAATACATTTTCGATAAAATCCGCTCCAAAGAATAATAAAAGAGCTGCGATACCGCCTGTACAGGTCGCAAAAATCAGCGCACACTTAAAAATAGAAGCCGCATTTTTAAACTGCTTTGCAACAAATTTTGCCGAAACCAGCTTTGACACTGCCATTGGCAGCCCATATGCCGACAGTACCAGCATAATATTGTATACATTATACGCCGCACCATAGATTCCGTTTCCGTCACTTCCGATAATATTTACCAGTGGTATCCGGTAAAACATTCCTATAATTCTTACCAGAATACCAGCCATGGCAAGAATCCCCCCATGCACCAGAAAGTTTCTTTTATTTTCAGACATTTTTTCTACCTTTCTTCAATCTTCCGTATTATTACTAGATAATATAACAAAGAAAAAAAGAATGCAATGAAATAATCCTTAAATATTGTGGAACACAAACAAGCCTCTATACATAAAATTGTATTGTAAATGAATTTTGGAGGAATCAAAATGAGTGATTTAGCAGCAACAAACTGTGGCGGATGTGGAGATTGCAATGGATTTGGAGGCAGCTCATGCTATTGGATTATTATCCTGCTCCTTCTTTGCAGCAGCTGTGGCAACGGATTAAACAACAACGGTGGCTGCGGCTGTGGCGACAACAGCTGCCTGTGGATTATCCTCTTACTGTTCTTCTGCGGCGGATGCGGCAACAACGGTTCATTTAACAACGGCGGATGTGGCTGCGGCTGCTAATCCGGTTAAAAACTGTCTGAACTGACGTTTATAAACAGTTTTCCCTGCGGCATCAGCCGCAGGGTTTTCTTTTTACTAAAACAGTCACTCTTCCTGTTTTTCATGGAAACACGCCATATCAATGCCGTAAACACTGGTTTCATCCGTTACAATCATGCGCTGTGGTTTTTCTTTCTTTATTTTATCTGTCTGTATTTTACTTTCCTGCACCTGCCCGCGCTGTGCTTTTCCTCTTTGCATTTTGGCTGTCTGTACCGGATTTTTCTGCAATGAATTCCACGGTCTGTCCATATCTTTTTCCTCCACATATAAATCTGCTATTATTATATTCATACATTTTTCTCCATTGCATATACTATTACTATATTGAGTGACGGCAGAATGGAGGAAACATGGCAAAAGAATTACCTATCACCGAATTTGACCTGCGTACCGTCGATGAATCCACACAAATGTTTAAAGCAATGATTCCTTTTCTGGATTATCAGCTGCAAAAGCCCCTTTCTTTAATAATCCGCATGAATGAATTTTCACAGACACTGCGTTTTTATAACCGTTCTCCGGGAAACCCTGCAATCCGGGGGCAGAGCAGCCATGCCTACATAAATTCCATCAATGACATTTTTACCAATGACGACTTTTTAAATACGGTAATGCCTTACTGTCCTGAAAAATATGCCGCAATGATTGAACAGTTCCGCAGCTTTTCAAAGGTGTCCGAAATGATGAATCTGTTTCAGTCCTTTGATGACGGCGCCGATTTATTCAACAATCCCATTATTCTGAATATGATGAATCAGACTGTCAATACTACAAATAATACCGCAAATCCCAAAAATTCCAAAGACGGCAATACCCCCGGCAAAACTGACGTCAAAGCCCCACCGCCCAAAAAAACTCCGGCAGACGGTGCACAAAATGAGCCAAATGTTTCTACCGACACTACCGGCATGCCAAAAAGTCAGCATACTTCCGGCACAAAATCCTCTGCCCCTCCCACAGGTCTTTTAAATATGCTTCTGACCCCGGAGCAGCAGAAACAATACGATACCTACATGAAAACGCTGTCTGATTTTAATTTGTAAAAGAAAGGAAATAAACGATGTCTGAACTGGATTTTAAAAAGCAGCTTTTGATCAATGAATTCAAAACGCTTTCAAAAGGAAAAAACAATGATGAAATTCTGCCGCTGATTCTTGCATTAAGCCGCAAGGCACAGCAGTCCGGCATTTCATTTTCTAAAGATGACATTTACCTGATTATCGACCAGGTCAAAGACGGTTTAACGCCGAAAGAACAGCAGCTTCTGCCGCAGCTTTTAATGCTTCTGGAACAGCGCTGATACAACAAGCCGGAAACAGACCTGGATTTTCTCCCGGTTCTGCTCCCGGCTTGTTTCACTTTTTATTTGAAAGACAGTATCACACTTTTATTTACTGTGTGCCACCCGGATTTGTTTTGCCGCCTGCACCATATTGATAAGGCTTGCTTCCGTTTCGGGAATTCCTCTCGTCTTTAAGCCGCAGTCCGGATTGACCCACAGCTTATCCGGTTCAATCTGTGTCAGCATTTTTTCAAGTACCTGCACGATTTCTTCTACAGAAGGAACACGCGGTGAATGAATATCGTAAACGCCCGGTCCGACCTCTGTTTCAAAATGATTTTCACGCAGGGCAGAAAGAATCTGCAAATCCGAACGTGACGCCTCAAATGTGATTACATCGGCATCCATGGCATCAATCGCCGGAATAATATCTGTAAATTCACTGTAGCACATATGGGTGTGAATCTGTGTTTCCGGTCTGACACCGCTGTGTGTCAGTCGGAATGCCGGAATTGCAAAATCCAGATACTCTGTATCCCAGTCAGAGCGGCGAAGCGGCAGTTTTTCCCTTAATGCAGCTTCATCAATCTGAATCATGCGGATACCGTTTGCCTCTAAATCCAGCACTTCATCACGGATTGCCAGTGCAATCTGTGAAATGGATTCTTTAATGGAAATGTCTTCTCTTGGGAAAGACCAGTTTAAAATCGTAACAGGGCCTGTAAGCATTCCCTTCATCACCTTATCCGTCAGGGACTGTGCATAAACTGACCATGCCACTGTCATCGGCTTTTCGCGGTATACGTCACCCCAGATGACCGGTGGCTTGACACAGCGTGTTCCGTAAGACTGAACCCATGCTTTTTCCGTGAAAAGAAAGCCGCCCAGTGCTTCACCGAAATATTCTACCATATCATTTCTTTCATATTCACCGTGTACCAGTACATCCAGTCCAATTTCTTCCTGCTTCTTTATACATTCCGCAATTTTTTTCTTATTAAATGCAGTATATTCCTGCTCGGTGATTTCTCCCTTACGGAATGCCGCACGGTTCTGCTTGACATCTTTGGTCTGTGGAAATGAACCAATCGTTGTTGTCGGAAACTGCGGTAAATGAAACGTTTCTTTCTGTAACTGCTGGCGTTCACTGCGCTTTGGCAGTCTGACATAATCTTTCTCAGTCACTTCTGACAGACGCTTCTTCACCGCCGCATTTTTACAATCTCTGTCTGCCGCAAAAAGTGCGCTGTTCTTTTTATATGCGCTCTCCTGCGTATAAGACGGATTTTCGGCAAGTCCGCTTAATTCCTTTAATTCTGAAAGCTTTTCTTCTGCAAATGCAAAATAGTCCAGATACTTTTCTGAAAGTTTTGTTTCATGTTTTACCGTATATGGAACGTGTAATAATGAACACGATGTTGATAATACAGTCTGTATGCCCTTTCCTGTAAGCTGCTGTAACTGATTTAATGTCCGGTCATAATGATTTCTCCAGATATTCTTACCGTTTACAAGACCGGCAAAAAGCAGTTTGTCCTTCGGGAATCCGTACTTTTCAATCAAATGAACTGTTTCTTTTCCTTCAATAAAATCGAGTCCGATACCGTCAAACGGCAGTTCTGTCAAATCCTTATAAATGTCACGCACATCGCCGAAGTACGTCTGTAACAGAATCTCGACTGTCTTTTTGCAATGCAGTACATTTTCATAAATTTTATGAAACAGTGCAATATCTTCTTTTGATAAATCACGCACCAGTGCCGGTTCATCAAGCTGAAGCCACATTATCCTGTGTGCCGCACATTTTTCAAGCACCTGCTGATATGCTGCAATCACCGCATCTGTAAAATCATCCGCCGTTTTGCTGCCTGTATAACGGCACAGCTTTAACAGCGTATACGGTCCTGTAAGAACCGGCTTTGTTTCAATGCCGAGTGCCTTTGCTTCCTCATATTCTTCCCACAGCTTCTCTCCCACAAGCGCAATCTTTGTATCGTCCTCTGCTTCCGGCACAATATAATGATAGTTTGTATTAAACCATTTTTTCATTGCCAGCGCCTTTACGTCACCAGATTCTCCCTGATAACCGCGTGCCATTGCAAAGTATGTATCCAGTGCGGATAAATTTAATTCCTGATACCGCTTTGGCACAATGCCTAACAAAACGGCTGTATCCAGCATTGTATCATAAAACGAAAAGTCATTACATGGAATGTAATCAATTCCTGCCTCTTTTTGTACCGTCCAGTGTGTTTTTCGCAGTCTGCGTGCTTCTTTTAAAAGTTCCTCTGCTCCGGTTTCTTTTCTGAAATATTTTTCCGATGCAAACTTTAACTCTCTTAATGTTCCCACTCTTGGAAATCCGATAACCGATGTCTTCATTCTTTCTCTCCTTATTCTAAAATCCCTGCGGGCAGCTTTATCCGCCGTTTTTCTTTCATTTACGGACTTTATCCACAAATGTCGTATTTATGGATTTTATTATAAGAATGTCGGTATCATTTGTATAATACCTATAAATGTTATTTGTTCATAGCTTTAAACTATATCAAAAAATCTGAAACCACTTGTGCCTATACACCTCATGATTTCAGGCTTTAAATATGAAACTTTACGATTCCACGTATTTTTTCAACGCTTCCAGATAGGTCGCTGCCAGCCGGCTCATCATTCCCTTTTTATGCGTGATGTAGCCAACCCGCATTTCGCTTTCATCGGCAAGCGGCACAGCAATGATGTCTTTGCCGTTTAATTTTTTGTCAATGACACCACTGCACACTGTATAACCATTTAATCCGATTAAGAGATTAAACAACGTTGCCCTGTCACGCACACGGATATTTTTCTTACGCTCAACCGCCGAAAAAATTTCTTCCGAAAAATAAAACGAATTATGCTCTCCCTGCTCGAAGGACAGATACGGATACTGCTCCAGTTCCTCATTGGTAATCACTGCATTTCCCGCCAGCGGGTGCTTGCGGCTGATAAAAACATGCGGTCTTGCAACAAACAGCGGATGAAATTCCAGCTCGTGTGACTTTAAAATCTTACCAAGAACCGTTTCGTTAAAATCATTCAGAAACAAAATTCCTATCTCACTTCTCATTCTTGCCACATCTTCGATAATTTCATAGGTCTGCGTTTCCCGCAGACTGAAATCATATTCGTCCTGTCCGTATTCCTTAATCAAATCCACAAATGCATTCACCGCAAACGAATAGTGCTGTGTTGATACACAAAACTGTTTCTTTCCGCCGCTTCCGCCTTTGTATTTATCCTCCAGTATCGCCGCCTGTTCCAAAACCTGTCTTGCATATCCCAGAAAATCCTCCCCCTCTTTGGATATGCTGATTCCCTTATTCGTCCGGTTAAATATCGTGATATTCATTTCTTTTTCCAGCTCGTGAATCGCATTCGTCAGACTCGGCTGGGAAATAAACAGCCGGTTCGCGGCTTCTGTAATCGTCCCTGTATTTGCAACTGTAATTACATATTTTAACTGTTGAAGTGTCATTTTTTTACCCGTCCCATACTCATTTCTGTCATATCAATTTGATATTTATATCATATCAATTATAGTTTTTACTTATCCTTATTTCCATAGTATAATCGAGCGGAATAAAAAAAGCAATCGCCACCGCTTGCGATAAAATTGCTGAAAATCCGGAGAATATGTATCATCAGGCATACCCTGACATTGGCAGTATTGTGCCGCAGGTATCACAAAACTGCTCCTATCGCAGAATTCAATACATTCCGTCTGCGGTTTCTCCTACATTAAAATGCCTGCGGAATGGAGAGAACGATGAAAGAGCAAACTATTTTCCCAAGAGAAGAACATGCAGATGTCCTGTTCCAGAAAATTCTGGCTGACCCATGGGCATGCGACAAGCTTTTTGAAACTTTTTGCAATGATTTATTCAGTAATGATGAACTGGAGGATTCCCTTTCTGCCGATGAATTCTGTCAGGCGCTGTTTCGCGCTTACCGCAACAGGGATTTATCCGCTTTTCTTATGGCAATCAGCAAAAATACCCTTTTTGATCTGATACGAAATTCTTATCTGATTCCCTATCGTTTTAATGCTGACGGAAAGACCAATCCTGTCATTATGACAGATGAGAACGGGGTGCTTCTGCCTGAATTTAAAAATTGCATCCATGAAAAGGAGTATCAACATTTTCGTGAAGTTTATAACCATTTTGACGGAAAGAAAAAGATGTATCTTGCACAGGCTTACCGTTACAGTCATTCCTACCGCGATGACGATATGAATATTAAACAGCAGGTTTTAGAAAAAAATACCGGCGTACTGCTGATCCGTGAGCTTCCCGATACCATTAAATTAAAAGAAACAGAATCAGAAGCCTACTGTGCCGTCTGGGATTTAATGATCCAGCTGGAAAAAGAACTGCCAATGGCTTTCGTATTTTACGGTCAGGATTCCCTTGTTGAGCAGAATAACCGATATGATGAACTTGGGATTTTCCTGCCAAATTCTCATTTTTTGAAAAATCTGGAGCGGCATGCCGCCAAAGCGGAGGCGATTATTTATGGATAGCACAAAAGATACAGCCGGACCGGCTTCTTATGTTGATATTATGGAAAAAAACCACATGGAAATCCCCTGGCATGACTATGCAAAAGCAGACAGCAACGTCCTGATTGAAAATGCAGGATTAATCGAAAAAGCTTCTGTTATCGGCAGAGTAGGACTTATGATGCTCTCCTGCGGCACCGGGGCATGGCGTGTGCGCACTTCCATGAACCGCCTGTCAAAGGAACTTGGTGTTACCTGCACGGTGGATGTCGGACTGATGTCCATTGAATTTAACTGCTTTGACGGAACGGATTGTGTTTCCCAGTCTTTAAGCATTGCCAATACCGGGGTCAATACGTCAAAGCTGTACCGCATGGAACAGTTTGTTGAACGTTTTCCGGAAGAAAAAACGCATATGACCGGTGAACAGATTCACAAAAAACTGGACACCATTGAAAAAATCCACACGCTGTATTCGCCTGCAAAACTGGGATTTGCCGCCGCACTCGCCTGTTGTGCCTTCACTTTTCTTTTAGGCGGCGGTCCTGTGGAAATGATTCTGGCATTTATCGCCGCCGGTGTCGGAAATGTTGTCCGCACCAAACTGATTAAATACCATTATACACTGTTTTTAAATATTGCCGTATCCATCTCGGCGGCCTGTCTTGTTTATGACATCTGTTTCCGCCTTGCGGAAATTATTTTTCATATTCCGGCACTGCATGAAGCGGGATACATTTGTTCCATGCTGTTTATCATACCGGGATTTCCGTTTATTACAAGCGGCATCGACCTTGCGAAACTGGATTTGCGTTCAGGACTTGAACGGCTTACTTATTCCATCATCATTATACTCGTCGCTACGATGTTTGCATGGATTATGGCACTGCTTTTAAAATTACAACCACAGGATTTTGCAGTCATTCATATGAATCCCCTGTTTCACCTTGTACTGCGGATTATCGCCAGCTTCTGCGGGGTTTTCGGCTTTTCCATAATGTTTAACAGCTCTGTTTCTATGGCATCGACTGCTGCTTTCATCGGTGCGGCTGCCAATACGCTCCGGCTTGAACTTGTGGATTTTACAGGAATGCCTGCTGCCGCCGCCGCATTTATCGGTGCTTTAACCGCAGGACTGCTAGCCTCCCTCATTAAAAAAAGCCACGGGTATCCTCGGATTTCTTTAACCGTACCTTCCATTGTCATTATGGTTCCGGGACTGTACCTGTACCGGGCAATTTACAACTTCGGCATTATGTCCCTCTATGAAGCTGTTTCGTGGTTCAGTGCAGCGATTATGATTATTATCGCACTGCCGCTGGGGCTGATATTTGCACGAATCCTTACCGACCGCACATTCCGGTATTGCACATAATTTTTATATTTTTTATACAAACAGCAACATTTTAACAATATTCGGTATTAAATATTTATTTAGAGCGAAAACAATTGTCTATAATGGCAGATGAGCCGCCTCATTCGCGGATTTCTCATCACTGTTTTATCATAAAATCGCTCGGAAATGGGGATTAAAATGAATCACTTATCACACCGGCAAATGTCAGAATCTTTTCTGACGGCTGCCTTTTTATCTATATCCGGAGGTTTGCAGGATGCCTATACATACCTCTTCCGCGGCAAAGTTTTTGCCAATGCACAGACCGGCAACATTGTACTTTTAAGTGCCTGTGTTGTTGATAGAAACTGGTATCAGGCGGCACACTATCTGATTCCGCTGCTCTTTTTCGCACTGGGAATTGCCGCCGCCGAATGGGTACGGCTGAAATATCAGCGGATTGAGCGCCTACACTGGCGCCAGCTTGTTGTTTTATCCGAAATTATTCTGCTTTTTGCGGTAGGATTTTTCCCGGTACGGCTGAATCTGTTTGCCAATGCCTTAGTATCCTTTTCATGCGCCATGCAGGTTCAGACATTCCGCAAGGTCAACGGATATGCCTTTGCCAGCACCATGTGTATCGGCAATCTCCGAAGCTGTATGGAATCTCTGTGCGTTTATGCCAGAACGCGCGATAAACACGTTTTGCACAAATCCGCCTGCTACCTTGGCATTATCCTGATGTTTGCTGTCGGAGCCGGTGTCGGTGGACACTGTATTGCCCTTTTTGGGATGCGCACCATCTGGTTTTCCTGCCTTTTGCTGTTGATCAGCTTTTTAATCATGTTTATTAAAGAAGAAGAAAAAGAACGTCATTAATGCAGAACCGTTCCATAAAAATACCGGACTCCAATCGTCAGATTTTAAATCTGGCTTTTGGAGTCCGGTACAATATCCGTTTTTTTCAAATATTCTTATTTTTCCGGTTTAAAATTACTTTTTATAATTTTCATAGCTGTGCTGTGGCATTTTGGTTTCTGCCCAGAGCTTGTCGGCACACGGCTTCCAGTTCTTAGCATAAGCCTTACACTTCTCACACAAATGCTCCGCAGATTCCGGTGACTGTAAATCCGTGGATTTTGCGCCACTCTCCTTTACAATCCGTTGAAGAATTTCAGGATTTTCAAGCATCGGACACGGACGCAGATGATTTTCATTAAACGGCTGGTTATTATAATATGCCATAAATAACGGCTGTTTTAAAATCTCAAGCAGCGTATTTTTACGGATATTGGCCCCTGAATAGTGAATAAATACACAAGGCTCCGCATCACCGTTTGCATTAATATGGAAGTAATTTCTTCCGCCTGCGATACAGCCGCCCACAAATTCACCGTCATTCTGGAAATCCATGGTAAACAGTCCTTTTCCCGTCGTCATATTACGGATTTCACGGACACGGGAACGCATGTAAATTCTCTGCTCCGGTGCCGGAAGCAGATCAACAGACGCATCGTTTCCGACCGGCATATAGTGAAAATACAGCGCATAACGGCAACCTTTTTCAATCATTAAATCAACGAATTCATCGCTTGTAACTGTTTCAATATTTTTAGATGTATAACAGATAGAAGTACCAAATACAAGACCGTTCTGCTTTAATAAATCCATTGCGTGCATAACCTTTCCGTAGACACCTTCTCCACGGCGTAGGTCATTTACCTCTGCAAATCCTTCCAGACTGATTGCAAGATAAAGATTTCCGACTCTTTTCAAATCCGCACAGAACGTTTCATCTACGAGTGTTCCGTTTGTAAATGAAAGAAATGCGCAGTCATAATGCTTTTCTGCAAGGCGGATTAAATCTGCCTTTCTTACAAGCGGCTCACCGCCTGTAAACATGTAAAAATAAATGCCCATTTCTTTACCCTGACAAATCAGGTTATCCATTTCATCAAATGTCAGATTCAGGCGGTTTCCGTATTCTGCCGCCCAGCAGCCCGTACAATGCAGGTTGCAGGCACTTGTCGGATCCATTAAAATCAGCCATGGTACATTGCATTTGTACTTTTCACGCATTTTACGAATCGTTTTTGTACCATTTAAAAATGCTTCAAAACCAAGGTTTAAAACCATTGTTTTTAGCACATGTGGGTCGACTTCATCCAGAAGCCTGTTTATGTAATGATTCAACGCGCCGTTTTTATCGGTAATCATGGTTCTTGCTTTCTCATAATTAATATCCAGCTTTTCTCCATCCATGTATTTTTCCATGAAATCGACAAGCTTTACAATTTCCTTTTCTCTGTCTTTATCCAGATTCTTTAAAACGACGTCAGACACTTTGCTAACAGCCAATCTTCCCGCTGCATGTGTTAAATTTCCCATTTTCTTTTCTCCTGATTTTCTTATCTTAATGATATTATACGTCTTAAATATTTTGTGTTATATATCAGCATATGCACAAACCGCTAAAATCATTATCCTCTCTTATGTAAAACCTGAATTGTTTCACTGATTTTTTTGCGCAACGGCTCATTTTCTTCCGGTATGGTCTGCAAAATACGCAGCAGCTCCGTTGTGTTATGGTCATCGCCCACTTTCTTTAAGGACTCGCATGCCGCCTCCAATATATCCTGGTCTTTGCTTTCAACCAGCTCCATCAACAAATCAATGGCTTCCTCTGTTTCGGAAGTTCCCAGTGCCTGAGCCAGTGCGATTTTATGTTCCTTATCCTTAAACATATACTCTGAAAGCTCACCCCATGCCTTTCTATGCACAAGCTTTTCCATTTTTTCTTCGGGTGTTTTCTTTGAAAATAACATACTGCTCTCCATTCCGCAGGCATTTTAATGCCGGAGGAATCGCGGACTGAATTCATTCAATTCTGCGATAAAAACAGATTTGTGATGCCTGCGTCACAAATCTGTCGTGTGAAAAAATCTTAAATTTATGGATTTTTCACACTGCTGTCCATTTCTTTTCTTATTTCTTAACACAACCGTATTATAGAAAAAGATTTGTAAAATGTAAAAAGTATTATTAATATCTTGATTATATCTTTTTGACATAGCCAAAACCGCATTTATTTGTTATACTTATGTAATACGTTTGCCCCGGCATCTGTTAAATATTTTCCGCTGCATGGCAGTTTTACAAAAAGGAGTATCATGATTACTTACGATTATTACCGTATTTTTTACTACGTTGCACAGTATAAAAGTTTTACCAAAGCCGCTGCTGCTTTGGGCAATAACCAGCCCAACATTACGCGCTGTATGAACAATCTCGAAGCAGAACTGGACTGCAAGCTTTTTCTGCGTTCCAATAAAGGTGTACTGCTGACACCGGAAGGCCACAAGCTTTATGAACACGTTGCCATTGCTTTTGAACAGCTTGCGCTTGGTGAAGAAGCAATTATCCGTAACCGGGATTTAGAAAACGGTCTGATTTCAATCGGTGCCAGTGAAAATGCACTGCGCCTGATACTGCTTTCCGAACTGGAACATTTCTGCGCCCGCTATCCGCATGTGCGTATCCGTCTTTTAAATTATTCCGCACCGCAGGCAGTAAAAGCACTGGAAAATAACATTATCGACTTTGCGATTGTTTCAACACCGGTTCTGGTACATAAGCACATGCATCAGGAAAAGCTGGTTTCTTATGATGAAATACTGCTGGGCGGCACGAAATATAAGCAGTTTGCCTTACGGATCCGGGGTGTCTGCAGTCCGCCCGCCATACCTTTCATTTCCGAAATGCCTTTAATCGGACTTTGTGAGGGAAGTTCCACACACACGCATTACAGCCGTTTCTTTATGGAACACGACCTTCCTTTTGAGCCGGATATGGAAGCTGCCATGACCGACCAGGTACTTCCGATGATTACCCATAATCTCGGTATTGGTTTTTATCCAAAATCGCTTGCTTTGGAAGCCATTGAAAAGGAACTTGTCTTTCCGATTGAGCTGACAGAACCACTCCCTAATCGTGATGTTGTCGTAATCACCAACAACCACACACCAATTAATTCTGCTGCCCGCAGATTTCTGGAGTTTTTACTGGAAAACCGTAAATAACCGTTTTCCTTTCAGCATTTCCAACGCAATATAACACATTTAATAAATATAAGCTGTCCCACGGTCTGAATTCCGTGGGGCAGCTTATATTTTAAAATATTTTCTTTTTAATTACTTACCGACAATGTTAATAATCTTACCCGGTACGTAAATTTCCTTTACAACATTTGCAGGAAGCTTATCACCAAGTGCTTCTTTTGCCTTAGCCAGTGCAGATTCTTTGGTTTCGTCAACAGAAAGTGTTACCTTTGCCTTTACTTTACCATTTACCTGAACTGCCATTTCAATCTCGTTATCCTTCATCTTTTCTTCATCAAATGAAGGCCACTGTGTGCTTTCAAAAATGCTCTGGTTATGTCCTAATACTTCCCAAAGTTCTTCTGCAACATGCGGTGCAAACGGAGATAAGAGCGTAACAATCGTTTCCATTGTTTCTTTATCAATGCCGCCCTGCTTCTTTGTCAGGTCAACCAGTTTGTTGGTGTATTCCATGAAACCGCTGACAACTGTGTTCAGACTGAAGTTTTCCAGACGGTTTGTAATGTCATAAACCATCTTATGTCTTAACTTCACCATTTCATCTGTTTCATTGAAATTCTTATCTGCGTTATCTTCTACAAGTGTCCAGAATCTTGACAGGAATCTGTGTACACCGTCAATTCCTCTGTCATCCCATTCTGCATCCAGTTCCGGTGGTCCGACAAACAGTTCGTACATTCTTAATGAATCACAGCCGTAATCTCTTACTAAATCATCCGGTGATACAACGTTTCCTTTGGACTTACTCATCTTTGCGCCGTTTTTGCCAATCATACCCTGATTGAACAGCTTCTTGAACGGTTCATCAAAATCAACCACACCGATATCATGTAAGAATTTTGTATAAAATCTTGAATACAGTAAGTGCAGTACCGCATGTTCCACACCGCCGATATACATATCAACCGGAAGATACTTATCTGCCTTTTCCTTGCTTACAAGTTCTTTGTCATTCTTATTATCTACATATCTTAAGAAGTACCATGAGGAACCAGCCCACTGTGGCATAGTATTGGTTTCTCTCTTAGCAGGCTTTCCGCAGCATGGGCAGGTTGTGTTGACCCATTCTTCAATTCCTGCAAGCGGTGATTCACCTGTTCCGGTCGGCTCATACTTTTCTACTTCAGGAAGCAGTAACGGAAGCTGGTCTTCCGGAACCGGTACACAGCCGCAGTCCGGGCAGTGAACAATCGGAATTGGTTCGCCCCAGTATCTCTGGCGTGAGAATACCCAGTCACGTAACTTGTAGTTCTTCTTTTTACGTCCGAAGCCCATTTTTTCAATCATTTCCGGTGCTTCTTTCTTTAATACAGAAGATTCCATACCGTTCCAGTCACCGGAATTAATCATTGTTCCGACAGCATCTGTATAAGCCTCTGTCATATTTTCAATTTCTTTTCCGTCTTTTGCAATAACCTGAATAATCGGAATATCAAATTTCTTTGCAAATTCAAAGTCACGGTCATCATGTGCCGGTACACACATAATCGCGCCTGTACCGTAGTCAGCCAGTACATAATCTGACAGCCAGATTGGCACTTTCTTTCCATTTAAAGGATTGATTGCATAAGAACCTGTAAATACACCGGTCTTTTCCTTATCTGCCATTCTGTCGATGTTAGAACGGGTAGAAGCTCTGTAAATGTAATCTTCCACTGCCTGCTTTGTTTCTTCCGTTGCCAGTTCTCTTGCCATTGCATGTTCCGGAGCCAGTACCATAAAGGTTGCACCGTGTAATGTATCCGGTCTTGTAGTATAAACAGTAATAGACTTATCCATTCCGTCTACCTTAAAATCTACCTCTGCACCGTAAGAACGTCCAATCCAGTCAGACTGCATCTTCTTAACCTTTTCCGGCCAGTCAAGCTTATCAAGGTCTTCGAGTAATCTGTCTGCATAGGCTGTAATCTTTAACATCCACTGCTTTAAGTTCTTCTTGGTTACTTCTGTACCGCAGCGTTCGCAGCAGCCGTTTACAACTTCTTCATTTGAAAGACCTGTCTTGCAGGACGGACACCAGTTAATCGGCATTTCCTTTTCGTAAGCAAGACCTGCTTTAAACATTTTTACAAAAATCCACTGTGTCCACTTATAGAAATTCGGGTCTGTTGTGTTGACTTCCATATCCCAGTCATAAACAGCGGCGATTTCCTGAATCTGTCTTTTAATATTGGCTACATTCTGTGCCGTAGACTTTTTCGGGTGAACACCCATCTTAATTGCATAGTTTTCTGCCGGAAGACCGAATGCATCCCAGCCCATTGGATGGATAACATAGTATCCGTGTAACATCTTATATCTGCTCCACACATCACTGATTACATAACCTCTCCAGTGACCGACATGAAGACCGCTTCCTGACGGATACGGGAACATATCCAGACAGTAATATTTCGGTTTTTTGCCATCATTGACATTGATCGGGTTCTGAGCCCAGTTTTCACGCCACTTTTTCTCAATAGCGCTATGGTTGTAACTTGCCATGATTCTTCCTCCTGATTGCAATTTAAGAAATAAAAAACCTGCATCCCTGATATTGTCAGAGACGCAGGATATTCTTCCACTTTTTGCTCCTTGCGCGGTACCACTCTGCTTCATGCGTTCGCATGCGCTTGATTCCGATAACGGTGGATATCCGTCGCGGCCTACTTACTGCTTTAAAAATGTGTTCGGCGGGCTGCTCCAAGACCAGTTTCTGCGCACGCTGTTGCTGCCTCGCACCATCCGACAGCTCTCTGAAAACCTCATCACGCATACTTTCTCTTTTCATCGCATTTA
>OGLM01002297.1_pt1 | contig 17810 bp, 12 predicted proteins | sample 1572531 | NCBI WGS metagenome assembly OGLM01 (sample SAMEA2581909, study PRJEB24529) | metagenome | biome: Human gut stool | place: China | collected 2011 | reverse complement strand
CACTATGATTTGTGCGTCGCTTTGCTCCTTCAAATCATGTTCGCTGTGCACGCCGCAGGCGTGTCCAATGGCGATACCACCACCCTCAACCGCCGAAGGCGGCTGTCGCCCCCTGAGCGAAAGCGACGCAACCCTTCTACACAACCCGCCGCCCACAGGCGGCCATAACCCTCGGGACGAAGTCCCGTCAACCCTCACGCCCGACAGGGCGTGTCCAAATATCCACAAGAAACGAGGAATCACAATGACGGAATTGGAAAATGCTGAAAAACTATTTCAGGCCTATCAGGTGAAAGAGGCCTATCCTCTCTTCCAAAAACTGGCGGAGGAAGGAAATGGCAGGGCCCTTTATTTCTTAGCTCTCTATGAACAGTACTACCTGGGAGCGGCGCCCTTTTCTCCTGAAGGAGCCATCGAAAAAGCCCTTAAGGGGGCCCGGGCGGGAGACGGCCTCTGCGGCGTATACTGCATGCTCCATTTCGACCTCCTGAGCCATGAGGCCTTTCATGAAATCATGGACGCCAAAGAAAAGTGGATTGATGCAGCGAAGAAGGAAAGCGATGTCTTTGCCCTGGAAGCCCTGGGCTGCCTCAGCGTGGTGCATGGCAAGACGGACGAAGAAGTGCACACAGGCCTCCATCTGCTGGAAGCAGCGGCCCTGCAGGGATACTGGAAAGCCTGGAACGACCTGGGCCAGTTCCATGACCGCCATGTGAAGGATAACAATCCTCTCCTCAAAAAATACGTGGACAATAAGAAATCCCTGTCCTCCTACCGGAAATCCATGGAAGCCGGCTATCCGGACAGCATGAACCGGCTGGCCTATTTCTACTACCTGGGGGACGGAGTGGCGAAAGATGAAAAGGAGGGCATCCGTCTCTTCAAGAAGGCCTTTTCCAAGGGCCATCTGAAGGCAGGCACCGCCCTGGGCATGCTTTACCTCTTTGATGAAAAGGGAGGAAGCAAAAAAGAGGGCTTCCGGTATACGAAAAAGGCGGCGGAAGGGGGAGAGCCCACAGCCATGGGCAATCTGGCCAACTGCTATGATTATGGAAACGGCACGAAAAAGGACCGCCGCCTGGCCAAAGAATGGTATCAGAAGGCCTCCGACGCCGGCATGGATTCCTCCACCACCCAGCTGGCGGTGATGTACCACGAAGATGGAAATGACCGGAAAGCCTTTGCCCTTTTCCAAAAGGCCGCAGACCGGGGATTCCCGGAAGCCATGGGCTGGCTGGCCGCCTGCTATCAGTACGGCTACGGCACCGAGCCGAACAGTCTGGCAGCGGTGCAGTGGCTGGAAAAAGCGGCTGCCCTGGGAAGCTCCGAGGCGGAAGAAGCACTGCAGTACCTTCATCAAGAATTAAAAGGAAATGAGTTATGAGCCTTCAGATTTCAAAAAAATTCTCAGGAATCCTTCTCTCCGCCCTTCTGGCCGGAACTTTGACCATTCCTGCTTTTGCGGAAGAAGGAAATATAGAAGACCTGCTTCTCCAAAGTGCCCTGGCCGCCGGCAGGGAAGAGGGGGCCGTTCCGGCCCAGGCTGAAGAAAAGGCGGGGCCGCAGGAAAAGCTCATCCTCCTCACCTGGCAGGAGGACCCGGAATCTGTGCGCTACGAAGTGGAAATTTTCCGGGGGCTTCCGGAAAATCTGGACAGGAACAGCCCCGTGGAAAACCACCTCTACGACAACCAGCGCATTTACACGAACCAGGTGCTGGTGGACCTGGCTGCCTTTCCTCCGGGGGAAGCACCCCTTTACTGGCGGGTGCGGCCCATTGACGCCAACTGGCAGGGTATGGGCCCCTTCTCTTCTCCCATGGAAGTGAGAAGCACCATGAAACCGGTGAGTCGAAATGCCCCTTATCCCCATGTCTACCATCCGGGAAACGGCTCCACCCTGCTCTATCCCGTCTATTCCTATGCAGGAAATCCCGGTGCTGCCAGCTACGAAGTGGAAGTGACGGACCGGTATCCGGAAAATCCCGATGGCACGGCACCGTCAAAGTACCGGGTCTTTTCAAAAACCACCACCCTTTCCAATGTGTACGACGACAACCCCCGAATCGGTACCTTCTACTGGCGGGTGCGGGGCATGGATGAAAACGGAAATCCCCTGGGCATCTGGAGCCTTCCGGAAAAGGTGAGGACAAACCCCGAAGAACACTTCGAAGTTGGCATCTTCGGCGACAGCATCACCCAGGGCGGCGGCCACCTCTACCACAGCCCCGCCGACATGGCCTACAGCTACGTCACCTACCTTGATTTCCCGGCCGTCAACATGGGAAGAAGCGGTGACACCACAGAAATGATGGAAGACCGTTTCGACCGGGACGTACTGCCTTTCCATGTGAAATACCTCCTCATCATGGGCGGCATCAACGACCTTCGCATGGGCGCGGACCCCCAGAAGGTTATCGGCCATCTGGAAGCCATCCGGAAGAAATGCGAAGAACACCACATTGTGCCCATCCTCCTCACCATCGTTCCCATTAATCCGGAAAACATCCAGAAATACTACGGCGACGTCACCTACAGCGGCTGGAAGGAATCGGTGGATACCGTAAACAGCTGGATCCGTACCCAGCCCCACATCGACACCGCCGCTCCCTTTGCGGACTACTCCGTCATGCCGGGAGAACTGGCCATGGACGGCATCCACGGCGACTGGAACGCCAAGCAGATGATAGCAGGAGAAATCAATCGGCACATGGGAGAGTTCAGGAAATAGGGGGCAGTGTGCTAGTGTACTAGTGTACTAGTGTACTAGTGTGGCAGTGGAGGAGCTGTCTGCTTCCCGCTGTCCACCGTCATCCTGAGCGCCAGCGAAGGATCTCGGTACATGGAGACAGTGATTCATTAGACAGTAAATACCAGTCTGCGGGAAGACATCAGACCGGCAGACGGCAGACATCAGATGACAGACGCTTTATTCCCGAAAGCCAAAGGGTTCACGCGCCTGACGGCGCGAGGGTTGAGCCGCCATCGGGCTTCGCCCTGGACTACGGTCAGGCGGTAAGGTGCTCGCTTAATGGGCAGGCTATGCTCGCATATGAGCCTGACTTGCGGTTCCTATGCAGGAACCGCACAAGTTCCGCCCACAGAGCGGGCTGGTTCAGAGGGGAGTATTTATGCTGCCTTCGGCAGCGTCCCCTTTGGTGGCTGGCGCCACCACCTTTCCCCCGCAAGCGGGGGCACAACAACCCGTGCTTAAATTAGAGCAATTTATGAGATGTCAGGCCCGCGGAGCTTTATTGTCCCACCGCTTCAGCGGGGGGAAGGTGGTGCCGTAAGGCACCAAAGGGGGGAAAGCGGCCAAAGGCCGCTAATCACCGTAACGCAATTCTTGCTTATGAATCTAAAAGCATCAAGCCAAAGTCAGCCAGGAGCTGGCAGCAGGAATCTGATTGCTTTTGCCTCTACAGGCAGCGGCTCCTTTCCGCCGATGGGTATTTACTGCCGATTACCTTAAATGCGGCGCATACCGAGATTCTTCACTTCGTTCAGAATGACGGGCCCGGCGGGAAGGTAGGCCCGTAACGCTGTCTTTATACTCATCGCCCGAAGGGCGATACAACCCCCTCTGAACCCTTTGAACCTTTTGAACCCTCTGAACCCTCACGCCGCAGGCGTGTCCAATGGCGATACCACAACCCTTCTACACAACCTGCCTGCGCCAGCAGGCCACAACCCACGGCGAAGCCGTGCCCCTTTGCGCCCTAAGGGCGCACTTGTTTCACGTGAAACAATGGAGATAATCTATGAACACAAAACTGATGATTTCCACCATACTGGCAGCCCTTCTCACCGCAGGCACCGTTTCTGCAGAGGGGCTGCTTCATTTGTCCTGGGAGCCGGACTACGATGCCGTGAAGTACGACGTCATCTTCAGCCGGCTGGAAGCGGGGAAGCTGGTGAAGGAGCAGGAAACCACCGCCTACATGAGTGACATGCTTCTGCCGCAGGCCGGGCGGCTTCGGAATCCGTCGAATCTGTACTGGCAGGAAAGGCCCCTTGATTTTGATGGTTTCCCCATAGGAAACGAAAGCAGCCCCCAAAGGCTGGCCGATTCGGTGACGGAGATTTCACGGAATGCGCCCCTTCCGCGGCCCGACAGGAGCGGCGAAAGGGGCGGTGCCCTGCTTTATCCGGTCTATTCCTATATTGGAAATCCGGGGACTGCTTCCTATGAAATCGAAGTCCTTTCCGCCTATCCCGAAGATACCGAAGGCAGCGCCCATTCTATCTATCACATAGGGGGCGGTGACTTTCTATATACCGATTTCTACGATGACACGCCCCGCTTCGGCACCTGGTACTGGCGGGTGCGGGGAAAGGATGCAGAAGGAAATCCGGTGGGTGAGTGGAGCCTTCCCCAGAAGCGGCAGTTTTCCACGGAAGGCTGGACCATCGGCCTCTACGGAGACAGCATCACCCATGGCGGCGGCCGCATGTCCTACGGTCCCAACGACCTGGAATACAGCTACGGCCACTACCTGGACTTTGACACGGTAAACCTGGGAGATTCCGGAAATACAAGCCATGACATGGTGGAACGGTTCGACCGGGACGTGCTGCCTTTCCACTTGAAATATCTCCTCATCATGGGCGGCAGCAACAGCCTTCGCGGCGGTGTGCCGGCGGAGGATGTAATAGAAGATTTAAAGGAAATCCAGCAGAAATGCAGGGACCACGGCATCCTTCCCATCCTCCTCACCCTGCCGCCTATCAACCCCAAAAGCATAGATAAAGTTTTCCACGAACCCACCGCCGAAGGCTGGGAAGAGGCATTCCGGAAAGTGAACGAATTCATCCGCACCCAGCCCCACATAGACACCGCCGCTGCTTTCCCATACGATAACATTATGCCCGAAAACCTGGCCCTGGACGGTCTCCACGGCGACGTGGAAGCGAAAAAGCGTATAGCCGCTGTGATAAACAGGCATATAGGGGAGTTTGTAAGATAGTGAACTAGTGAACTAGTGAGCTGGGGAGATAGTGAGACAGTGTGACAGTGTGACAGTGTGACAGTGTGACAGTGGGAACAGTGGAACAGTGAGGCGGCTGGCCGCTGTCGGCTTACCGCTGTCAGTCTTCCCGCCGACTGCTATTGAATACTTTTTGTCTCCCCTGCGCCGCATACCAAGATTCTTCACTTTGTTTAGAACGACCATGAGGGCAGGAAGGCAGTCCCGTAACGCTGACTTTATACTCATCGCCCCAGGGCGATACCACCACCCTCTGAACCCTCTGAACCTTTTGACACGCCCTTCCGGGCATGTCAAAGGGGCCGCCTGCGGCGGCCCCTTTAAGTTATCCACATTCTGTTCAAAACTCTGTGAATTCCTGTGGAAATTCACAGAAAATAAGTCCGAAATCACAGGCGTTATCGACAAAATTAATCACAGAGATTCACACCATGGTTATTCACAACCTGTGAATTAGCAGTGAAATAAAGTTGTCTGTCGGTAAGAAACACAGTAGTACCAAGCCGGATAGGAAACCATTCGCGAATAGTTTCCTATTGATAAGAAACGCAGTGGAGCCAAGCCGGATAGGAAACCATACGCAAATAGTTTCCTATTGAAATGAAACACAGTGAAGCTATGCCGGACAGGAAACTATTCGCGAAAGGTTTCCTATTGATAAGAAACGCAGTGGAGCCACGCCGGACAGGAAACCATACGCAAATAGTTTTCTATTGAGATGAAACACAATGGAACCAAGCCGGATAGGAAACCATACGCAAAAAGTTTCCTATTGAAATGAAACGCAGTGGAGCCAAGCCGAATAGGAAACTATATGCAAATAGTTTCCTATTGAAATGAAACACAATGGAACCAAGCCGGATAGAAAACCATACGCAAAAAGTTTCCTATTGAAATGAAACACAATGGAACCAAGCCGGACAAGAAACTATTCGGAAACAGTTTCCTGTCGGCATGAAACGCATTGTCCCAAGCCGCTCTGTCATTTCGAGCGAAGTCGAGAAATCTCCGGTCGAAAAGTTTCCTATCGGTAAGAAACACTGTGGCATCACGCCGGATAGGAAACCATTCGCGAATAGTTTCCTATTGAAATGAAACGCATCGGAGCCAAGCCAGACAGGAAACTATATGCAAATAGTTTCCTATTGAGATGAAACGCAACGGTGCCAAGCCGGACAAGAAACTATATGCGAAGGGTTTCCTGTCGGTGTGAAGCACCAATGTTATCAAGCCGGATAGGAAACTATATGCGAATAGTTTCCTATTGAAATGAAACGCAGTGGAGCCACGTCGAATAGGAAACTATACGCGAACAGTTTCCTGTCGGCAAGAAATACAGTGGATCCATACCGGACAGGAAACTCCCAAAAATCATATTGACAAAGCCTCTCATTTATCATATGTTAATTACAGGATATTGAAAAATTTCGTAAAAGGAGACTTATGATGAATATGGATATTTTCTGGGGATTGTTTATCCCCTTTCTAGGCACGTCCCTGGGGGCGGCTTGTGTGTTTTTCATGCGGGGGAAGATGCACCTTTCCGTGCAGCGGGGGCTCACGGGATTTGCTTCCGGCGTCATGGTGGCGGCTTCCATCTGGAGCCTTCTCATTCCGGCGCTGGAGGAATCTTCTTCCTTGGGGAGGCTGGCTTTTATTCCTTCGGTCATTGGTTTCGGCGGCGGCATGGCATTCCTCCTGCTGCTGGATCATGTGATTCCCCATCTCCACATGGGGGCGAAGGAAGCGGAGGGGCCCAGGAGCCATCTGGCCAGGACCACCATGCTGGTGCTGGCGGTGACGCTGCACAACATACCGGAAGGTATGGCGGTGGGAGTGGTGCTGGCGGGGTTCCTCTCAGGCCACGGCGATATTACCTTCGCCTCCGCCATGGCCCTGTCCCTGGGCATTGCTATCCAGAATTTCCCTGAAGGTGCCATCATTTCCATGCCCCTTCGGGGAGCGGGCATGGGAAAAATGAAATCCTTCGCCGGCGGTGTGCTGTCGGGGGCGGTGGAGCCCATAGGCGGTTTCATTACCATTCTTTTGACTTCCCTCATCGTACCCCTCATGCCCTACCTCCTGTCCTTTGCGGCAGGGGCCATGATGTATGTGGTGGTGGAAGAGCTGATTCCGGAAATGTCACAGGGTGAGCATTCCGATGTCGGCGTCATTTCCTTCGCCCTGGGATTCATGGTTATGATGACCCTGGATGTGGCACTGGGATAATAGTGGGCTGGTGTATTAGTGAGCTGGTGTACTAGTAAGCTGGTGAAATAGTGGGGCAGGGGAGAGGCTCTCCGCTTACCGCTGGCAGCCTTCCCGCCGACCTGTATTTCCTGCCGATTGATTCATATGCACCGGGTACCAAGATTCTTCACTGCGTTCAGAATGACGGAGTCCGGCGGGAAGTAAATCCCGTAACGCCCTTGCGCCCCCTTTAGGTGGCAAAGGAACTGGATTCGTAGGGGAGCGTAGCGACCTGAGAATCCAGTGACATGCTTCCCACCGGGGCGGAGAGGGCCACGAAGTGGCGCGGGGGTGTACGGGGCTGCAAGTCGAAATGATACTCTCTGCTGACCTGACTGCCAAACGGCAGCCTTCCCGCCGATTGGTATTTAACCATATTTCTGACACTTACGATTCTTACTGCGCGCATTCTGCATAGAATGCGCGAGTCGACCAAAGTTGGCCCTTAGCCTGCCCATAAGAGGGCTTTCCTTTTAGTTGGTCGACCGACCATTCTTCGCCTGCTGCTCAGAATGACGATGAGGGCGGGAAGGCAAGGCACGTAACGTCTTCTGTCATCTGATTTCTAACGTCTATCGTCTAATCCACACCCCTATCCTCCGTCGCCTGACGGCGCCACCCCCCTTCCTGTGTAAGGGGGCTCTGGCTCTTCGCCATGCAGCAGTGGTGAAATAAAAGTAAATTCCGTAACGTAGGCTCCTTCCTCAGGAAGGAGCTGCCCGACAGGGCTGAGGATAGGTCCGAATTTATCTGAAAAGAACTGACGCCCCTATCCTCCGTCGCCTGACGGCGCCACCCCCTTCCTAAGGAAGGGGGCTCTGGCTCTTCGCCATGTAGCACTGGTGTCATATATGTGAATCCCGTAACGCTGACTTCATACTCATCGCCGCAAAGCGGCGATACCTCCACCCTCAGCCCGAAGGGCTGTCAAACCTTCGAACCCTCCGGCGAAAGGCCGGTCAAACTTAAGCCCCTTTTCATTCACAACCTGCGGCGCCAGCCGCGCCCCTTTGCGCCCTGCGGGCGCAGAACCCTCACGACGCAGGATGTGTCCAACAAATTAGAAAATAATTAAACGTGAAAAAACCTCTTGCAAAATATTTCCGATGGACCTATAATGCAAACATCAAATTCATACAGGTGGATGAAACATATGGGAGAAAGCCGAAAGGCTTACCGAAGGAGTAACACTCTCAGGTATCTCAAAAAGATAAGTACCGTATGTGGACACACTCTGGAGAGTCTCGATTAAAGAGCGCCGAAGGTGTAAGGATGGAAACATCCCAATCTCTCAGGCAAAAGGACAGAGAAAGCAGCGTCACACTATGTGTTCCGCTTTAAGGTAGACAATGCCGGCTTCCAGAGTTTTATTTCTTATGGAATGCCGGCTTTTTGTTATCTACTTTCTTAGGGGAGGGCGTTGTTAAAAATGGATTTGAATTACATGGACCTGTTGAATTCGCTGGATAGTTTTATCTGGGGGCCGCCGCTGCTGGTTCTTCTTGTGGGAACCGGTATCCTGCTTACCATCAGGTTGAAGCTGCTGCAGGTATTTCAGTTACCGAAGGCGCTGAAGCTGATTTTCAAAGCACAGAATGCAGGCAGTGGTGATATTGATTCTTTCAAAGCTCTCTGCACAGCCCTTTCCGCAACGGTGGGCACCGGCAACATTGTAGGCGTGGCAACAGCCATTGCAGCCGGCGGCCCGGGCGCCATTTTCTGGATGTGGCTTGCCGCATTCTTCGGAATGGCCACCAAGTATGCAGAAGGTCTTCTGGCCGTGAAGTACCGTGAAGTGGATGCCAAAGGTGAAATCGCCGGCGGCCCCATGTTCTACATTAAGAACGGTATGGGCGAGAAGTACAAATGGCTGGGCACCCTCTTCGCCATCTTCGGCGTTCTGGTAGCTTACTTCGGAATCGGTACTTTTGCCCAGGTGAATTCCATTGTGGATATCACCAAGATGACTATCGGACTGGATCCCATGTGGACAGCCATTATCCTCACGGTTCTTGTGGCAGCCATCACCCTTGGGGGCCTCCAGTCCATCGCTGCAGCCGCTTCCAAAATCGTTCCGGCCATGGCAGTGATTTACTTCGTTTCAACCGTTGGTGTTTTGCTTTTCTTCGCTGATAAGATTCCTGGTGCTGTTGAAACCATTATTTCCAATGCATTCACAGGCAGTGCCGCAGCAGGCGGTTTCCTTGGTTCCACCATGATTATGGCTATGAGAAATGGTATTGCCAGAGGCGTGTTCTCCAATGAATCGGGCCTCGGCTCCGCTCCTATCGTAGCCGCCGCCGCTAAGACCAAATGGCCTGCGGAACAGGGACTTATTTCTATGACCGGTACGTTCATTGATACCATCATCATCTGCACACTCACCGGTCTTACCATCGTCGTATCCGGTGAATGGCTGAACGGCCTGAACGGAGCGGCCCTGACCAATGCAGCATTCAAAGATGCATTCCCCGCTTTCGGCGGCTACATGCTCATGATTGGCCTGGTGCTCTTCGCTTTCACCACCATCCTTGGATGGAACTACTACGGCGAACGCTGCATGATTTATCTGGCAGGTACAAAGGGAGTTCTTCCCTACCGCCTCATCTTCATTGCACTTGTTGCAAGCGGCGCATTTTTGAAACTCGAAGCCATCTGGGTTCTGGCGGATATCGTCAACGGACTCATGGCTATACCTAACCTGATTGCCCTGCTGGCCCTGTCCGGCGTGGTGGTAAGAGAAACTGCCAAGTATTTCGACCATCTGAAGACAGGCAAGGACTACGAAGAATACGTAGACCAGGACCCCAGCAAGGAAGTAAAGGCTAAAATTTCCGCAGACACGGAAAACTGAACCTTTCAATCGGGCACTGATATAACATATTATTTCCAGGCGGAAAGGTTTTCCCATTTTCCTTCCGTCGGGATTAATATGACACCCCATCCGGCAAAGGGCACCCTGGTGGATAAGCCCTCCTAAACTGATTCATCAGGGAGTGCCGGGCTTCGGGAAATATCCCTGGAAATATTTCCCGAAGCGGAGGCCCTGCCTTTTCTAAAAATGGTTTCCATAAGTATCCTTATGTATGTATAGGATCAGGCGAAAGCCTGTGAATATATGCCGCCATGCACGGCAGGCTTCCGGAGGGGGAATTCAGATCTGGTTCCTGAAAGAAGCCAAAAAAGCAGAATATGGTGGATGATGTACACTGAAAAATGAGAGCCCAAAGGCCCTCTGCCGAAGGAGTAATACTATCAGGCGTTCAGAAGAACACGAAACTGTGTACGGACACAACTCTGGAGAGTCCCATTCGATTGGGCGCCGAAGGTGTAAAGGGATTTCACCCGTAAATCCCGAATCTCTCAGGCAAAAGGACAGGGCTGGCAGCCGGGTAACTCCCGCTATGCATGGATGCATACATACATACAACCGCCAGCCTCAGACTTTACACACCATCAGCCTGAGTGCGGCGGTTGTTTTTTTCTCAGAAATACGGGTCAAATGTAAGGGGGATATTATTATGGACATGGCTGCAATCAACTCGCTCGTCAATACCATTGACGGCATAGTCTGGGGCCCGGTAATGCTGGTGCTCCTTGTCGGTACCGGCGTGTACCTCACCTGTTTATTAAAATTCCAGACCTGGCGGAATCTGCCCTATGCAATCCACAGCGTTCTTTCTAAAGAAGCCCGCACCACCAAGCGCGGCAAAGGCGACGTTTCTCCATTCTCTGCATTAATGACAGCCCTCGCTGCTACCATCGGCACCGGCAACATCGTAGGCGTTGCCACCGCCATGTTCTCCGGCGGCCCCGGCGCCCTGGTATGGATGTGGATTTCCGCATGCTTCGGCCTCACCACTAAATTCTCCGAATGCATGCTGGCTATTAAATACCGTGAAGTCAATGCCAAAGGGGAAATGAAGGGCGGCCCCATGTTCACCATGAAAAACGGTTTCAAAAATAAAACCGCCGGCCGTACCCTTGGCTTCCTCTTCGCACTGTTCTCCGTCATTGCTTCCTTCGGTATCGGCAACATGACCCAGGCAAACTCTATTTCCGGCGCTGTACAGACAGTCTTCGGCGTTCCGGTGGAAATCTGCGGCGTCATCCTCACCGTTCTTTCCCTGATTATCATTCTTGGCGGTATCAAGACAATTTCCAAAGTTTCCTCTGTCGTCGTTCCCGGTATGGCTGTGTTCTACATCATCGCAGGCCTCATCTGCATTCTTATTAACATCCAGAACGTACCTCACGGCCTCTATATGATTTTCATGATGGCCTTCAACCCGCAGGCTATTGGCGGCGGCGTCCTCGGCACCATCACAGTTACCGTCATGAACTCCATGCGTTACGGCGTTGCCAGAGGCTGCTTCTCCAATGAAGCCGGCCTGGGCTCCGCAGCCATCACCGCTGCTGCTGCTACCACCGACGACCCCGTTCGCCAGGGCTACATCAACATGACCGGCACCTTCTGGGATACCATCGTTGTCTGCTCCATCACCGGTCTCACCATTGCTTCCTCCGGCGTCCTCGGCACCACCGATGCCAGCGGCGCACCGCTGAAAGGCATCGCCCTCACCATGGCAGCCTTCTCTTCCAACATCGGCATCATCGGCACCTACATCGTGGCCATCGGCATCATCCTCTTCGCCTACTCCACCATCATTGGCTGGGAATACCACGGTGAAAAAGCCTGGGAATACCTCTTCGGAACCCATAAATTCAACATGGTTTACAGAATCATCTTCTCCCTGGTTGTTTACGTAGGTGCTACCCAGACCCTTGATCTGGTATGGAACCTTTCCGATATTGCCAACGCACTCATGGCAATTCCAAACCTCATTTCCCTGCTGGTCCTCTCTCCTGTCATCAAAGAAGAAGTCGTCCGCTTCCAGGGCGTACTTGCTAAGGAAAGAGCTGAAAAGGCAGCACTGGCTGCCAAAGAAGAAGGCGCCAAAGCTCACATCTGAGTTCCTTCTTCAACCCACAGGGACGCGATGAATCCATAAGGTTCATCTTCCATATCGTTGTCCCCCCTCACTTCTCCGGAAGTGAGAAACAACCCCTATCCTGCTCCTCTGAATTCCGGCAGGATAGGGGATATTTTTTGCCCTTTTATGAAATGGGGGTATTCTGCCATCCGGAGGGGGCCGCCGAAGGCCATGAGACAAGCAGATATGAGACATCAGACGTGAGTTTCCCGCCGGCACCGTCATTCTGAGCGGAGCGAAGAATCTCGGTACGTGACGTAAGTGAAGATATTGCCGGTAAATACCGATAAACGGGAGACCTTGAGACCATGAGACACTCAGAGAGAGACGTGAGTCACCCGCGGGCTCCGTCATTCTGAGAGCAGCGAAGAATCTCGGTACGTGCCGATAGTGGAGACACTGCCGGTGCATACCGATGAGTGGGAGACCATGGGGCTGTACCTCTTCCACAATCATTTCCATCCGAAGCCTGTCGTCTATCATCTATCATCTAATGTTCTTCCCCTCTGGCTGTTCTGATTTTTCCTATCCACCCTGCATAAAATCACGGGCATGCAGAAAATATATTTCTTATTTAGGATAAATAAATAACTTAAGACTCCCATTTCATTCATTCATACTATGAATTCGGCGGCGAAAGAAACTTCCACCTCGCCGCTCCCGACGGAGAAACCTATGACTGCAGCGAAGACTACCGGGACACCTGGGAAGAAGCAGGCTTTGGCGGCACCTGGCACATCAACGGAAACACCAGCCTCTACGCAGACGCAGAAAGAAGCTTCGGCGGCATGTGGCATAAGAAATGGCAGTGGAATGTGGGCGTGAACTGGCAGTTCTGATAGAATAGATGGTAGACGATAGAAGATAGACGAAAGAAAAACAGCTGGGAAAAATGATTGCCATTTTTCCCAGCTGTTTTGTTATGCTGCTGTTTTATGAAAACAAGCAGAAAGGGGAGAATGCACGTTATGGCAGAAAAGCCAACCCCGTAACGCTGACTTCATAAGCATCGCCCGAAAGGGCGATACCACAACCCTCGACCCAAAGGGCCGTCGCCCCTTTCTACACAACCCGCCGACGAAGTCGGCCATAACCCTCGGGGAGAAGCCCCGTTCACCTTCCCCTCTGAACCCTTTGAACCAGCCCGCCAAAGGCGGGCCGAACCCTCTGAACCCGGGCGGCTTTGCCGCCCCATTATCCTCTCCCGCTGGCCTTATCCAGGTCCGCCGCATTTTTTGCTTCTTCCATGTTTCCATCCCGTTTCATCAGCAGCTTCTGCAGCTTTTTCCGTTTGCCCCTTTCGATGTACTGGTGGGCCAGCACATCCGGCAGGGTGGCGCCCAGGGAGATGCCCAGCAGCACCAGCATGGCCTCCACCCCGGTCTGCAGGGCGAGAAGGAGGGCCAGACCGTCCATATGCTGGATATCGATGATGGCAAAGAAGAAGCGGTACATGAGCACCCCCGGCACCAGAGGGATGATGGCCGGTATGGTGACCACGAAGATGGGAGCGTGGAAGTACTTGGAAATACTGAAATACAGGATAGACAGTACGGCGGCGCCAAAGAAGGAGGCGCTGGCCATGCCGAAGTGGAAAACCACCATGAATACATCCCGCACGTCCACCGTAATAATGGCTCCCAGGCAGGCCAGGGGGATATATCGTTTGGGAATGTTGAACATGATGGAAAAGCCCAGGGCTGCCATGGCTGCCGCCAGGGCCTGGGCCAGGTACAGGTGCTCCGGCGCAATGTTTACGGCGGTGAAGCTGGGCACATGGGTGAGACCCACGGCCCCTGCAATGCCGAAGGTCATGGCCAGCATAATAAGGAGGGTATGGGTCATGCGGGTCATGCCGGAGGTGAGGTAGTTATTCAGGAAATCGTCCACTGCGTTTATGAGAGGCACCCCCGGTATGAGGGTCAGGGCACAGGCTACAATGGGCAGGAAGGGGGAAATGGCACCGGGCAGGTACATGGTGAGATAGGCGGTAATGGTGGCCGCAAAGGCGGAGGCGGCGATGGTGACATAACCGTTGAACTCTATGCGGGTACATGCATATTTCACCAGAGCCCCTATGATGGCTGCCAGCATGGTATAAAGAGCCTCCACCTCGTGGCCCCCGAAAATCAGGCAGAAGGCGGAAGAGGCCAGTCCGATGGCCAGAATTGCCAGCCATTCCGGGTAGATCCGGTTCATGCAGTGCCGGCGGATTTCATGAAGCTGGTTTACAAATACCCCATAGGGTTCATTCTTATAGAGAGCTTCCCGGCTGGTCTTGCTGGTCTTAAGGAAGGTGAGCATATTCACCCCATGGCGGTAGCATTTGCGGAACATGGTGTGAGTCCTCTTCCCGTCATCCACATTGATCATAATGGTGGAATAGGTAATGTGAATCTGCACATCCTCCCAGTAAATGCCCAGATAAGCAGCGGTCTGCAGCATATCCCGCACAATCCGCTTGCTGCCGGCGCCGCTTTCCATCATCATCTGCCCCGTATCCAGGATGAGTTTCATCTTATCCCGGATAGAGAGGGTATTTTTATCCGTATTTTCCAATATAAGACTTCCTTTGTAAATTTGGAGGCAAAAGGAACGATTGCCTGTATTTCCGCATGCAAAAAAGACGCGGCTGCGGCGCTAGGTACATTAATGAATCAGTGCTTCCTTAAGGTTGAGTCCGCTTCGCCCGGGGGCAGAGGAAAGCTATAGCAGTGGAAGGGAAATGCCGCCGATAGGCGGCATTATGATAGCTCATCGCCCGACAGGGCGATACAACAACCCTCAAGCCCAAAGGGCGCCGCCCTCACAGCCTGGTATTCTGGATGAAATCGATATACTCCTTATACTGCTTCGCCAGTTCATAATCGTGGAGCGGGAAGCACTCACTGAGCCAGCGCACCAGCAGCCACAGGCAGCCGAAGAACACCAGGAACTGGAGAAGACGGTGGATACAGGAATAGGATTTCTTCGCCTTCCTCTGCCAGCGGGCTGGCAGGTGGTAGGCACTTTCGTAAATCCATTTCCAGTACAGCAGCTCAAAGGCAATCACCCCTGCCGCCATGAGGAGGAGATTCACAAGCCCCACATGGGGAAGAACGATGCGGTGAAACCAGCGCACCGGCTGGTACAGGGCAAAAAAGGTCTCCCGAGGCGACATCATGAGCCCCATGAATTCATAATGGGTAAGAAAAATAAAAGCACTGAAAGAAAAGAAAGAAACGATGGCCAGACAGATGAGGGTGGCCAGATTCCGCCCCACATAGACCCGGCAGATTACATTCATTACGAAGAAAATCAAAAGCAGGGTGCCTATGGCGGTGAGGAAATAGGGACTCAAATGGTTAAACGTAGGATCCTTCATGCCATTCACCGCATGGGTGAGCACATAGGGAAAAATCAGAATCCATGAAAAGAAAGGGATGTACCCAATGCGCCAGAAAGGATGAAGCAGATTTTTTCCCGTCATCAGTTCCGTAAAGAAAATCAGCAGGAAACACTCCCCCATATTTCTGCCAAACCGGTACCACTGGAAAAGCCCGGTAATCCCCAGGGCATCATAATATATAAATACTATAAAAAGAAGGCAGAAAGCACTGATGAAATACAGAGCCAGCTCCCTCATGGAAATATCCTGGCACCAGGCTATGAACTTTTCCTTCTCCTGTTCAAGAAACAGCATCGTTCTCTCCCCCATACTATACTTAATCTAAGTATAGAGAAATAGAGCCGCCGCGGCAAGAGGACAATTTACAGGGGTAAGAGGGAGAGTGAAAAATTTCCTGTAGGTAAGGAGCACCATGGGGCCACGTCCTTTTGTCATTTCGAGCGGAGTCGAGAAATCTCCCGGCGAACAGTTTCCTGTCCGTAAAGAACACCATGGAGCCAAGCCGAATGGGAAACCCTTCGCCAACTGTTTCCTGTGGGCAAGAAACACCATGGAGCCAAGTCGAATAGGAAACCCTTCGCGAACAGTTTCCTGTCGGTATGAAATGCAGCGGTGCCATGTCGTACAGGAAACTCATACATAAAAAGTTTCCTGTCGACATGATACCGCCGTATCACGCCGCACAGGAAACTTCTATTTCAAATAATCATACAGTTTTCTCACCGACTCGATATCCTTCATTTGGAAAGGAGAGAGAAGGTGTACTATCTTTCCTACCAGGGAATGGTGCTTCAGGAAACGCCGCGCTTCCTCCACCGTGGCGGCGCCGCCGTTCTCCCGATAGCCCTCTGCCACCGCCAGCACCCGGCCCTTTTCCTCTTGATAATTTTCCCGGCAGATGCCCTGGAGAAGAAGAAGAAAATCAATGGCCTTCTGCTCCTCCCTGTTTCTGGAGTACAGCCGGTTCTCCCAATCCAGAAAGGTGAGCTTTCCATCTTTATAAGTAATGTCCCGAAGGGCCGGCCGGCCGTGGATGACACCGTCATGATGAAGCGCAGCCAGGGCGGCGCCGGTTTCTCCCAGAATATCCTTCTTCTCCTCTTCCCTTCGTTTGGAGCCCAGAATATTCTTCAGCGTAGGGCCGCCGTCCAGGGTGACCATGTAATCCGGCGTGAGCACCTGGATATTCGGTACCAGCTCCGGATGCGACTCTCCGGCAATAGTCATGCGGGCGATTTCATAATAAAATTCCTTCTCCACCGAATACTTCACCAGCTGATTCCGCCCGTTCCCCAGCTTCCGCTTGATCCAGTACTTCTGTCCCTCCAGGGTAAAATCCAGAATCCGCCTCTTCGGATTCTCCCGAATCAGCTGCTCCGCCATTCTACGGATCCTCTCCGCCTCCATCATCATCCCTCTTTTCTTTATAAGCATGTAATGTATTTAAACTATTGTAACAGAGATGAAAAAAATTTGTAAGGAATAAGTTTGGGGAGGTTGGAGTCAAAGGAGGAGGGGACGGAAGAGTCATTGGCGGTGATGGGTTCAGAAGGTTCAAAGGGTGCAGAGGGTTCAAAGGGGAAGGTATCGCCGCCTTTGGCGGCGATGAATATATAGTAGTTAAAACCATACAACCGCCCTGGCGGGCGATGGAAATGCACCCCTTTTGGTGCTAACGCACCACCTTTCCCCCGAAGGGAGAACTTTACTCGTTGCTCAGCTGTGGAACTCATCAGCAGCTCAAGGTAATGTGCCGCTAAAACTTCCCCCTCCGGGGGAAGTCCCCGTAGGGGAATAGGGGTGCATTTCCAGCGCGCCGAAGGCGCGGTTGTATGGTTTTCGCAGCCAAAGGCAGCGCTGCCGCCGCAGGCGGCAAAATACTCATCGCCCGCAAGGGCGATACCACAACCCTCAGCGCCGCAGGCGCTGTCAAACCTAAGAACCCTCACGGCCCCGGGCCGTGTCCATCTTAAGAACCTTTCCATGCAAATGAGTAAAAAAGATAAAAAACCTGTTGACACGAAAGACCATCCATGGTATCATCATACCTGTCGCCGCGAGAGCGGCGGCCCCGATGAAGTCTTCCTTCAAAAAACTTCAAAAAAGTGCTTGACAGGAAATGCCGAATTGTGGTAAGATAATCAAGTCGCTTGAAGAGCGATGATTCTTTGAAAACTGAACAGTACAGCGA
>OGLM01002292.1_pt1 | contig 17841 bp, 18 predicted proteins | sample 1572531 | NCBI WGS metagenome assembly OGLM01 (sample SAMEA2581909, study PRJEB24529) | metagenome | biome: Human gut stool | place: China | collected 2011 | reverse complement strand
TTTGCTTTGCAGACAATTGGCAGAATTATGAAATATTGCTCATTCTCAACCACTTGTAGTTCATTTCTCTCATCTTCACTTTCCGTTGCTTTTGCTTAAATTGTGCACATGAGCCGTCATTCGTTCGCAACCTCGGTTTGCCTCTCCAACGGAGTTCCAATAGAAACCGTGAGTTCAATGCTTGGTCACAAGGACATAAAGACAACCCAGGTGTATGCCAAGATTACCAAGGAGAAATTGAGCAAAGACGTGGAAAAGTTGTCTCAGCAGATTAATAACATTGAGGAATTCACGTTTGGAAATGTTTGCAACGATAATACTAACACTATAAATGGCAGAGTATGAAACGACAAGTGATAACAATACAAGAAGAAATGGTCATCTACGCCCCACATCATGGTGAGGTGTGGATGACAGTTTGGGAGATTGCCGAACTGTTGAATGTAACAGGGACAGCAGTGAAGAATACCATCAAGCGCATTTGGAAACAAAGTGGGCTGAAAGACTTCCAGCATTCGCAATACATCAACCTTGAAAATGGATATTCTGCGAATGTCTATGATATGGAAGTGATTATCGCCATAGCACTTCAAATGGATACATATCAAGCCTTGTTGTTCAGACAATGGCTTATCAGTAAGGTTGTGAACCGCAAGGTGTGCCAAGCAGAGCAAGTAAAAAACGAGTATCCGATGATTATTGTAATGAACGGAACGATGGTAAGCGTATCCGCGATGCAGCCTTGTCCATATTTTTTTATCTCTTTACCTTTGCTGCGTGAATAAAAAATCTAATATGATAGCAGCAAAACGATATGAAAGCGTATGGAATGCGTTTTTGAAAGAGTTACCACGTAATCCAACTATCACTTTATCCTCTGTTCAAAAGGAATGGCATACTAATCGCAAAGGAATGCAACGCTGGATGAATAACAACGGACTATCTGTAAAAGAAGCCAAGAAGCGTATACGTGGGTGTAATCAATATGTGACAGAAAACCAAATACCACCTATACCCGAGGTTGCAGACAGTCTGTTCCTGCCAATGACAACAGACAGGCCTGCTCCACAGTCTGAATCTTGTGACATACTCTCTGGTGTAAGTCTGACATTCCCTGACGGCACACAAGTGAACATAAAACGTGGCAGCGCACAAGCCGTCATGTCATTCCTCAAGCTTTATCAAATGGAGGGTCTGCCATGTTTGGATTGAACGACGGAATGCGCTATTATGTATGCCAGCACTATGTTAGAATGAACCTGGGGATAAACGGCCTCTATAAGTTAGTGTCGCAGGAGATGGATCTGCCGCCACTAAGCGGGGCTGTGTTCATCTTCTTCAGCAAGAACCGGCAGCAGGTGAAACTCCTTCGCTGGGATACGGACGGTTTCACACTCTATCAGAAGCGACTTGAAAGAGGTACCTTCGAGATACCCTATTTCACCCCCGGCAAGAAGGCTTGTGTAATGCCCTATAAGACTCTATCCGCCATCATGAGCGGAATATCGTTGAAGTCGGTAAGATATCGCAAGAGGCTGAGCATTGACAATTCTATGTTTGTAAATAATTGATAATCAGTAATATTATTGTCAAAACACATGATTGTTTATTTGGTAGTCTCGTTTTTTTTTCGTACCTTTGAAGTATGAAGAAAGACGAGATTATTGCATTATTGCAGCAGCAGAACTCATTTTTGCAGGAACAGATTTGCTCCCTGCAAAACCAACTTGCGGCATCCAACCGTAAGGCGGACGCCCTTTTGGAAGAGGTCACGTCTTTAAGAAACATGCTCGAACATAAGTCGGAGGAGGAGGCCAAGCAGAAGCGCATTATCAAAGGACTTGCCAAGATAACAGAGAACAAGTCAGAGAAGCAACCTTCAACACCTGCGCCCCAAGACGCAGCGGCAGGTCAGTCTTCTGAGAAGAAGGAACGCGCCCGTACCAACAATGGTGCAAAGCGTAAGCAGCACCTGGAAGTGGAAGTCGTCGAGGAGGATATCGAACCTGAAGACCCGCGCTTCAACAAGGAGTTGGCAAGACTGTATAAGACCAGGGACGTAATACGCTATGAACTCATCCCCATGCGCTTCATCAAGAAGATATACCATGTGCGTACGTATACACAGAACGACGAGTTCTTTTCAGGCAAAGCCCCTGACGCACCTTTTCTCAACTCACAGTATGACGGCTCGTTCATCGCAGGTCTGGCACAGCTGAGATACATGTACGCAATGCCGGTGGAGAGAATAGTGAAATTCTTCAACGACAACGGCTTCGACATGGACAAGGGAACAGCACACGGTCTGCTCCGCAAGACAGAGAATCTCTTCGAGAATCTCTACAAGGCACTCGGTGGCGTAATAAAAGAAGATACATATATCGCAGGCGATGAGACATACCACAAGGTACTTGTTAAAGACAAGAACAAAGACGGCAAAGGAATAAAGAAAGCCTATATATGGGTGGTGACTGCAGTAAACACCGGTCTTGTATACTACTTCTATCATGACGGCTCCAGAAAGGAGGACATCATACTGGATTATATAAAGGGCTATAAAGGGGCCTTCCAGTCAGACGGTTTCTCCCCATACCGTAAAATGGCAAAGTGGCTGTTGCGTCTGGCATGCTTCCAGCATGTAAAGAGAAAGTTTCTCGATTGTGGGGACGATTTCGATGCCAAGGTTATCGTACGCCTTATCAACTTCCTTTACCACAAGAACCACAAACATAAGATCGGAGAAGACGGCTGGACGGAACGCGACAACTACAAATGGCGACAACAATACGCAATACCAGTCATGCATCTCATAAAGAAGAAGCTTGACCGCATGGCAGCCGACAACCGCCTTCTGCCTAAGACGGAGAAGTATGAAGCCGTGCATTATATGCTTAACGAGTGGGATGCCCTGATGAATATCTTCACAAGAGGAGATTACCATCTGGACAACAACCTTGTGGAAAGACTCAACAGATACATATCATTATCCCGAAGAAACTCACTTTTCTTCGGGTCGCATACTGGTGCCAAACGGGCAGCCATGTTCTATTCGCTTGCATGCTCATGCAGACTGCAAGGTATTAACTTCTTTGAATATATATCTGATGTCATCAACAAAGCTGCAGCACTGCCACCAAGAACATCGCTAAGTAAGTACCGGGAATTGCTGCCGGATAAATGGAAACAAAAAAATATCGCTCAAGAATAAAAACTTGAGCGATATTTTTTTGACGTGTATATACTAGCATCGCGGATACGCTTACATGGCGAAATACAATCGGGATACAAAAATGGGCGAAAAAGGGGTCAGAATCCGTTAGAATCCATCAGTAAGGGTATGGAAAAAGCGTGCTGTAAAGCACGCTGTACTAATGGATTGTGACGGATTGTGACAATTACGTCATTTGCCAACGCAGCATATTTACATCACTGATTATCAGTGACTATTCATTTTAATCGGTACAACCTCCGTTTTAACAAGTACACAGAATGTAGGGACAAATGCAAATCATTGTATTTCATAGCTTTGCATATACGTGTTGTACCGCTTCTTTTCAACTCTTTTGTGGAATGTCCGCTATCAGATACAATGTATTGAGCGATAGGACATTTCCGCAGGTATGTTACAGGACGCTTGTTGAATACAAAGGTAGTGCTTTCCTTGGGATTTCGGTGGCTTGCGGTGTGGTTTTTGTTTCTTGAAGGGTGTTGGATGGCCGAGAATTGTTCATAAGACCAGAAAACTTTGTAGGATTTATATTTGATTCGCTTGAAAAAGTGTAGTGAAATGGGTTATATTCGTTGGAAAAAGTGTAATGATGTTGAATTATTCGCTTGAAAAAGTGTAATTGCCTCCGTTTGTTCACAATGGAAAATGTTTGTATGCCCTAATAGGAACACTTGTATTCCGCTAACAACTATTATAGCCTATCGGGTATAATCTTGCTTATTATATCAATATTATACCCGAAACGGTATAAATCAATATATTCGACAGAACTCCATGATATCGAGCATTTGATATAGTATTCCATCAATGGCAGAATGCCAACTTTGATGAAAATGGCTATAATACCAATGGCTTATCGGATGGTTGTCGATTTTGAGATGCAACAGAAGTATATCCATCATTTTCCGTTCAAATTGTATATCCTCAATCAATGAAGGATCGTTTACAGCCCATTGTCTAAGATTACTTTTTGAGAATAATTCACAATGTGAAGGTGCCGTATGTGTAACAATCGTATCAATCAGGAAACTAGCACGGATGGCATCCATCTTATTTGGGTCGTAAACAGGAACTTCATTCTGCTAATATAAATTGCGAGAAATATCATTTTCTTGCAAATCATTGAGATGAAGTCTGTATTTTCGTTTATTCCATTCATTTATGCGATAGATACGGTCGAGATAGCTCCACCGACACAAAGGATAGTATAATTACAGGCTTGTAGAATGGCATAATCGGGAACGGCAATAAAGCGTTTGAAGTTGAACAATGAGCCATCGAAATAAGCAGGATTATCATGATTGCCACGCACAAATACAATCCAATTGTTGGCTTGATTCATTCTCTTGGCATTTCGTCTAATCATTTGCTCATAGTATTCTTTCTTTTCAAAGCCAAAACCACAATCCCCAGCAACAATCAATAGGGTGTCCGTCAACTTATATTGAATGTAGAGTTTGAACACTAACTGATTAAAGTCTCCATGAATATCCCCCGAAACAATGATTGTCTTGGCTTCGGGAAAAGATAGTGAGAATGCGTTGCTATAATTCACCTTATGTCCCTGTTAATAGTACTTATAGATAGAATTAATCTTCGCCAAACAACCCTTTTTCTTTCCACACCTTGATTTCCTTGTCAAAATCAGAAAGATATTCTTTGTCTTGAATCAAGCGGAATTTGTCGTATTCAGCGTATGCTTTTTCTTTCGCTTGTTCTGCGGAAATAGTTCCAGCATTATTCAAGGTGTCATATTTGTATAAAGCCAAGAACTCATCCAATTGTTTTTTCCAGTCTGCCATCGTGGTAATAATCTGTCGTTCTGCACGAAGTTCCGCAAAATCAAGGAATGCAGTTGATAGATGATTTAAGGCAGAGGCTTCCTTGTCGGACAAGTAGTTTTTGGCAACTATTGTGTCTGACTTTTGAACTCTGCCATCAGGTGCATTTTTCCAAGTGGTAAGTCCCATGTGAGGCATTTTGGTATCTGCTCTTGAATATACGATTTCAGCAGCCGTTTGATGGGTAACAGCCCAATGCATCATATTCTGTACCATTTTGAAAAACAGTTGGGTCGTTTCAGATTTGGGGTCATAATCGGCACTACATTCGGCATATACATCAGTGATTTTTTGATAATATCGGCGTTCTGAAGCACGTATTTCCCGGATGCGTTCTAATAAATCATCAAAATAATCTTTGCCAAAATGTTTTCCTTGTTTCAATCGTTCATCATCTAACACGAATCCTTTGATTATCATTTCTTTCAAAACAGATGTCGCCCAAATTCTGAATTGAGTGGCTTGGTAACTGTTTACACGATAACCAACGGCAATAATTGCATCCAAATTATAGAACATTGGGGTACGCTCTACATCTCGTTCTCCTTCTGATTGAACTATCCCAATTTTTCGGATAGTTGCTTCTTTTGCAAGTTCTCCCGATTCGTAAATCTGCCCAAGATGATAGTTAATAGTCCGAACATCCACCCCAAACAAATCTGCCATGCGTTTTTGAGACATCCAGAAAGTTTCACTATTGAAGATAACCTCAACACGTGTTTCTCCTTGCTTTGTTTTATACAACAAAATGTTGGAAGATAGCCTATTATTGATTAACTCGGTTACTGGTGTTTCCTGTTTGAAATACTCCCTTGCCATCTGCACTTGCGGTTTCTTGCTATCGGAATTTTCCGCAATTATCAGACAAGCCATGCGAGATAGATGGATATTCTCCACTTTACGAAATGCGCCAGAACCCAGCTTAACCATTTCAACCATAAGGTTAAAATGCTCTGCCGTATCAAGTCCCTTATTATTGGCTATCGAAATAGCTTTATTTATTATGCGGGTAAACTTCTGATACGTACTATAGCCTAATGCTGTGCATAAATCACGAGAAGGCCAATACTCTTGTCCGTTTTTATTGAGCTTCTTTATTTGCTCAAAATCAGATTGTATGGGTGATATGTCGTAATCTTCCATTATTTCTGTGTATTATCAGTGCTACAAGTAGCCAATTCTTTCACGGTCAAAAAATATATCCGATGTGAATGTCGAAGTTTATCGGGGATAATGTAAAAGGACAAATCTAACTTCAACGGTATATCAATCATATAAGCGATTAAGCTACTAATGCTATTGAAGATATAATATAATTATAACTTTCAAATTCTTCATCCCATATGTCTAAGTTCTTCATTAACCGAACAATTTCAGTATATTCAGTACTACTTATTAGTTCAGTTGAACATACCGCAGAGTATTCTGCTTCAGGGAGACATTTCTTCATCAATTCTCTCATTTTATTTTTAAACCGTTTCTTTGCACCTGCCTGGGTTAACCCATCTTTTATTTCATTTAATCGATCCTCTAATCGTTTATTGATTTCCGTTCCCAATGTGCATCGAGCAATTACAAGCCGTGTACAATCATTTAAATCTAACACGTCAATTGTACTTTTCCCCAATTCATCTTTGGGCTTATAAAGATAAGATTTCAGAAAAATATGCTCTCTCGGAACATCAACAAAAGGATTTATAATAGGTTCGCTAACCACATCGTGAGAACTTTTGTTCCCGTTGCAATGTTTGCAAGAAGGTAGTAAATTTTCCCATATTAGCACATCATTGGGATAATCCTTTTTGTCTCGGAAATGTTCGACCTCCATATAATCACTCTTTAAATCAAGTCGTCCTTCGCAATAAGCACATTTTTGATTAGACATATCTAAAAGAGCTTCCTTTAACCAGTCAACATTCCATACACTCTCTTTTGTGTTTTTATATTTTTCGGTTCCTTTTTTTACAAATTCTTCCGTAAGTTTATCGGGTGCTGTATTTCTCGTAAGTTTAATCATTGCTCAAAGATGTTAGATGTAATTCAATTACCTTCTTTAAAACATTTGATGGATGTAACATTTGTAAAAGCTGTTTCCCTATTTCGCTAGCTTCGGAGGTGTCTTCATTTTCGATAGCTGAAGTAAATTTAGCCCAAAGATTTTGAAAAAAATCAGAATTCGTATTGTTCATCCCCATGACATCTCTTAGAATTTCTTCAATAGTCCAACCAATATATCCATCTTCATTAACTAATAATTCTCTACGAACGAAATTATTGTCAACTTTTTCTAATGCAATTAATTGATTAGGTGGTAGAGACTGAATTACATGTGGACTATGTGTTGATACGAAAAATTGAACTTTTGGGAATATTTTTTCTAAGACAACTAAGATTTGTGTCTGCCAAGTTGGATGAAGATGCACATCTATTTCATCAATAATAATAATGCCATCAAAATCCTCAACTTTGATGTCTTGATCACCAAACCTAAATTCTATTTCCATAATTATTCCTAAAACCAAAATAATCAATGATTTAAATCCAGAAGAAAGGTATTCGAAATAAATTTGTCCAGAAGGCGTTTGAAGCATTATATCCAGCGAGTGGCTATCGACTCGACTAAAGGTAATTGTACTATCTAAAATTGAAAATGCTTTTTGAGCATGTTCAAAATTGGCATATTGAGATTTAGTCAGACCCGTAGGATGAGCTGAAAATAAATAACGATTTACGAACCATCCTTTAATTTTGTTTGCATCAATGCCATGAAGAGCCCCATATATATAATGATTGTCATTATGTATAAAATCTTTAGGAATACTAGATAATTCTATATATTCAAATTCTCTATTGTCTGATAGATAAATAACCTGTCGTCCTTTACCAAAACCTCCTCCAGATGCTTCATCTTTAGGGGTAAAAGCTTTTAGTGTTTGAGTACATTCATGTATATTTCCATCATCATTTAATATACCTCTTATTATTCCGCCATCGCTTAATGCATTTCGCTTTAAATTGACCTTCGACGCCGATGTCAAAATAGAACAAACCGACTTTAACAGAGTTGTTTTACCAACCCCATTAGAACCCGTAATTACATTCATATTTGGGTCTAAAGCTTCAAAAGCAAGGGAACGTATGCATCCAATATTTTCGATATTGATAGATTGTAATTTCATAATGTTTATTATATTTGAAAATTTATCGTCTTTATATATTTTTTACTATGCCGCAATCACCTGACTGATAAGTTTCACATAGTCAATCAATGATTTAGGACTATCTCGGAAGATGGTTGTGAACCTATTGAAAGGCGGTTGCTGCAATACAACGGTGGCTATATCTCCATTCTCGCATACATAGCGGATAAGTGTGCGCAGGTACTCTTCCTGCATACGGGTCAGTTCCGCACCATGAATCAATGTTCTGTATTTTTCTAGTGCAATGTCCTGCTCTATACCGATGATTGAACGGATAAAGGCAGCAACATTGTGCTGATAGGGCTTTGTTCTTGTCTGTGCCTCAAACTCCTCCTTAGAACCCAATTCTTCCCAGAAAATCTGTTCCAATCGGCTGATGTCCTGTTCGGAAAGAGGTTCAAGGTGATAGATTTTCTGCAAAGCATCATCGTCAGACAGGTGCTCCTTGAGATAATCTTCCACCCGGCGGCGATAGGTACGGATAGGGGTTATGTTGACTCCGGAACTGTCTTCTACAAAGGTATCAGTTACATTAATGGTAAATTTTTGTCCAGCAACACCTCCATCCAGGTATTGGATAAGGTCACGGAGTTCCTTTCGGATGCGTTCAAGAGAACCTAGACTTTTCGATTCCCAGAAATGAGCGGATAACACCTCGTTCAGTACATCCATCTTCGCCATCACTTGCGGAATAGAGGCTTTCTTCTCTTTGAGGTAGGCGGCTATGTCCGTTATCTTCCTTTCGGATGAAGCGGAACTTACCGTGTCATCTACCAATGCAAGTTGGGATTTCAATACCAGAGCATCAAACTTCAGTGCTGCCGTGTCAGTGGTGGCGTTCTTGAACAGTGGAGAGATATTGCCTTTCATTGCCATCACATCGCCAAGTGTCAGGCATGTCATGGCTTCCGGATTGGAATATGTTTCTACGGCTCTCAGTTGCAGGCGCACATCTATCCGGTTTCTGTTCAAGTCGACTATTTGTTGATGCAGGATGTCGGCAAGATTGTCGTGAAACGCCTTCGACTCCTCATTGCTTTGATGTTCTCCGTCCTGCAAGGCAAATTTTATATCCGTGCGCAAATTAAACAGCAGGCTTACGATAGACTGTGACTGTGTAGGTCGTGCGCCTTCAGGATTCATTTCGAAATACTCAAAGTTGCGGTAGAAATCGAATATCAAAAATTCTTTCTTGTCCCTGCCTTCGCCAAACAGGTTTTCGCACAGGCGTGTACCTCTGCCTATCATCTGCCAGAACTTTATCTTGGAATGGATTGGCTTAAAGAATACAAGATTCACGATTTCCGGTACATCAATGCCGGTATCAAGCATATCTACCGATACGGCTATTTGAGGCTGCTTTTCCACGTCGGCAAAGCGGTCAAGAAGGTCGGAAGAATACTTTTCGTAATTGTCTATCACACGGCAGAAGTCCGCTCCGAGGTCGGGATAAAGTGCGACAAATCGCTCGGCTATAAAGACGGCGTGCTTGTGGTTATAGGCGAAAATGATGGTTTTGCCTATCATCGTGTCGTCTTTCACCCGAATGCCTTCATTCATCAGCCTGTTCAGCACATGGTCAACTGTGTCTTGATTGAAGATGTATTTGAAAATTTCTGTGGCGTTGATGATGCGGCTATAGGGATCGTCCGGTTCCAGTCCGGCTTTCATCTTCTCATACTCGAAAATCTCTTCCAACTGCTTCCGTTCTTCCGGCGTGAGTTGGTCGGGATTGATTCCTTCAGTGAGAATCTTTGAGTTGTCTTTTATCGCCTTAAATGGGTTCAGATAGCCGTCGGCCACCGCTTCGTCATATTCGTAGCTGTCGGTCGGCTCTCCTTGTTCCATGCCAAAGAGGTCGTAGGTGGAACGGTCTACTTCATCGCGTGGGGTTGCTGTCAATCCCAAAAGGAGTCCATCGAAGTACTCAAAGATGGCTCCATACTTGCCGAACACGCTACGGTGAGCTTCGTCAATGATAATCAAGTCAAATCTGCCCAGTGAGAATGTCTTGGTGTCCTTGTCCAAATGGCCTATCATCGTTTGATAGGTGGAGAACAGGATGCGTGCCGATATGTCCACATCGCTGTCGCGTAGGGAACTGACCGTCATATCGGGTAACAACTTGGTGTAGTTCTTTTTCGCCTGATTGACCAACTCGATGCGATCGGCAAGGAATAGTACATTCTTTACCCAATTATTCCGTACCAACACATCCACGAGTGAGATACTCACACGTGTCTTTCCCGTACCTGTCGCCATTACTAACAGGGCGCGGCGGTGCTTGTTGTTGTAATGCTTGCAGACCGATTCAATCACCCGCTTCTGATAGTTGCGATTAGTTATCTTGTCCGAAATCTGCAAATCGGTGATGTCACCCCGTCCACGTTGGGTAATCATCCTACGTAACTCATCAATGGTATGGAATCCCATTACTTTTCGCGACGGATAGCCGAGACCGTCTATGATATTGGTCTCAAAACCGTTTGTGTAATATATTACCGGGCGAGGACAGGCATAGCGCGCGGCAAGACAATCGGCGTACAATTCCGCCTGATGGCGGCCTACGGCGGCATCCACACTGGTGCGCTTTGCCTCCACTACAGCCAGCGGCGTTCCGTCTGCATCAAACAGTACGTAGTCGGCATATCCCACACCGCTTTCATTGGGCATACCCTGTACTTCAATCTCGATTCCGGCTTGGCGAGGGATAATTTCACCCTCATGCTCTGATACTTTCCATCCTGCTTCATGAAGCAACAAGTCGATGTAAAGTTTACGGGTCTCAGCTTCCGACAGGTCGTTTACAACAGGCTGCGCCTCTACCGTCGTGGGCTGTGCATCGCTGCTTTCTTCCACCGCTTGCGCCACAGTGTCAGCCGCCTGCGTGGTGACGGCTTGTGTTTGACCCGTTGGAGAAACAACTGCAAGATTTCCGAGCTGGAGTGATTGAGGTATCAGTTCCTTGTCAAAATCCGGCAAGGTATCAATAACTTGCCATGCCAACAAAATGGAACCGATGATATAATAGAGGTTAAGCGTAGCAAAGAAAGACTCTCTGCGGCCCACAAATCCATCATCGGCATGGGCGGCATTGTTTCCGATTTTGCGCACATAGTGGACACGCTTCATCAAATCTTCACTGTCTATAAATGCCGTGAAGCGTTCATCGGTGGTGAGCGAGAGCAGTGAAGCACGTTCTCCGATTTGCCATCCCTTCAGGCGGTAAACGGCCTTGACCATTGTTTCCAACGCAAGACGTGCATTCTGAGCGGAGATTATGGGATTCACTACTTGGAAATCTTCCGCTGTCGAACAGTACTTATAGACCGTGTTCAATCCGCTTATATCTTTTATGATGTCAAAGTTCCTCATACCTCAATCATTTAATAAATTTCCAATAACCGTCTTTGTCAGAGCCGATGCGCTGAATGATTGTTCCATTCAGTTTCTTGATGTGTCGGGCAACGGTAGCACGGCCAATGTGCAACGCCTGTGCATATTCATCGTATGTATATTCCGGGTGCTCTTTGATGACGGCAATGAGTCGGGATGTTGTATCGTTTGGCTTTACAGTATCGGTTACAGTATCACTTACAGTGTCATTGGCCGTTTGCTGATACTGTAAGATGCGGTTTTCCAAGTTTTCGATATGCTGTTCCATCATTACATCTTGAATGATTGTGCTGTCATCTTGCTCGCGACTGTCAATCAATGCCTGTATGTAAGTGCCTTTCTCCTCTTTTGTCACAATAGACGGGATAAGTCCTAATTGTCGTTGCACCATATTCATCAGCAGACGTGTGGCGCGACCATTGCCGTCCACCCACGGATGAATGGTGACCAAGCGGAAATGGGCTTCAAAACTCAGTCGATAGCAGGCCGCAATGTCGTTTTTATCAATGGCTGATAATGCTTCGTTAAGCCATGTGCAGAACTCGGCAGTTGCCTTGGGTACTTTCTGAAAAGCCAAATAACTTCGTCCGCCTATTCCAGCACTCACATTGCAGAGGCGAAGTTCACCTTTGGACGAATCGAATGTTCCGCCTAAGGTGGAGTATTCCGAACCTGTCCGCCGCATCACTTTGGCAGACAGTTCACATAGAAACTCTACCGTGTAGGGCTTGTTAGACTTTACCCAATCAAATCCAAAGAGATAGGCATTTTTCAAGTCCACATTCATCATCTGCTCCATAAGGCTTCGCCCCTTGGCGGCAATACCTTCATCGAAAAGCAGTTGGTTCTCCACTTCTGTAACGGTTGAGCCTTCAATGGCGGTGGAATGCGTGATAAGCGAATACAGGTAGAATTTCTCATAATCCACCTGTTGCTCTATCCCCGAAGCAATATATCGAATGATAGTATCTTTTAGTCTATTGTCTATCTCTTTCATTGTACGGTCGTTTTTATGAGAAATAATACTGCATCCGTTCTGCCATCAGCGTTTCAGCATCTTGCAGTTGTAGGCGTAGCTGCTCTTTTTGCTGCTCAATAGTCTCTACTTTGAGGGCAAAGAGTTGTTGCAAATCAGCAGATGGGACTGGTATAGGAAGGCTACTTAATAACTTTTGATTGATGTTTTGAATGCCAATTCCATTTGATTTTAATAGATGTGTTTTCTTGAATCCAGAATCCGTTAAAAGAGCAATAAGATATTTGTTACTTATTTCAACAGATTTCCTAAATCTAATGCAGAAACCGCTAAAAGTCACTTCCGCATCATTAGGGTAAACTTCAAGGCATCTTCCGACAAGATTTTTATTTCCATTTGAACGCACAAATACTATATCTTCATTATGAAGTAGGTATTCTTCTGAAATATGTTCAACCTCAATGGAAGAAATATCATTGAAAGAGGATAGGCTTTTTATGTTTTGGAAATCTCCTACACCAATTATTTTTATGCTCTTGCCTTGTTCTCCTTTATTGTAATTCAATCCGTTTTTGAAATCACCCAGTTTGCCCATCGGAATGATATTCCATGATTTATCATTCATTGAAACATTTCCAAACATATCAAGAAATATGGATTGCGCAAGTGCATCAAGGTCGGCTATCTGCGCCTTGTAGCCGTCAATCATTTCTTGCACTGCATCCAATTCTGATGCGATTGTTTGTTGCTCAACAAGTGTTGGAATGACAATTTGCACTTTTTGCAAATTGGCTCTTGTTATTTGAGGTTGCGCAGCCCCTGTAATGACTTTACTATAATCAATAGCAGATACAGCTTTCCCTAAAAAAGCAAAATCTAATAGATTTTCTTCTTTAGGGTGAACCACCATTGCATTACCATTAATCCATGAGAATGGTTTACTTATATTTATTGTTCCACAAGTCGCTCCACGACAAGTAATAAGCACTTCTGGAAATTTATGATTATATTCATTGTATTTGCCAATAACTCCATTAGCACCATATACAAGATATTTGCCATTAGAGTCCAAACAACTTGTTGCTATTGTTTTAGGTTGATAAAGATTGCATACCTCACCTAAAAAAATCTTTTGCCACTTTGATTTATCCACTCTCATACCCTACGAATTTAGCAGTTTCTTAAACTCAGCAAAGGCTGCGTCAATAGCCTTCTGTCTTTCCTCCATTCGAGCGATAATAGTTTCCGGTGCTTCATATTCAATAACTTCACGCTCCACTTCGTGATAACGCTTATAACTAAGGTCGTAGCCATTGGCACGAATTTCATCGGCAGTGACAAAAAATGACTGTTCTTTGCGACTGCGGTCGGTTTCCGCTTCGAGGTTATGGAAACGGGAGATTATATCAGGTATGTCATTTTGTTCAGGCTGAGGAGTGCGCTGCGTGGTGAGTGAGAATCCATCGGCACGCATATCGTAAAACCAAACCTTGTCAGTACCGCCTGTACCTGTCTTAGTAAAGATGATGATAGCGGTAGAGACTCCGCTATAAGGTTGGAACACACCGGAGGGCATCGTGATGACGGCTTGCATACAGTGCTTATCCACTAATGCGGAACGTATAGTCTTATAGGCTTGCGCATCACCTGTGAGAACCGTGTCCGGTACAATGGAAGCACACCGTCCGCCCGACTGAAGCATCCGCATCATCAAGGCAAGAAACAGCAACTCCGTTTTCTTGGTCTTGACAGCCGCTTTCAGCGTGTGCGCTATATCATCCTGATCCAGACTTCCTGCAAAAGGCGGATTGGCAAGGCAGAGTGTGTATTTGTTGGTGTCGTTGTTTTCGTCCGACAATGAATTGCGATAGTAGAGGTTAGGTTCGTCCACATCGTGCAGCATCATGTTCATACAGCCGATGCGCAACATAGACGCATCGGAGTCCGATCCGTGGAAGATTTCGCTGCGGAACCGTTTCATTACATCAATGTTCAGCAGCTCATTGCCCTGATGCTCTTTGATACATTTTGCAGCCTCCATAATGAATCCGGCAGAACCCATGGCCGGGTCACAAATAGTATCGTCAAGTGTGGGTCGCATCAGTTCCACCATCATGCGGATAATGTGGCGAGGAGTGCGGAACTGCCCGTTTGTCCCAGATGCAGCCATCTTGCTGAGCATATACTCGTAGATGTCACCCATCATGTCGGCACCGTCAGAAACCAATTCTTCTATACCCTCCACCACACGCGACAACAACCGGGCATTGGTTATCTGAAAAACCGTGTCCTCCATGGCACGGCTGTATGCAGAACCCTCACCACCTATATGGCGTAGGAAGATGAACACATCGTTGCGCACACGGTTCAACATCCGTGCAGGCTCCATCTCTTTGAATATATGCCAACGCATTTCGCTATAAGGCACATCCTGGTCTGTCGATGGGTTGTGCCACACGCCTTCGGGAAAAGTTGGGTCGAGCAACTTGTCACCCGTCAAGTTGGCAATGGATTCCTTTTCCTGCTGTTTCTCATCCAACATTTTCATAAAGAGCAAATAAGTCATCTGCTCAAAGATTGCCGATGGCTGGGTAAAACCATTGTTCCAGAATGTCTGCCATACGGCATCCACCTTTTGTTTTATATCGCCTGTAATCATATTATTGTCTATTTATTCAATGTAAAATTAGGTAAAACAAAGATGCTCGCTACTTTTCGGGAGATTGAATAAGTTCCTTTACATCAACATTCAAAATCTCAGCTATTTCAAACAGTACCTCTAAACTTGGTTGCCGTCTGTTACAAACGTATGCATTAACTATACAGAAACTCTTGCCAAGTTTTTCTGCCAACCAAGTCTGCTTGATTCCTCTTTCTTCAAGCACCTCTTTTATTCGATTCATGGGTTTATCCATTACACTAATTTTTACAAAAGAAATCTATTGTCAAATCAACCATTAACGCTGTTATGGAAACTCCACGTTTTTCTTTATCGTTCTTTACAGATGATTTTACAACGGAGGAAATGAAACTTGTTGCCAAATGCAACATCTTGTTGACAGGCTTATCTTCTGGTTTATTGTTGAGAACCGCATCTATTCCCTGCAGTGTTGTAATTACTGCATTCGCTTTTGCAAAATTTTCATCCTCTGGTGCTATTGTTTCTGCAATACTTATCGCATATTTCATTACAGAAAGCACGTCGGAAACTTTTAATTGTTGCCCCTGTGGATTCTGATATACAACGTCTTCTTTTCTAAAAATGCGATTGGTCTGATAAAGAATATTTTGCGCATATGCGTAATGAGTTCGATATATGTCGCGAATATTAATCTCATTTTGCAAGGCTCTCAAGCACCCCACAATGTTCATTCGCAATGATGTGTCATCCTGGATATTGTCGATAGAAGTCGGTGACACCCCAGGTATAAATCCATTTGACAGCATTTCCAGCTTCGTTTCACGTTGCACCAAGTCTGCAAACCCCGGAATACCTATATTGAGTGTTGCTATATAGTGTTTTCTCATTCCATTTCTATCTCCCAGCATATATGCTTTATAAAGATTGGAATACGCAATCTCCAATTTTAAGACATCGTTGGCTTGTTGCTGTTCAAGTATGCTTATTGCGTTCATATATTTATCGTTTCTTTTTTTGCAAAGATATAAAATTATGTGCTATATAAAGAGAAACGGAGAGGAAAAAATCCCCTCCTTAACTCTAATACATATATCAGACATTCAAATCTTTCAGTGCCAGTGCATAATTGTGTCCGAAAAGGTCTTTCCTGACGAACCTCAAGCCGAGTGTTTGGTAATAGCCGTATTCATCTCCTTCGGTACAGAGATACTCGTAACCGTAGCGGGGCATGTACTCCTTGAAGAAGCGAGCCAAGTCTTTCAGATTTTCTTCTTGGTTCTTCCTGAAGTTACTGCGCACGATGATGATGCTCCAGTCGGGGAAGTTGCCCACGCCGTTGCTGTACTCCCAAAAGCGAATGTAGCAGTCTAAATCACGTTCACTGATGTTCACACAAAAGCCATTGGCATTTTGCATCACGCTACAACTGTTTCTGTAGCCGAACTTCTCACACAAGTAGAGATTGAAATCAAGAATTAAATCTTTTTGTACCATAAATAATTGAATTTAAGATGTTAATAATAATGGATTATAAATGAAAGCCTCGCTTGCGCTTAGCCTTTTTCTTTTTCATCAGGCGATTGAACTCGGCTTCTTCTGCGGCAGTGGCATCGTAGGATGAACTGCCGTTCAACAGACCAAGGCCGATGCTTGAACCATTGTCGGAATGGGAAACGCTTTGCTGCACCTCTTCATCTTTATGCGTGAACCCTTGCTTGGGGTATTCAAATGAAGAAGCACAAGCATTCTGCTCCAATCGGTTGTCGATATTCAAATAGCTGAACTCACGGCTGACCTTTGAACCGGAGAAAGAAAAGCCGTTGTACTCAAACTTGACTCCCAGTATTTCCCGTGTAGTCCGGCTGACTTTGAATTTCATATCAATGTCACGGTCAGCAAGAGCTTCTTTCAGTTCATCCCAATTTTGAGCTTTGGGCAGCTCCTCTTTCAACGCTTTGTATATCTCGTGCTTTGCCCGGTCGTATGGACGCAAGCGTTCCTCGTTGATATGGTCCTTGCCATTGGCAAAGTGCAAGCGGTATTTTGCCGTCAGCATCTTGCACGCCTTTTCATTTCTGCGGAAGTCGTTCTTGTCGCTAATTGTTTTGCCATCATTATCCACCCGATTGAAAACGATGTGGCAATGCGGATGCTCATGGTCGATATGCCGGGCGATGATGTACTGCGTGTTTTCGATACCCATCAGTTTCATATAGTCGTGGGCGATTTGCAACATCAACACATCATCAGACTTCAAGCGTTCGCTGTCTTCAGGGGAGAAGTTGAGCGAGGTGTGTCCGACAATATTCTTTACCTTGTCATTGAGCAACGCTTGTAATTCAAATTGTTCTGCCATCTGTTCGGGTGTGCCATCCACTCCGGCTGCCTCCAGCAATTTGGATTTCTCCTCTTTCAGGACATAGCGGACACAACCACCGAACGATGTCCCTTTGGTCTGCTTACCTATCATCTTTCAGTTGTTTTATAAGTTGGTTAATACGCAGCGCCATCTCCTCGCATCTTTCGGCAACGGCAAAGAATCCGTAGGTGTTTGCCTG
>OGLM01002291.1_pt1 | contig 17854 bp, 16 predicted proteins | sample 1572531 | NCBI WGS metagenome assembly OGLM01 (sample SAMEA2581909, study PRJEB24529) | metagenome | biome: Human gut stool | place: China | collected 2011 | reverse complement strand
CGAGTCGAAACGATACACCACCAACCTTGATGATGTGATAAAAGTAAGGTAAAAGAAACTTTCAGATATCCGTACGACACCCTGCACTCTATCTTACCGCAGGTTTAAACCTATTACACAATAATATTTTACTTTGCATCAGCATTCTATATTGCCGTGACGTCCTCAATATGTTAACCTTCCCTGACGCCACCCAATATAAATTATTACCAGCCTTCAAAACCTTCAATTCTTTAGCTTTTGCATTCAGCCATCCGTCCAGCCATTTAGCCTTTTCAATCACCGTTTTAACATCGCTTGTACTTGCCGGATGCACCTCTATAAAATAAGCCTTCCCATCATATCCCAAAGCATAATCCCAACGTGGCTCGTCAGGATACAACTTCTTCGTACATTCATCAATATCCACACTGCCCTCCAGCTTTTTGGTATCGTCAACTTCGACAAACGACGAATTCCTGCCAAAAGCCTGAAGCCCATTCTTATATCCGCTTGCTATGTCCGGAGTATTCGTCACCGCAAGCTCAAACTTAGACATGTTATTACTCTGCATAGCGGCTGACTATTTCTGATGTTCTTCCCGAGAAAGTAGACAATCCGCCCCATTCCGAAATATCAGTATCCTCATTAAAGGCATCCAATGTAGATATGTCAGAGAAGGTCACACCACCTTCAGTTTGATGTTTAGCAGAATAAAACGTTTTTATTGTCTTCTCCTTCAATCTGTCAAACAGCCCCGCGGCATTTGAATCCTTGCGTATCCCAAACATCTCGCACATGGCGTTCTTGAATTCTTCGTCCGGCAAACCAATCAAGTTATTAAACGCCCAGACAAATTCAAGGAATGTCGTTGAATGAGTTGAAACAACCACCCTCTTGCCATTCTGTATCAGTTCGATAATCTCCAACAACACCGACTGTATCGCCAATGGATGAAGCCCCATTTCCGGTTCCTCAATAATAGCCCAATCATAGTCGTTCTTGTCAACCACTTGTGTAGGAGGCCCTGACAGGCAGTATATGGCCAACAGCAACGGCATGAACTCCTTCTGCCCCGCGCTCCACGCCATAAATGGGATTCTCATTCCGTCTACTTCCAATTTCATGTTCCGCTGCACTCCGGTTTTATCAAGAACAACCTTTCCGTCATGGAATATTGTATCATTAATAGATTTCTTCACAGCTCCTTTCAGTCTAGTTCTTATCGGGAAAATGGTATCAGGGTTTCCCAAACCGCCCTGCAAAAACACACGTAACGTCTCGCTAAAACGCCTCAACACATAAGGAGTGGAAGTATCATATTCCATAAAATTTCTTGGACGCCCTTCAGAAATACTCAAAATTCTTTGTGCAGGGATATAAAAAACAGACTCTTTTCTCGGTATAGGCCGTTTAGATATAACATTAAGCAACTCTTGTGTAGAAAAAGGATTATTATCTAAAGCTATCTTGGTATCCGCCCTAAACAAGCCCGATAAGCCTTCGCCAAAATACCAGTCCAGAATGTTCTTGGCATCTGTTTTACTCAAAATATAATTATAATTCCGGAGCGTAGAAACAATATGCGACTTATCAATTATCAACTTCAGCAATTCCAAGCACAGACTCTTACCACTAGCCTGCGGACCTATTAAGAATGTCAAGTTGCCGAAATCAATATTTGCCTCTTTTATAGGGCCAAAATTACTTATAGATAATTCCATAAACGTTTTTTAATCATCAAACACAAATACAAATATATGATTTTTCTAAATATTTTTCATTAGACAAATCTTAAATTAATTTTAATTTGATGCAAAAAAAACGAAAACCACATTATTCCTCCAGCCTCATCAACCGCACCGTGTCGCTCCCCGTGCCCACCAACGACCTGCGCGAACTCATATCAACAACAATGGCGGCGTTACGCTCCCAATGGAGCCACGCCGCCACATATTTCTACAAGAAGGCCGGAGTCATCGTCACCGACATCTGCCCCGACAACGCCATACAGCCCGACCTCTTCGACCCCGTCGACCGCGACAAGCAGGCACGCCTCGCAGCCGCCATCGACGCCCTGAACCGCAAAAACGGCTACGGCACCGTTAAGACAGCCATACAGCTTACCGACAACAGCTGGCGCATGAAGCACGAGCACGAGTCGAAACGATACACCACCAACCTTGATGATGTGATAAAAGTAAGGTAAAAGTAACTTTCAGCAATACCCGCCACGGCATCTTCCACCAGGAGACCGTATTAGCCACACGGCCTTATACTGTCCGCAAACAGGCAACAAGAAGCATCAAAAAGCTAAAAAACACGCCACAAACACAACAAATCGCCTACCCGTCCAACCGACTTTCCACGTAAACGATTACCTTTGCATCCATGAAACGCCTTATACGATTAATTTTCTCATACATTGCCGCCATCATCCTGGTCCCGGTGGCAATAATAACAAAGATTTTCAGAAAATAAGCAAACGGTTATTTTCCGAACGGATTTTTATACAAGCCCAGCAACTGCAAGGTGAAATAATAAAAGAACTGCATGTCGTCCACAAAGTAGCGTTTAAACAGGCGCTTCGGCTCTTTTATCACCCTGTACAGCCACTCCATGCCGCATTTCTGCCACACCTTCGGCGCACGCTTCAGCGTTCCCGCCTCAAAGTCTATCGTAGCGCCAAGAGCCATAAACACATCCACGCCAGGCATCCTGTCACGATACTTCATTATCCACTTCTCCTGTTTCGGCGCACCCACACCTACAAGCAACACGTTTGCGCCACTCTCATTCACAATCCTTACCAGCTCTTCACATTCCTGCTCGTTCTTCTCAAAACCATACGAAGGCGAATGGGCGCCTACTACAATCCGCCTGCCCACCTTTTCATTAATATTCTTCATGGCCTTTTCGGCAATGCCCTCGGCCGCCCCCAGCAAGAATATCTTGCAGTCCTGGTCATTTTTATGATACATGTAATACGCCGTAAAAAAGCTGCTGCCTGGAATAGCCTCTGGCAACGGTTCTTTCAGCAATTTCGACATAAGATACAATATCTTGCTGTCACATACGACCCATTCCGCCTTTTGGTAAACATCATAAAAATCCTTGTCTTTCTGAAGTTTCACCAGATGGTCTACATTAGGCGTTATCAGCACACCTTTGTCAAGCCGTTTTAGCAGCTCCTGTTGAGTAAGAGATTGTATATCAACATTCAACATTGCAACTTTATTCATCCGATTATCATTTTATCTTTAAATAATCATATATTACTTTTCCGCTTTTACATTAGACTTCTTCTTAGTCCAAAAGAAACCATATCCCCAAGCTACAAAATATGACAATAATAGACATATAACAAATTCCACTGCATTTGGCACAGAGTCATTCAACAAGAACATTACTATTTGGAATACAAGTATATGCACCAAATACCATTCATAAGAGAATTTATTTGTAAATACAAAAAGATTATTAATCTGATTTATGCCCAATTTATATAGGATAAGAGCAAATAATGTATATCCCACCAAAGAAGGAATATCATTATACAGTTTCCATGGAAAGCCCAACCAACCCAACACACCGGTCATCATCATTGCAACAATACATACAGGTATAAGTATTTTCCATTGCGGAGCATTTAAGGCAGCAGGACGTTTCAAGTAAACTTCCGCCAATTTCATTCCCAAACAGAATTCCCATAAATATTGCAAGAAGAAACTGTTCCACACTCGTTCCTCACCAAATCCTAAAAATCCTACTAAAGTTGACCACATCAAACTGATTAAAAGAGCATATAACAAGCCTCTTTTTACATTCATCAATTTTACAATCAAAGGCCACGCAATATAAAACTGTATAATGGTAGATATAAACCACATCTGTACGCCCATAGAATTCTCCAACTCGGGAACAAACATCTTAAACAACAACAAATTACCTAATAAAGGCATTAAGACGTCTTTTCCCTGATACACTATCCAAACAGCAGTAAGTAAACAAACCACAGCCATAGGAAAGTAAATGCGGCCAAATCTTTTCTTTATAAAATCTTTATATCCTAAAGGCTTATGCAAATACGACAAATATAATCCGAATCCAGAACAAAGAATAAAAACATGCACACCTGCACCTCCAAAAGACGTCGCTTTCATCAACCATGATGGTATGTCATAACTTTGAACAAGGTGCATTAGCACAATTGTAAAGATTGAAAAGCCACGAAGAAAATTTATTACATCAAGTTTTTTCATTATTTTGATTAAATATTTCCAATGAGAGGAAGCTATAAACTAATAGGAAAAAATGTCAAATATCATGTTTTTAATCTTTTGAAAGTTTCTTTCCACGATTTATATATTTCGTCCACAGAGTATCTTTTACTTGTCTCAACAGCATGTTCTGCCATGCTCCTATAAACAACATCATCGTCCATAACCTTTCCCATTTGCCTTGCAGCATTTTCAGCAGAAAAGCCGTCTTTGTTATATGGGAATACTATTCCGTTTACGCCGCCGTCAACAATGTCATAAACAGCAGAATAACTTCCATACACAGCCGGCACCACACCGAAGCTCATACATTCAGCCAATACAAGAGGGAAGCCTTCATATTCAGAAGTAAGCATCAACATTCTGGCACGTTTATAATACTCTATTGGCGACTTGAAGCCTTCAAAGCTGACATTCTTTAATCCTAAAGTCTTTGCTTCATTCTCAATGTTATTACGTTCAACTCCATCACCTACTATGGTCAGTCGCCAGTCTGGATATTTCCTTTCCAGCAAAGCCCATGTGTCAATAACCCTGTAAACCCTTTTCTGGTTATAGTCGATACGGCCTACATATATTATCTCTTTTTCCTTCTTACAGGCATCAAGAGCAAAACCTCCGGCATCAATGGTTACCGGGTTTGTCTGCACCATAAGTTTCTTGGGGTTCTTTATTCCGGTAAACTCTTTAAAACGTTCAACAAAACTAGGAGAAAGCACCTGATAAACATCGCTATGGTTATATACATACCGCATGCTTCTGCTTGTGATAAGCCTGAACAAGCCCTTCTTTGTATCAAGCAGCAGCCGCTTTAATCCATTTTGAGTTTTTGATAATTCTATTTCAACATCCTTTATTCTCGCATTTGTGCCGGGGTCATTGTGGTATATCGCTATAACCTTTATGTTTAGTCCATTCTTTGCTTTATCTAAAACTTTTGCACCAATATATGGAAGCCCCCATTGATTAATAACAACATCTATCTTTTCAGATATAAGAATATCTCTTAATTTTGCGACATTACTTTCTGAATATCTGAATCCATTTAAGCTATATACTTTGACATCATTGCATGTTCTTTCAACCATCATCTTATTAGGCTGATTAAAACATGCTATAACCACATTGTTATTGTTATCTATGAAAGACTTGGCTAAAACAGATGTAACAACTTCTTGCCCACCTATTTCATACACTTTCATCAAAAAAAGGATATTCATTCTCCGTTATTTTATATTCATCTGTTGAAATGTATTATAAAAACTTCTTGCCATTCTTTTAATGCTAAACAATTCATAACGTCTTTTACACAGGTCAGTTACATCTCCATTTGCTATAATTTTTTTTATTCCTTCCATCAAAGCATTTTTATCATTCTCATTAACCATTATACAACACTTATTATCTGACAGATCATAACCTGCTCCAACAGCCGTTGTAACAACAACAGGTGTACCTTGTTCTAATGATTCATTAACCGTCAGCCCCCACGCTTCAATAACACCTCCATAAGTATAACTTGGAAGAACAAATATATTTGACTGTTCAAAATACTCTGATCTTATGTCTGGATTAATTTTCCCTGTAAAAATTATATTTCTAATATTATGTTTATTTACATAATTAAGCAACTGCTGTTCTTCTTCACCTTCTCCACAGATAAGAAGATATAATAAATTATCACTTGACAAATCTTTAAAAGCATCAATAAGAATTGCGCAACCTTTACGTTTAACTAGTCGCCCCAAATATAATATAATCTTTCCATTTTTAGGTATGTTATATATTTCTCGAATATCAATCTTTCCTTTATACGGTACAGATGTACTACTATCAATCGCAATATTAATTTTAGAATCTAAAATTCCAATTGATTGAAAATAACTTTTGGATTTTGTTCCTGAAGCGATACATAAATCACATCTGCTTGCAAAAAATGAAATGAGGCGCGCTTGTATATAATTCTTTATACGTTTGGTCAATGGCTGAAGTTGCGTTAACGCTTCCCATTTTTCCGTCCAATATACGGTCTTAATTCCTTTTGTTTTACAAACACATAAAGCACTATAGGCACACTTTATTTGATAGAAATTATCAATTGGTGGTAACACTACAATATCATATAACCCATTTTCTATTATTATTTCAATATCTTTTACTCTATCCAATGTAATAACATTTAAAGTATTAAGAGTCTTTTGGGAGGGGGCAAGATTATATATAGAAGATGCTAAACCTTCCTCCGTTATTAAAATATCAAGATTTACAAGGCGTGATAATTCCTGAAAAAAAGATATTCTATATTCTGCCAATGTATTATGTATAAATAGAACTTTCATATATTATTCAGAACTTGATTATCAAGTATAAATTTATAAAAATCACTTCATTAAATAAGAATAATTAAGCACAAATCAGTTATTAGAATTTTTTGCAGTCAATGTGTAAGCCAACTAATTCGTTATTATGCAATATTATTAATCTTACTCTCTTGTTGGCATAATAGAAACTTTATCAAAATGAAAGCGAATTAGTCCAATGACAGACCTAAATTAAATAGCAATCCAGTCATTAGGAAATATTTTTAAATCACCTTCACTTGTCTCCCACTTTTGGGGATAAATGACAATATTATTGTTTTTGTTTAAATAAGCCCCCCAATAACTAAAAGTACTATTAGCTATGATATTAACTTTAGCAAAGGTTTGTAAATACATATCTATATAACTTTCTTTTCCTGTATTCCAATTAATATAAGTCGCATTATCTAATTCGATATTTTTCTTACACCATTCAATATCATCTGAAAAAATAAAATATGAAGGATTATTTACATACTTATATATGTGTTTAATAGCAGACTTATAATAGTCCAAAGTTGCGACATTCGCATGTGTTGCAGCATATTTCTCTGACAAGAAATCACCACGTCTAACATGTATACACACTGATTGTTCAGACTTTATTCGATTTAAAGTTGATTTATTTATATCATTTAGTTGTATATTTTTAAATTCAATCCAATTAACACGATCTTTATAACATGCAAAAACCATCTTATGAGCATTAAATAATATCGCATTCCAATATGGATGGGTAAGATTATGACAATAATATTTTGTTGAGTGAATATATTTATTCCACCCCATAATAACAAACATCAATATCCTAGCAAGTAAAGAAGAATGTGGTAATTTTACATTAAAAATCTCTTCAATCTCTAATCCTCCAGCATGTTCCTTAAATCTTTTTTTAGAATACACTCCATAAATTCTAGAATTAGGGAACTTATCTTTTATTGTAAGATAAACAGAATATTCAAAGATTTGATTACCTAAACCACCACCAAAATAAAGTATTTTCATTTCTCTTATATTTAAATTATAAAGAATGTATTGTAGATATAAAAACAATGGTAAGCATCCTTAAATATTATAGATGCATGAAAACAATGTCGTAATAAATAATATTCAACTATAAATTTTAAAGCCAATTATTAAATTAAATATCATATTAGCTTCGACTTTTCTAAGTTATCTTTCTTATAAAAAAATCACTACACCTATGAGTTATATTATATGAATCCTCACCCAATAACAATAATTTTAGCATCCTACTCCGTCTTATCAGATTAATTAATAAAATAGAAATTATTATAGCAAATATTGACACAGCAAGAACTATAAGTAAAACCTAAAGTATGTCCTAACACGACACAAAAAATTGCAAAGAACTTTATATTATCCAACCATGGTTGTCTTTCCATCTTATTTTATATAATATTAATTTTAAGATAATAAATGTATGAAATATTCTTTACGCTCATCAAATGAATACTTTTTATTAAAGACTAGAGGTAATCGTAAAATAAAAAATAATATTCTAAAAAACAGATACTTAAATTTATTATTCCATAAACTCAAATAAGTAAACATTCCTCTTTCCCCCATAATTCTTTTCTTCATAGAAGGCGAAGAGCTTCCTCCTTCAAGATGGATAATACGCGGAGTACTCAAAAGAATAAACTTCTTATTTGATAAAGTGGCATATCTCCTTTGCAAATCATTCTCTTCATGATACATAAAAAAGCGAGGATTAAAAAAACCATACTTTTCAATAACAATACGACTTAATAACAAGTCTGCACCTACAATAACTTCAACTTGTTTCTCTGACGGCAGATCCATACGGTTTATTTTTTCCTGATTTTTTAATGAATACCCCAAAGACATTAAAGAACAAAACTTATTATATAATGTTTTACTGATTGAAAGATATTCCCCTTCAGATTGAATAATATTACCTTCTTTATCTTCTAAAAAACAACCGACACCGACAACTGTTGAAGCTTTATTTTTTAAGTAATCCAATAAGATATAAATTGCATTATTTAATAATATAGTATCAGAATTGAGCAGAAAAATATAATCCCCTTTAGCATACTTGAAACCAAGATTGTTTGCTTTTCCAAAACCTAAATTTTCATTTGATTCAACCCATACTACTCTTCTATCATTTGAAAATAGTTCTTTACTACCATCAGTACTATTATTATCAACTAATATGATCTCAAAAGAAACATCACTTGTATATTTATATATACTATCAATACAATTTAATGTTAAATCTTTAGTATTATAATTCACAATTATAATAGAAACATCCATAATTTTAGAATTTTTCAAAATTAAAATTGAACAACGATTGTTATATAAATATAATAGCAATAAAAGATTCAATCAGAACTAATAGTTTTATCTTTATAAAATAGAGTATATTTGAAATAAAACAAAGAACTAACAAATTCAATATACGTTATATATATTTTAATTAATGCGGTTATTTTCTATTTTTTGATATAAACTAATAATCTTACTAATGTTTTCCTCAGGGGAATATAATTGTGATACTACATTATAAGCCCTTTGTTTAATATCATCTGATTCTATAAGATTTTGAGAAACAATATAAAGACTATTTATCAGTTCCTCTTTATCATTAAACCTTATGCCAATTTCTTTACCACAAAACTCAACACCATTATCAAATTGTTCTTTAGTTCCGGCCGTATTTTTTCCAATTACCAAACAATTGGACAACATTGCCTCTACTGTTGTTAATCCAAAACATTCAAAATTTGACGGGACAATTTGTGCTATTGCATTAGACATATACTCGTATTTATTATCAATAAACCCAAGAAATCTTACTCTTTCTTCAACACCATTAATTTTGCATTGTTCTTTTAACTTCCGTGCGTAATAATTATTATAATCTCCAGCAATATACAAATCAATATTAAAATTATATTTTTTTACAAACTCTATATATGAATCTATCAATAACGAGCAACCTTTATGTTCAGTTATATTTCCTATAAACAAAAAATAAGGATTACTTTTCTTTATTGGACAGTTGGACTTAATAGGCTTATTAACACCATCGTAAATAACAATCCCGTTTCGAGGATTGTTATAGTAGTTCATTAATCCTTTTGTAATAAATATTGGATAATTAGAGTTTATTGAAAATAGATGTTCTATTTTTTTCTTTCCTCCTAATGGCTTGTAACCCATATCTAATGATTGATATTCTCTCACATGCCAAACATGAGGTATAGATAACAACCGTGAAACATATATTCCTAATCTCAAAACACTCGTATTTGAATGAATAATATCGGGATTGTACAATTTCGTAAATTTATACAATCTATACATTGCAATTATATTGATAAATCTATCCCGCAAGAATCTGTATGGAAAAAAGAAATAATCTAGTTTTCTCTTAAGAATAGGATAAATACAGAAACGAGATCTTATAACCATATTATCGCAGATATTCTCTAAATCTATATCTAATCCAAGATTATCTGAAGAAATTACAAAACAGTCATGCCCTAATGATTTTAATTGCTTAACCATTGTTACCAATGCTTTCCCTGAGCCAAATCTATCACCTACAGCCAAAAATAATATTTTCATAAAATAAATGTTTTATATGGAAATACAACATTACCATCACCCAGCTCTTGGGCACCTGAATTTTGACTTATATAATATGAATATAATCTATAAAACTCGAATAAAACGACTGGAATTATATACTTCACATTATTCCTGTTAACATTACGAACGATAGAAATGACAACAATTGGTATCATACAAAACAATATTCTCTGGCCTATAGGTATTGTTATAAATATATTATTTAGCACAATACCCCAAAATGCTGTTTGAAATATAAAATCATTACATTTATTTTTATCATGATAATATATCATAAAAAAACCATATAATGACAATGGTATTATATTCCTATAATACCCATAACCATCAATCAAAGATGTAGAGTCCAAACGCTCAATATAACCAATTTGAGCAATTCCCAAAAAAGAGAATAAACTAATATTTGACTGAACAAATGTCAAAAAGACATTTCCTATCATCATGCTTAATATAAGCATGATATACAAAGATTTCTTTGAGGGATTAATCTTACAATAATATATACATATAACTATAATTATAGGCAACAAAGTAGATGCATGAAACGAAATGGCTAACATTCCCAACAAAACGGAATACAAGAAATGTTTCTTTGCATACATACAATAGAACATTCCTAGAAAGAAAGAAATAGATATACATTGACGCATTATTCCATATTCGACAAAAAGGAATGGTTCCAATAACACAAGAGTCGATAAAAGGAACAAAGCTTGAATAGACTTATCTGTAAGTTTATTCAAATAATATATTTTTAGAGAAGTGCTAAGAATACCTGACATAAACAAATAAAAATACTGATTATTAAAGATACCAGCAATAATATAATTCCAAGCCACAAACCCTATTTCTATTTCAGATTTATCTCGCCCATTATATCCCAACTGGGGATGAAGAAAAAAATCTATATAGTTTCTTGTATCTGTACCAACATATTCATTTCTGATTGCAGGCAATAAACACCATAATACGATGCATAACCAATATAAGAACCTCAATGATTGTGACCTATTGGGATAATATATATAATATGCGCTTATTATTCCCATTAATAGTACTAAAAGTATTATTATCATAAATATATATTTATAGATTTTCTTTTAAGAAAGATTCAGATTGGATTTTTTGTTTTAACAAACATTTATCAACTATAGGCCAATTAATAGAATCTAAAAATATATTCTCAATATTATTTTCTTTAAATATACGCTTTGATAAATTCAGATCAGATAATAGATCTGTAATTCTATCATTACCTTTGGAATATTTCCCAACAACAGGAGTAAATATAAAATTCTTCTTGAAGATAATTGAAAAAACTATACCGTGGAAAGATGGAGTTACTATTAATTCTGCATTTGCAATTAATGACAACCATTCTTTTATTGAAGCTTTTATATAAATTACATCCTTAAAAAGCTCTTCATTTGCATTAATATAACCTGTTGCTGTTACAACTATTATTTTTAACCCTTTCTCATTTGCAACTTTCTTAAGTTGCTTCCACCCTATATCTTCTGGACTAGAAACATTTAAACTATATATGAATATATACGAACCAAAATTATTTGTATATCCTTTGTATAAATCTAAATATTTCCGATAATCAAAAAGTAAAGTTGGATCTAAAACCTTGGTAGCATTAATATTAATACTATTGCAAATTGATACTCCAGAATATTCTCTACATGAAATTGCATCAAAATCTTTTAAAGCATTTCTTAAATCATTTTCAAGTTCCTTAGGATACGAATCAAAACCAAAACTTGCCGCATACGATATTCTTTTTATTGATTTGGGTCCAAACTTCAAAAAAAACACTAAATTTTCTTTGTAATTTACCAATCTAGCCCAAACCTGATCACTTCCGACTATATAACAGTCTGCAATTGGATAGTCATTACACAATTGACTTCTTTTAGAATATATTTTTTTAGAAAAATACAACTCTGATTCTCTAAACTCATCAAATTGTCTTTCTTTATTAAACCTAATGAAAGACTCTCTATTCTTCTTACGAGCAACAACTCTTTGATAATAGAGAGGGAATAATATTATTCTCAATATTTTTTTCCACAACAAAGTGGGGTATGGCCTATTATCAAAGTCATATCGTATAATAAATGCTTCATGCCCCAAATCTATTAAATATTGCTGTAAAGCCCATGCTTGTAAGATTTGCCCATAGTTATCATAACTTTGCCAATATGTTATCACACCTATTTTCATAAACTATACATGTATATTAATTTGACATTCTACTTCACTGCTATCCTCGGAAATATCATTAGAAACAGATATATATTATTAATCTATTAGTTAGTTATGAATCCGATAAAATTTTCAATCTTGAATCGTAGTTTTGTAAAATGGTAAAACGACCGATTCGACAAACTATGAACAAAGGAAAAACAATATTTGCTCAGATTATTCCTCTTATCCATACATATGAATTAAAGAAGCGTGTCAACCGTTAAAAGGAATACAGAAAAACCATCAAGTTCACTTGCCGTAACCAGTTTTGGTAATGAGTTTCACAATATTTTATATTTGCCCTTGAATGAATTATTTTTTCCTCAATATTTTTTTTATTGCATTTACACCTTTCTCTCCTGCTAATGACTTTAGAGTCTCCTTTGCCTTGCCTGAAATATTTGATAATATATGATTCATTGCATAAATACCATCATTCTCATCCTGACTATCAGTGAAAACTTCAAACACCATTGATCGTTCTGTCAATCGTGGTGTTGTAAAACGTTTCATGGCTTCAAGGAATTCATCCTTTGTCGATGCTGTAAGATATTCAAAACCTAAATCTTCAACATAATGTTTCACCAATTCATGGGACTTGTTACCGTAATGTCCGGCTGCGGCCATATATTTATCAGTTTCTTCACCAAAATTAGCAGAATGATTAGAATATATCCTAAATTCAGCTCCCTTACCATTATTTACAATAAGCAAACGGATATTATTCTTTATATGACGGTTACCCAGCGAGTTCATATCATAAAAGAATGTCAGGTCACCGACTGCACCAAAATGAAGTTTATCAGGATTTACCAATGATTCGCCTACAAGAGCCGATACCTGCCCGTCTATCCCCATTGCACCATCATTAGAATAACACTCTATTGTATTAGATATTGGGAAGAAGTTCCATGCACGGGCTGTATTTGAGCCTGATAAGTGAAATACGCAATGTTCAGGCAAATTCTTGCTTAACATCTCAGCTATCCATACATTACAGAACGGGAGTTCAGGAATCTTTTCCAAAATTCCATTCGTTTCATACTGCCATTGCTTTGCATAGCTATTATTTCTCTTGCCTTTATTCAAATCCGCATAATACCTGAAAAAGTCTACTTCTTCCATTGCAAAAACATGGGTCAGTTTCTTTTCCGGGTCACGGATTATACCATCCGAATTAACTCTCCACATGGCTTTTTCGTTCATACATGAAACATATCTTGAAATAGAACCGATATATATAACCAAATCAGCCTTTTCTGTCTGAGATACATATTGCTTCATGTTATTTATAAGGTCTGGATTATATCCGTATTCACCAGTATAATTGCTGGCATGATTACGTATAACTACGGCATTATATGCTCCACAGAAATCTTCTACCGCTGACTTCAATTCATCAGACCACTTATCATGCACTCCAACCAAAATAGCAATATGGTTAAAACTTGTCAAAGAAGGCATGTTTTTCTGATTTGATATATATGTAATTTTTTTGACTGTAGGCAGTTCTTGAACTGAATAGTCATGATTGTATGTCGTACGCAAATTAATATGTGCAGGACCACCGCCATTCTTACGCAAAGCCAACAACGCCTTATTAATATTCAGCCCACATGCCCATTCGTCTTCTTCTGTATAAACCGCATCTATCTCAACACTTTCAACTGCAATATCAGCTAACGGTGAGCTTCTGTCTATTACCTGAGGTACATACTGCCCTACACGCCCGAAATGTTGTGATGAAGTTATGGCTAGTACAGGAAGTTTTCTATAATAAGCCTCAGTCAGTCCTGGTATATAGTTTCTTGACGCCGTCGAACCTGTGCATGTCAATGCGACCGGTTCGCCACTTGCAGCAGCCATACCACATGCCATATATGCTGCAGAACGTTCGTCGACCGAACTGTATATCTCAAAATATGGATCACTTTGAATACTTCCCACAAAGCAAACATTAGTAGCACCTGGACTTGCTATTACTTTCTTTATATTATGAGCCTTCAGCAAGGCTATTAAAATCTGCGTATGCTTTTCTACTGTATAATTCATCTTATTTAAATATTTTAATTTCCATAATAACATTACTTATACATTATGCTTTAATTCTTATTTCGATAAAGCTTATTAGCAATGCAACTTCCTATTTATTTGTCATATATATTAGCTTGAGACCATGACCCTTACAAAAATCCACTATATCATTATCAGGACAAGTATCCTTATGATATGCTGATTTTAAGTTTATCAGTTTTTTCAAAGCCATAATTGGTGAATATATAATAGGATACGCTAATTTACTTCTCAAGGACTCAACACCTAATTCTTTTTGTGTAATGATATTCAGGTATGGTACGTCAAAAATGTTTATGTCCTTATCCAAGGCATCCTTCTTACATACGACAATACAAGTTGAACCCTCATTCAGGATACTGAACGTATGCAACAATATCTGATATGAAGTTTTTAAGCTACGATGTAGAGACATTATTGTTATTACTTCATCCTTAGCACTACAATATGGCAGGTAACTCGATTCAGAGCAACAATCGCCTATTACCATTGTAGTATATTTCTTTATTGGCCGCTTGGGACTAAATAAGAAAAGATCACCATATACAAGCCTCTTAACTTTAGAGTTGATATAAATAATTATACAACCCAAACAAAGCAGTATCGTAGTCACGTACCAAAATTTTGTAAATAATGTCGGCAATAACAAAAATACAATACATAGCACTATAGCCTTTTTCCTGCTTAATCCTAAAATCCCGGACATACTAATGACTCTAAATAAAGTTTATGATTACAATTTAAAGATGAAATAGTTCTTACTTCATCCTCTGACAAGGTAAAATCAAATATCTCTGAATACAACTTGACACGTGCAGGCTTGGTTGATGTAAATATTGGTGTAGCACCTGTATCTATATGCCAGCGGAGAATAATCTGGCCTATATCTTTTCCATGACGCTCCGCCATCTTTATTAATTCAGGATTATTACGCAATCTTTCATGCATTTTACAAAGTGGGGAATAATCCTGGACATCAATTCCATTAGATTTGCAGAATGCCATTTCCGATTGGAATGTGTTAAGGGGATGGCGCTCTACTTGTACAATCTCAGGCATTACACCTATATTATTCAATTCATTCAGCTGCCTGATACGCAAATTACAAATTCCAACCTTTCTAACAATCTGTTTTTCTTTAAGTTTGCAAATACTTTCCCATGCAGACAATAAATATTTCCTAACCGGCCAATGTATTAACAAGGAATCAACATAGTCGAGATTCATTGCCTTAAGCTTTCCATAAAAATATTCTTCTATGTTGCCATTATACATTTGTATAGGATCTATCTTTGTCTGAATGAAATAGTCGTCCCGTTTTAGCCCCAACTCAACAGAACATTCATGTACGGCACGTGATATAAGTTCTTCGGTCTTATAACTTGGCGCCGTATCAAACCAGGTTATGCCATTCTCAAGCGCCACCTTACACACAGACTTTAAACCGGAAAAGTCCTTGCAGGCAGAAACACCTGAACCGAATATTAAATCTTTACTCATTATATATTGATTGTATTGAAACCCATAAATTAATCACCGTGATTCATTATACTGCGACTTTTCAAACAAGTCATCAATATTCATTTTTTCCCGGTGAGCTTCACCACTTTACCCACATAAGCATACACAACCTGACGTTCATGTGGCGTTAAGGCTATTAGCAACGAGGCAATAGCGACAGAAACCATTCCTACAATACATATTATAATTGATGACACCAATGATACAGGGAGATACAGGTGTAAGAAAGCCGGTAATACGGAACCTATTAAAAGAACCAAGGAACACCGCAACACGACTTCTGAAAAAAATCGGCGTATAGACAAATGCAAAGAACTGCAGACAAACCACACCCTTGCTATCTGCAGTATGATTACAATAACCCAATATACATACATGGCATATTCCGGTCCGTATCCCAACGCAAAAGCCAAGCAGGACAAAGGAAGGTGGAATGCACCGATTGTTGTCACTGTTATCTGGTAAGTTTTTATATTTCCTGTAGCTCCTTTTGATGTGCCCAATATGTTAGTAAAGGAATTAACCAAAAGTATAAATAAAACCATACGTACAAAAATAACGGTATATTCAGGAACAATGCCCAACCATGTCTGAAGTATTGTCGGGGTCTCCAAAACTAACGGCACTACAAAAAAAGCGACAAGACAGAATGCGAACTTACAACCACGGAGAATAAGCTTGTGCATGGCCTCAATATCTCCTGCTGCATAACTCTTCACCAATTGTGGATTTAATGCCAGTAAGAAATTGCTCAGGAACTGCTGGACAACTCCATTCACCTGGTTTGCTATGCCTTGGGCGGCATTCACCGCCACGGTGAAAAACATGTTTATTATTATTGCTATGCCTTGCGTATGCAGAATATACCCAAGATTACCGAAAATTGTCCACCCCGAGAATGAAAGCATCTCGCGCATCTTGTCCTTATTTATGCGCCTCGAAACGCCTCTACATTCTGTAAAATGCCTGAAAGCATACGTTGCATAACAACTGTTATTGATTAATCCGACAAACAGCATCAAAGAGCCATAAAATATAAGTTTATCAAATGGCGCATAATAAACGGCAATGGCAACTGAAAGCTTTAATACGCCTTCAAGTATTGAGATGTAGGCGAACGCGGACATCCTCTCATGTGCAATAATTGTCGCATTAAACGGTACTGAAAGAAAATTTGCGACACACGTTATAAGCGAAAACTGGTAAACATAATTTGCTGCCGTTATACGTAATTCGGGAATGTTCATATGAGTATTCAGAAACCACAGCCCTATTGTCTCACCAAGGATTAAGACTACAAATGCAACTATTACGTGAATATGGATACTGGTTGAAAACACTCTCCGCAGAGCGTCACTATCTTGTGTTCCCATTTCAAAATTCAGAAAACGCTGTGTGCTGCCCGCCATCGCATTGTTTAAAAATGCTAGGAGAACCACTATACCACCAACAACATTATATATACCATAATCATCTACACCTAATGCATTAAGGACTACACGACTTGTATATAGGCTTATAACCATCAGAAGCAGCATGCGTACATACAGCAAGAGTGTATTTTTGGCAATGCGTTTATTATTTTGAGATGTCTCGGACATGATTTAAGTGAAAAACAAAAATGAATAACAGAGTTTGCGTTAACTAATAATATATTGATATTAAATACTATTCCAGGAAAGATTACAACCCGCATTAATTATACCGGTAAACGTTGCAAAAACGGCATATAAACGAAGG
>OGLM01002272.1_pt1 | contig 17916 bp, 25 predicted proteins | sample 1572531 | NCBI WGS metagenome assembly OGLM01 (sample SAMEA2581909, study PRJEB24529) | metagenome | biome: Human gut stool | place: China | collected 2011 | reverse complement strand
CCTCAGGCTAACATTTGAAAAGTTGGCACGGTTCTTGCTAGGGAATTAGTGAAAATAAATACTTGACTTTTGGTGGCATATATGTTATAATGAAAGGTTAAGCATCTATTACTTTAGCGAAGTAAAGTGTTAAACTGTGTAGCTGTACATCTATTACTTTAGTGAAGTAAAGCGTTAAAGTATGAATTTAGTTCATGCATCTATGAATTGGATATATTGGAAAAGTGATAAACTATGTTATACTATAGATGTAAAGAAAAGGAGGAATAAACAATGAAAGAGTTAATTACAAGATTTAATCAAACTCTGATTAAAGCCGTAAAGGCTGATCTCAGCGGTAGAACACGCACATCCGATTATTTTTTCGGATGTGCGTCTGGAATGATGACAAGTGCATATGTTATGTTTGATGTTCTTGGTACTGATGTTGTTGCTAAGATGTCAAGGGCATTGGATTTAGCTTATAATATAACGATGCACGATGTAGATGATGAGGAAGAGTCTTTATGGATTCTTGAGAATAATATGGCATAAGGGGGGTATAAATATGAAAAGAAGATTAACAGGTGAGATTAAAGTTATCGGTTACTATTCAGTAGCCGGAGGCGAATGTCTTTACATACTGCCTTTTGAGGTAGCTAATGAATGGGAATACAAAAAAGATACTGAAGCAATAGCACTTTGCTGGCAAGGCAAAAAGTGCTTCCGTCAATTATATGTTAGACGAGGCCAATATTGTTTTAAATTTTTTAATCGCATTATTTACCTCAGTGAAATTTTACGCACTGAGGGAACGCATGCATATATCACACTATGAATAATCGTGAGTGGGCTATTGCAGTGCTTTACACACTGAGTACTGCAATGGAAGCCCTGTTTATTGCAGGTGTGTGCACAACTGACAGCGATATTGCTATTATTTGGCTTATATTGGCTGTCGTATGGGGCATAACAATCATATTGTCATTGTTTAAAGGTAGCAATGACGATGATGATATACAAGAATATTAAAGGAGTGAACAATATGAAGTTAGAATATATCTTTCCGAATTTGTCCCGCAACGTGACGGGACGTTAATTCTTATTCAATAGTGAAAAAGGGTGAGCGATCACCCTTTTAATGTATCCACAGGATGCTTTAACGAAGTAAAGTGTTAAAGTACTACAACTGCATATCGTTACTGTATTACTCACATAGGACAGTGGGTTACTTTAATGAAGTAAAGTGTTAACATGGTAAATCACTAAACCGCTCAAAATAAAAATAAAGATACAGTTCTATCATGGCACATAATTCTATGCGTCCGACAGCCTGTATCTTTATTCAAAATATAGGGGTGGGTTAATTTATCGCTAAAATATGTCAGAGGGCTTTTCAGAGCCCTCAGAGCCTCAGAGGCCTATAAGTCAAAGGCAGAACACATGCTCATGGGCATCTGAATATTACAGTAAGCGTTAGCAGAGGTACAGTCAATTGTCTTAAACTTGTTAGTATTAGAGCTGTCTACTTCTTTGTGATAGACCTGTATCTTCCAGTCTTCTGCGAATCTGACGAATCCGTTGATTGTGAAATAGTTATTCTCTTTATCCCTGCCGAAGAGCGTACAAGCAAAGTCTGCAAGCGGCGGTGTAGTCCAGCCCTCACCAACTTTAAGAGTTTTAGGGTAAGAAGCAATAGTAACAGGCACATTGGAAATAGCGAGACGAAACCGCCCATTCAACATGACGTTAACAGCTCCATCAGAGAATGTGCTTCTCAGAGAAAGATAGTTCTTGATTTCGTTATTCGTATTGTCAACTGTGCTAGCCATTTCAGAGGAACTAAAGTTATACAGGCTGTATTCAATTGTAATATTTGGTTCAGAGCCAAGAACAACACCGCTCAGAGTCTGTGCAAGAGCATCTTGTCCAGAGGCATTTGGATGGATACCGTCAGATGAGAAATAGCTGTAGTCATGTAGTGTGAACGCTGTACTTGTAATGATTTTCATACCAGACGCACGACAACTTCTCAGATTAGAACAGAGCGTTCTTAACTGGTTTCTCACTGATGACTGGCTAGACCAACCAATGAAAGCAAATGTGCAATCAGCATAAGGATATAACTCCCTGCATCTGCTTGCAAAAGCATTTGTAGCATTGATTAAATTAGCTTTTGTCTGGTCACGGTCATTCATACCGCCTGCAACAAGAACCAGAGAAACATTATTTCTGTCAGCTTCACCCATTGAAGCACCAGCTTCATTTAACAGGTCAATAAATTTCTTGCCTGTGCTTGCTGAAACGTGGGAAAACCCAGATCCACCACTGTATTTGTTAACAAATGTACAGTAAGGCATACTTGATATGAGTTTTTCACCCCATCCCTGTACATTACCGTCTGGTGTATAGCCTTCGTCATAACTATCACCAATGAGTACGACTTTTTTACTAACTCTTGTGCTGTTAAACTCCTGTCTCAGAGCTGATAACAGAGTACCATTGTCATCAATATTCTTCTGTAAATTTGTGTCAGCTTCTTTTCTGTTTTTTACTTCATTAGTAATTGCTGTCTGCAAACTACTGTCTGTATACTGCCTATCTTCCTTTTCTTTGTCAATAGCTTTTTGAAGTGCTGTATCTGCATCCGTTCTGGCCGCTGTTTCATCTGCAATACTCTTTTTAATGTCTGTATCGTCATATCTTGGCACATAAACATCAGTTCCACCAATACGCACAAAATCGAATTCTTTTCTATCTGCCATTTAACCTACCTCTACTTTCACACTAACAGTGTTCGTATAGTCAACACGCATCCTGTTATTAACCCTTAGTCTGTACATGTAACTATTTCTATCAGTTGTTGCTACCAGACTTAATTTGTAAGTTTTAGCACCTTTTTCTGTACAGTCAAACCACGTTGTGCCACTGTCTGTGCTATACTGCCATTGATAAGCAGTAGCCCCTGCAACAAAAGCCAATAAATCAACTGTTTTCGCTTCTTCATTCACAGTTATATTCTCAGGTTCACTTAAAATAATTAATGACTGGTCAACAATTAATGCCCGTTTATCCTCATCATATGTCAGCGAGACGATTAAGTCACTAATATAGCTTTGTAAGAGCTTATAAACAAGGTCTGGTACATTATCAGCATTATCAATCAGTTCATTGACTTTTTCATACAAGCACTGTAAATTATCCTGCAATGAAAGAGCATCATTATAAACGATGGGAAGAACAGCACTAAAAGGCCATATTAAATATAAATCATTTTTCATCTTATCACCTCACTAACTTCTATTAATTGCTATTGTTGCAGTATTATTTATTTTATCACCGATTTTGCATGCTACTTTTAAATTGTTACCGCCATTTACACCATAGCCGTCTGAATGGATTGCATTATCATCATATATTTTTATAGTGATAATATTATGGCTTGCACCATATACTGTATAGGTTGTCCAACTTGTACCATCGTTTGAGACTAACCAAGTGACATCATTAATATTATAACTGCTAGGTACAGCACTACTAAAAGTAGCTGTCAATTCAACAGTTGTGCCTATTGTTACAGCCGTACTAGGTGTTTTTTCAATGTTTATGCTTGCTAGTGGTGCATAAACGCACACAATATCAGAATAATATGCAACATTACCTACAACAACTTGAAGTCTAAAGGCTAGAGTATAAAGTGAAAGATATCCACCTACTTCAATATCGGCTGTGATATTTTCGTCTTTATCTGTAGCTCCCGTTAATAATGAAGTTGGTACAGGCTTACTACTAAATTTACCAAAAGTTCCTGCTCTTAACCATTGCATACTGGTTATAACATCATTGTTTAATGATTTATTTATTGAAAGAGCTAAGTCAACTAGTTTATTTGTCTTATACATTTCGTAGTACGAATACCACTGAACCATATTGGCAGTATTATCCCAATTGGTGTTTACAACTCCATTAAATGTAGCTGAACCACAATCAAAATCAATCATATGAACAACAGCGGTTATAACGTTTGATACAATAGTAGTACCGTCAACATTATTAGTACAAGTAAATCTCCACTGTACGTTTTTATTTGTTCCTACTTCACCAGTACCAACGCTAATGCCGTTTGTTTTACTTCCTCTGTCAATGTAATAATACGGGTAGATATTCTTATCATTATACTGGCTTGTCACCCATCCATCACCAATATTAAACTGCCATTTTCCATTAGACATAGGAAAACTTGTTTTTGTATAGCTTAGATTGTTCTTACTATACAAATCAACATAGTCATTATGTTCATAGTATTTTTGTTCAATAGTTACTTCTGCTTTGATATACTCAATAACAATTGCTTCTGTATAATAGGTATATTTATCATTCTGTAATTTACATCTGAACTCTTTCTTTTCACCCGAATTATAAAATGTTACAGGTACTTTGCACTTTGCTGTATTAGACCCCTCTGCTTCTAAGTCAACAAACAATCCGTTATCGTTCTTATACTGCCACTGATAAAACGTTACATCACCTTTAGCATTACTTACCCCTACTTCAATGTTTTTGACAGGAGTATAAACAGGTGATTCTGGTTTAATCAAATCACAACTGATAGGATTTTCAAAAGCGATGCATCTTAATTCTTCACAATATCCGCCCTGTAGCTTCATATGGCTAGCATAAACATCCAGCAACTTGTCAACTACTTCTTTGACATTTGTGTCATCACCAATCAGTTTGTTGATTTTAAAAGCCAGTTTGTTCATACTTTCAAGTGGGGTGATATTTTCATCATAAATGGTTGGTGCAAGCGGTCTGTTGCCTATAGGATAAAAATTATTCTTCTCCATCGAAACACCCCCAGTCCCACACCTGCATAAACAAGTCGCTTAATTCACTGATAATCATACGGTCAATATTCTTTAACTTTTCAGCATATTCATTAACCATGTATGCATAAGTCATACCGCCACGTTTACCCGTAATATGCTGAACATAATCCTCTGTTGTATTAAAATTACTGTTTGATTTTAAAGCGTTGCTATTCTTATTTGTATTCGTACTGTCTGAGATATCAGCACTAGACAAATACCTGTCACTTTTAATGCCATCCAAACCACCTTGTGGTGTGTTGCTGTGTCTGTTAATATCCTGTCCAATATATTCGTTGTTGCTATTACCACTTGAATTAGAACTGTTGTCACCTTTACTTTTTCTGTTGTGGTCAATAGTCACATCTGTATCACTAAGAATATCATAGTCTTTATCAAAAGCTTTATAAAGCTTATTATAATAAGGCATGATAACTGATAACTTAGCGTCAAGTCTCAGCTGAAACAGGCCGAATGTTTCAGAACCAATTTCTCGTGTGTAATAGTGCTTCAATATCTTCTTTGCAAGAACAGGCCGATATTCTGGTGTAAATGTCACAAATGATGGTGGGAATATTTTATCCCAACTTTTGTCAATGACTTCATCAATAGACATATATCCTTTACCACGTTCATAACCTGCAAGTGATTCACATATATATCTGATTTGCGTCGTATAACTACTCATATTTTTTAAAACCTCTTAATCATAGATGTTGCCAAAGATTCATCTTTCAAATCTTGAAAAACATCGTCTTTGACTTCAACTTCTTTGTTAGGCTCGTCGCCATCATCAAAGAACCATCTAACATTAATATCAAAAACATCTTTAATTTGTTCTGTTGCATAGTCTCTAGCCATTGTTCTTGAACGTCTGTTTGCAAGGGCATCAGCATTGCTTGATTCTACTTCACTTGTAATCATTCGCTCTTTCTTCTGAGCAATAACGCTTGTGATACCCAACATTGAATTACCTTGGTTATATAATCTCTGCTGTGCTTCAAGTAAGTCTAAAGCTACAAAAGGGGCGTTCATCTGAATAGCTTGAATATCATCTGTATTAAATTTTTTAGATACTGGTATATAAGGCTCATCTGCATCAACTTTTGCAATCACGTTCTTCATTGATAACTGTGAGTTTTCGTTGCAAGCAAGAAATACAGGCGTTTTCTGTGCTGTGCAGTTAACATCAACTGTGCCGTCCAACCTACTGAGCCTGTATGCTAATTCGATAAATGAACGATAGTTATTGACTCTTAAATAATTATCCCAAATGATAACAAACTGCCCTTTTTCAAGTACTTTGTTGTAGTGTGTCCACGGATTCCATACAGTAATTCTTGCAGGATTACCATAACTGTCAAATACGCCCATGCTTAAATACTGCATACAAGCATATTCTCCTGCATCTTCATCATAGAATATTGCTACTGAACCAAGCTCAAAAAGTTTGAGGGCTAACCATCTCGCATCTACTTCAACTGGCAGTCCCTCAACTCTGTATGAGGCGATAGCGTTATTTGCAAACTTAAATAACCATTTGTTATATTCAACTCCCTCTTTGTAAATCTTCTGAAAGAATCGTCTTTTCTGTCTACTCACTTTATCACCTCACTATATTTTGTTATTTGCTGAATAGTTATGAAACGTTGTTTTCCAGAATGTAACGCCATTTTCAATGACACTCTTAATAAGCATTTCAGCATCAACTGGAATCTTACCTGTCAATGCAACATTTTTACACTTAATGTAATTCCAAGATGGTCTACCATCCATCTGTGGCCTTTTCACTCTGTTAACCTTATAGCCGTACATGTCAAAGAATTGGTCAATCGTTCTTGCATATTCTTCACGGATTTGTTTAACATAACATCTTGCATCTTTCAACTGGTTAGACCATAAAACAGAACCGCCACTAGCACCAGAAAGGCGGCTAGTGTCATGGGTATCTTTTGAGTATTGCGCTAGTGAATCAAGAATTCCTGCACCGGCACTTGTTATTGCACCGCCAGCGCCGCCCTGTACATACCCGCTAATAGCATTACTTGCACCGCTTGCAACACGTCCGCTATATTTTGCTAAAGCACCTAAAGTTAAGCCTAAATCCGTAGAACCTTGCGGTAACTTTTCTGTAATCTGTGAAAAACCGTAACTTGCTATTTCAGCTTGATATGCATCATACATGAAAGAACCTTTTTCACCGTAATTTATAGTAAAACCCTTACTAAAGTCTGTCGCTTCTGTACCCTTATACTTTCTAGGTGCAATAACTATTTGTGGCTGTGTACCTGTATTACCTCTAACAGTAACAGTGGGTAATCCGTTGAAAAGTTCTGGATGCAAAACCATATTGTCACCTGTTGGTGCAAATATAAGATAATCACTGTAAGGAGAACAATAAAGCTTGTTGTTATGCGGCGTATAACTGCCAAAGGTTTTTGATACCTCTGGTAACTCTTTTTGTTCTACAAATATGCCACTTGTTGCTGTGGGCTGTAGTTCTTTTGGAATTGTGAAAACCTGTATAATGGTATTCTGATATCCTGCTGTGATTAGTGACTGTAAGAATGACAGTAACTTTGTAGGGTCTTCACTAAAACCAATTTTTGAACCTTGAAAAACTCTGCCTAGTACTGGTTTATCATACCATGTAGGTTGATTCTCAATAGGCTGTAACTGTGCTTCGCTGATAACGATTTCACAGCCATAAACAACGTTGTATGAAAAATCAGTAAGTAGTGATTCTTTACTAACCACTAACTCACCATACTCTAAACCCTCTGGTATAGTATGCAACCCGACTCTATCATCTAGGACATGTTCTCTTTCAACAAAACATTCACCGACCTTGCAATCCATCCACCATGTCTGCCACAAATCAATTGTGTAATGGACTTCTGCCGTTCGGTTGTTCTCATAACGCACTTCAGTGATAAATGCATAAAACCACTTATCACTGAAAGCACTGTTCTGAAACATCATATAATTTGCTGAATAGATATCATCTGCCCATGCATCAATCATGACAACTCCGTCACGAACATACGAACACTTGTCATAAGTCTTTATTCTATGGTCTAACATGTAGGACTGTTGTTCAGCCCTACTGTTAAACCATTTAACATGATTGTAGTCACGGTCACATTCAACACCAGATAAAATGTAAATGATTGAATCTGGAATGATGTATGCCATGTTTACCTCTATTCTGTATATATGCCGATATGTAAAATAAATTCCTTACTAATATTTGTACCCTTTACAGTTGCTTTGACTTTGATAGTGCCGAAATAATTTCCAGTCTTTGCAATACTTTTTGCAGTAATAAAACCATTTGGCATAATAACTGCTGAATTGGTGTTATCTTCTAATAAAGACCATACTAAATCTTTACAACCGCCTGTAATAGTATTAACATTAGCAGTAAATAAGTAACTAACATTAGACCCTACAGGTATATCACTTTTACCGCTCGTACTGCTAAACGGTAATAGATTATAACTAGTTCCACCAAATGGTAAGTCACTAATAGTTGTGTTACCATTTGTCTGTACAGAAACCAAATTATTAGGAATAACTGCAACTGCGTTTGCGAACGGGCTTACTGCATATGTCTGCCACATATGCAAGAAGTAATTATGATCAAGTGTATTCGCAACTGGCATATCACGCATTTCAAATACGTTATCATAAATCTGGACAAAATCCTCGTCAATGATAACACCTGCAACTTTATCAAGAAATGTCATATCATCTGTGCTTAGTTCTTTATATGTAGGGTCATTCGCAAAGATTTTGTTAAGTCTTGCAATGTCAAGATGGCCAAGGCCGTCAATCAGAATACGTCTGTTAAGATAATCAGCGTAAGGTAACTGGAACGCTGATGCTAAGACATTGGTATCAATGTTCGCATCATAATCTGTATTGATTAAGATAACTTTCTTATCTGAATCTGTAAATGTTGTTACGCCTGCGATGTTGTAATCAGTAGACATAAACTGGAAGTCATTGGATACTTTTCGCATCTGAGTAGCACATAACTTATACTTATCAGCACTTGTATCATCAAATCTATAGTAAGCAAGTTTACCATTTAAAATGTGCTGTCCGATGAGATACTTTGTAACGTTAAACTCATCATAAGCGGCCGCTGTGTAAACAGACTGGATAATACCACTGATTAATTCATCCATGCCAGACCATGACTTAAACGCTGATTTAAGCATAGCTCGGTTAACTGTCACAGGATAAGTTAACTGCGAGTTCATAATATAAAACGCTGACCTAACATCTGGTTCATATTTCTTGAACAGGTTAGTAGCTGTATCAGCTCCACTTCCTGCAATCTCACCGTACTGGTACACCTTTGCAATATTAACAAAAATATCTTCTACCGTTTCACCCACATCAATGACACCTTTTTTCAGTGTCGCAAGTGGGTTGGTGTACAGGCGGCTTGCAATTCTCGCAAAAGCAATCCTGTTAACCAGTGCAGAAAGAAATTCATTTTCAAGAGCAGGGTTATTCATGATGATAGCCCCAATTCCTCTAAGGGATTCAGCATCTGCTGTTACATACGGAACATAATCCTTGTAGTAAGTTGAAGCTGAATTTTTTACAGCGTTGATAATATCAGCACTGATATTTGTATTTGTTGCAATTCTTGGTTTTGTAGGCATTATTTACCCTCACTTCCATATAATAATTCATTGAGATTAAGACTTTCCAGTCTTTCATCTTCATCAATAGTTTCCTCTGGTTTCTGTTCTGGTGTTGGTGATACAACTACCTTACCCTCTTTGAAGCGTTCTGTGTACTTCTTACGCCATTCAGCGTCATTATCTGCATACTTCTGTTTCCAATTTTCTTCGTCAACACCCTCGTTATCAATCGTTTCCAATAAAGCGATTGCTTCATCATCTGTTCTATCGCCCAAAAACTGAGTGATAGCATCTCTTGTAGACTGCAACATACTTTATTCCCCCCTATAACATTTGTTGGTTAACTTTTTATACACATCTACATATAATTCTTGTCTATCACCATTATATGTAAACTCAGCATAGATACCGTCACCGCTAACTGTAGTCGAAACAAGACACTTGTAATTCTGTAAGGTTTTACATGACCAAACAATAAATACATCACTTAATTCAATAGGTGGTATCTTAAGAGTAATTGTAGGCCTGTAATTGTTATACCATTTAACAAGTTTCTTTTTACATACACTTTGAAAATGTTCCATTCCACTGATAATCATAGATATTACTCCTTATTAACTAACGTCTTAAACAAGGATACATCCATATAGGCATCCTAGTTCTAATTCCTTTACCTGTCGGTAGTGATGGGCTGTAGCCTTGTAATAGAGTAAAATAATACTGCGCATATTTTGCTCTGTCTTCCAATGTTGCTGATGGGTCAGCTGGTCGTTCATAACAATAGACAAAGCACTTTGCCATGTATCCTACTTCATCTGTTGCAGTTGCAAAAGCATCCATTGTTTGATATTTTCTGTACTCCTGAGGAACGCTTGAAAAGTTCGGATACCATTCAGTAGGATTATTGTTTCTTTCATCATTTAATCTCTGGCACTGGCAGTTACCATTTGCATCTAAATCAGTCTGCCAAGTAGGGCAGTTTTTGTTAAGATACGGAATGATTGTATCAACTGCTGGTGTCCACTGGACAAGACCGTAACCTCTTTTATCTACTGCTACACCCTGTTCATAAAGGTCTGCACTGATAAATGACTCAATAGTCATGTTGCCAAGCATTGCACAGATAGCATTTATACTCCATCCTAAAGGAAGTAAAACATTTGCTACACAATACGCATTGTTGGTAGACTTCTCATTGATATACTCTTGCCCATACCCCGTGATTGACTGCCAGTGCAAGTCACTGGGAAAAATGGGAGTACCAGTGTCAACGTTAGGATAGATAAATCCCTGTAAATAGCCATTCATCCATGATGGAACATAACCATTGCTTTTCTTGCACTTTTCAGTCCAAAAGTATTTACCAGAGCTCCATCCGCTGTTACTTGTAACAATGCCATCACTTGTTATCTGTTCAACAACTGCAACATGTCCTGCACCACCATTATTGTAACCATAGCATGCAATAGCGCCTAACTTAGGCTCTTTTCCTTTTGCATAACCTCTTGTACGGCTGTACCAGTTTGTTGCATTACTAGTGGAAAGACCAGACGGATAGACTCCGTTAATCTCATAGAATCTACCCCAAGCATACCAAGTGCAATTACCGCCCGTCTGTTGTGGGCCAAGGTTGCTCTGATAAAAGATGTTATCAGAATAGTAATATTTACTGCCCCTCATGCCATTTGTATTCAGTCTGGGTGTAAAAGCCATTAGCAATCACCACCTAAAAGACAAGCCCACATTTTAGAACCGCATGAAGAATCCTGCCTGCCTACAGCTGTATTCCCGTAGGCGTTCTGGATTTTTTGAAATTGGTTGATTGCATAAACAAGGTTATCACCGCAGTGGCCGTCAATAGCAAGAGGTTTGCCATTCTTACCCAGAATACCAATCGCTCTTAAAACAGCTTGCAATGTGTAAACATCTTGTCCAGTAGAACCTTTTTTAACTGTTTTCAGATTTATCATCCCCTTTACTCAACATATCACACAAATGCTGAATAGCAAGAGTGTTGTTGTTCAATGCCTGTGTGACCTCAGACATTTCATTTTTGTGCTGTTCATTAAGCTTGGCGATATCTTCTCTGTTTCTGTCTGTAGAGTATTTGATATACCATCCCATACCGATTGCACATACAATAGGGAAACCAACTGTTCCGACAGCCTGCATCAAAGCGTTAACATCCATAAGCTTCCTTTCTGAGTCCACCGTCTTGTTGTATCATAGAATAAAGAATAACTTATAACAGAGGTCAATCCTTTCTAAAATTTAAAATAGAGCCAGATGTTTTAGGTGGACTCTGATATCCTGCATCGGCGTTTTCCAGCCTTTCAGATTGATGCAAACAACTAGCTCTATCATTATTATAATTCAATTATGAAATTTTGTCAAGTATCTATGAAATTAAGTTAACAAGCCTAGTTTATCTATGGCATTTAGGAATCTATATTTGCACGAATACGTTTCATAGTAGATATAGCCTAAAGCATCCCATTCGCCATATATAGAATACTTCATCTTAAAAGCTTTTTTACTGTCTTTGTTTCCGTCATAATACTCTTCAAACTCACAATACTTATGTGTGCTTACATACATGAAGTTCGATCTGGATTTCGATAGATAAATATAGATTTTGCCAAACTGGCAGACGGCTATTAAATCTTTTGGATTGCCATACTTTCTCATGATATGTGCACCGTCATTATATGAAAATTCATTGCTATTCGCCATCTTTGCAAACTCAGACTCGTTTCCGATGGCTTTAAATAGCGCTGTTTTCTTTCTCATTTCTGAAATAGGCGATTTCATGATATTAAGTAGAAGTATTCCTCTATCTTCTAGAAACCTAACTTCCTGCCCTTTTCTTTGCATTTCGTCATAAACATCGACTAAATTAAATGTATCAAGAACTGCATTATAAATGTTATTTGAGTTCGCCATCATCCACATGCGAAGTGGCGGTTGCCCTAATACTTCTCTGTTACCACTGACTGTGACATACATATTTGTAACTGCATCACCCTCATTTTTAATTCTGTTGACGTGATTCTCTGGAATAAACTCATCATAGATAATATCCGTGATTGTACCGCCGCCAAAACCACGATATTTACTTACAGCCTTTAATGAAACTGCTATTCCAATATCTTCATAAACAGGTTTTTCTTCCTCAGTCCATCCAACTATGCGGACTATTCTTGAAGCGTTCCGCTCTTTAACTATATGGATATCTTCTCCCAAATCTTTATTTAATTGTGCAAAGGGATTGTATTTCTCAATAGAACACAAATCTATTTCGTCCTGTGTACGGCGAACTAACATTGGCGTCCACTTTTCCTCAATACAACGCTTGAATACACCATAGGTTTTACCAACCTGTCTTGCACCAACCATGATAATAAATGTAGGTTTGAAGCCTAATATATAATTAAAATTTAACCATCCATCTTTATCGTATAAACTCATAATACCGCCTTTCTAAAATAGAAGAACCACTCAATAATGAGTGGCTCTTCCGTCATATATTAAAAGGAGAAAACAATGGCTCTATGCCAACCTTGCATAGACGAACTGACGTCCTGCTTTTGATACGTTACTGTCCTTAACAATTGTGAAGACTTCTTCACAATCAGCAAACATATCAATTATTTCGAGATATTCGTGAATAAATGTTGTACTGTTAGTAGCGTAGTACTCACTGTCCGAACCCTGTACAGCTAAAATCTCTACTTCCTTGCCGTCCTGTTTTTCATCAATGTAATTGATGAAATTCTGTGTAAGTTCGAAGCCATCCGGCAAATCTTTTACTGCATATGCATTTTTAATTGCTTTAAACTGTTCTATTTTTGATTCGATATTTGTTTTTAAAACTTTCATGTTTCGTCCACCTTTCAAATTGTCTTGGATATTTACTACACTATTATAATAGCGCATACTTATTGTTATGTCAACACTTTTTTAAATAGTTTCATAATTTTCTACATACTTTCCTTGCACATATTCAACTACTTTCTCAAATCTATCTGTGATATCTAACTGGTAAGTTGTCTTTAGCATTGCAACATTGCTATAAATGTTAAAGCTTCCTTGCGGTGTCTCCACTCTTTTGACACTTTCGCAATCGTTATAAACAAGTCGCTTCTTTCCTGTTTCTTCACCGAACAAAAATCCTGTACGGAAATTATCTGGTGTACTCATTATTTTTGAACCTGTCTTTTTTGGTACACCAGCTATTGTTATTTCGAAAATATCGCCAATCTGCTGGCAATATTTCTTTGCACCTAATGTCACAAATACATCAGCGTTATCTTCCATATCAATAATACCTAAATACTTTTCTATGCCTTTCTTTGTAACAGCATAATTCTTAACATAATCTTTATCACTAGGTTGATAGTCTGCCAGAAGTTTTCTATTATATTCTTTAATTACTTCTACATATCTTTCTGGATGCAAGAAAAAACAAGAGTCTGTGTCACAATAAACAACATCATGAGGGTCAAACAAATCTATCATAGACTGTAAAGCAACACGGCCTAGCATGGCCGTATAACTTCCCCACTGGTAAGCAAGAAATGTTGTTCTTTTTGAATAATATTCTTCCAGCTGTTCTTGTATTGTTGTTTCTGTTATCTGCTCTTCAAGGAGTCCTGTTTGAGGATTGAAAATAATCATGTCACGAACAGGATCGGTATAAGCCATCCCAAAGATACCATTTACACAATTCTTTGACTTCATGTATTCATATTCAGCACCAGCAACGCCTTTCAATTCAGTTTTCTTTTCATAATAATTATAAACAGAGTCACGCAATGACTTAGGAAGAAATCCTTTCATTGAGATAAACGTATCATAACTTTCAATAGCATCAAAATCATATTGAGTTATGAAACAATTTATAAACTCAACATCATAAAAAGCAACATCAATAATACCTTTGAAATTTGTTATGCGTCCGTTATCATACCCCAAATCAGTGCATGCACCTGATTGTTTAAAGCATCTTGATAATGAAAGATAAGGTATTGGAACATACTTATCCTTAATCAAACGTGGGTTAAGAATCTTAAACCTACTAATAATAACATAAGTGTTGGCTATTTCTTTATAAAGTTTAAAATCAAATACACCGTTTTTCATAAAGTTAATAGGCTGAAAAGTAAACATAGGATATGTGTTATTACAAACCATCTGATACGGATAACTTGAAGTGAAATCACCATGGCCGAGATTTTTCAATTTAAGACCTACATATTCTCTGTTCGCATGTGTATTGCCACCAGCTTTTAAATCTAAGAATAACTCATACAGTTTTGTGTCAAGAGCTGTGCGCCTAATAACATCTTTTGTAAACTGCCTATTATGCTTGCTTAACATTACGTCTCTTACAGCATGTCGCACAATTGACGTTGATGTAGGTCTGTTATCTTTGATGGTAAAATTATTAGCTTTCATAAATCCCTGCAATCCGTCTGAAAGTGCTAATACATCAAGGGCTGAATAGAGAAGAGTATTGTCATCTAATTCAGTAAAAGGGTCACGATAAAGATTATAGTTCATTATTTCTTTTTCTTTTACGTAAAACGTACTATAATCTTGCGTGAACTTCTCAAGGTTCATGTTTGTTAACCTGTATGAACAGCGAAATTCTATATTTGATTCAGTTCGAAAAGATATGATTTTACGCTTTTCTGTTGCGAAAACTGTATCTGGTACAATATCTAACCAATCTTTTATAAATTGCCACTCATAAGAAAGATTGTGTACATAAAAGACTAATCTGTACTTATCAGTTTCAAATATGTGTCGGACTAGCTGAAAAAACTCTTTGACCTCAGTTTCTAATCTGAACATAAATACTACACCAAGTAAGTTGAACTGATAAAGATAAGTAAACCCAATAGGCTCGTCAGACAGATTCCAACTTGTATGCTCTAATAGAGTTGTAGTCTCTGTATCAAACGAACTAGGATAAGAATAGAAATATTCGTCTGGATATTTTCTATGTTTCTGTACCTCTATGTCTTTATTGTAATCAATAGTGGCTCTAATACTAGCAAGAATAGAGGACTTTTTACAGTCCTCTAAATCATATATTTTTATTGTTTTCCCTTTATATATGACTTCTTGCATAGCTTATACCTCATTCTTTAAAAGAGTCTCTTATAATCTGTGAAAACGTTCTGCTATCATCTTTTGCTAATGCCCCAGAACTTTTCAAAGCTAGTTTTTGATTTGCCAAAAACTCTGCCATTGTTTCGTCACTGCTCTTGAACTCACGCCATATGTCCTGCACTGTCTTTTTTCGTTCTTTCTGTTCTTCTGCTGTGAGTTTATAGACAGAAAAGAATTCTGCAAGTTCTTTATAGTTATATTCACTCTGATTCATCTTTAGTGAATCATAAATATAATCAAAAAACCCTGCCAATTCGCTCTTTTCCTTTTCATCCAATACTGTAAGTCCTGTGTTTTCAGCTAAAGTCTCTATTGCTTTTTGTTTCGATACTTTATATGCACTAATTGATGAATATTTAGACTGACCGAATCCTTGTAACTGTGCATATCTTGAACGGGCTTCATTAATAGTCTTTGCTTTTCTTCTTGAAAAAACGGGTTTACCAACTTCTGCTTTATTATATTCATATATCTTCAACGATGCATAAGGGTCGAACTTATAGAACTCTTTGACACGCTGATTATATCGTTTTGCCAGCCTGTCTATAATATCATTTGCTTCACGCAAAGATAGTTTTGAAAAATCTTCTGCTGTTAAGTCTAGATTCATTTTCTTTCGGAATCCACCTTTTCGCATGATATCACCTCTGTAATATTGACTTGAACACACTTCTTGCTACAGGTATTCTTTCAAAGCATTGCTGTTCAAAATTATCTGTAAGAACTAAATATTGTGTATCAGTAATATATCCCAATTCCTGCAACATTTTGGCCGCACCACATTTTTCGTTATAGTTCACATACATTTTATAGAAGTAATCAGATAAGTGTTCAATGTCTGCTTTATCTAATGTTTTATATCTACCATTCATTATAATTCTCCTTTTCTAAACCTGTCAAAGATAATGCCAATGCAATACCATTGTGTCTCAATCGGAATCTTTAAATCATCACATGCTTCAAAATAAAAGTTTAATGCACCCTTAATATCGGCTGATGTTCTTGCACTCTTTAAAGATTTCCTAAACATGTCACTTACATAACCATAACTACTCATTCAACAACCACCTTTCCGTCTGTATAAACAAACACTTTCTTAACTGGATATGGCTCACCTATCTTGTAAAAGTAATACTCATATCTTTGAAGTGAGCCCTTCCAGTAAGCTTCTTTTACTATCAATTTTTCACTTCTGTAAATAGTATTGCGTGAATAATTGCTAGTCATATCTCATGCCCTTTCGTGTGGGATTTAGCTTATTGCAAATTGTTTCCCATTCTCGAATAAATCTATCTATGTTGCCGTCTGGATTGAACTTTCTAAAGGCTGAAAGTTCGTCCTTTGTCCATTCTGATGTCTTAATGTATATTAACTCAGAATAAGGTCTACATTTAATAGGTTGACATATTACTGTGTTCATATTGTTACCTCCTCATTATCAAAACCATAATAATCGAACGTAAGTTCCATATTTCTTGCTAAGAACATCTGCTTGTCTTTTCTGACTGTAATGATAATCAATATCAAATCCATTGGCGCAACATCAGCTTCTATACGCTCGTCGGCTGTAAGACAATCATATGCAAACTTATATTCGATATAAAGTATGTTCGCTATAGGGTAAGTGTATTGCTCGTCACGATTCTTTACGTTAGTAAGGTAAAGTATGTCACGGGATGCAATACAGTGAGAACCTAAGTTCGGGTTCATTGCTTTAAAGCGATGTTTGATTCCCATTCAATCAGACTCCTTTCAAACTTCATTGCTATTTCCATTAAATATGGCTTATTCATACATCCTTTTCTTCTAACTATATAGTTACTTCTACTATTACGAATATGTGTTATATTATCACTATATTCAATAGTTACACCCTTATAACGAAAATAGTTATCTTCAACTCTAAGTATAGTTGTAAGAGTATAAAAATTCTCTTTCGTTAATAAGCTTTTATTGCGTGCTACATCTAAATAACGTACTACATTAGTAAACTTAGGTGCACTTTTCTCTTTCACGCTATCACTCCTTTCGTGCTCTTATTGTAACACACTCTTGAGGAATAGTACAATGAATTTTTGGAATAGATGCCGAACATGTGTTTGTCATAATTTGCATGCCAGTTAGTTATGACTAACCAAATAGTTTGCATGCCAGTTAGTTATGACTAACCAAATAGTTTGCATGCCAGTTAGTTATGACTAACCAAATAGTTTGCATGCCAGTTAGTTATG
>OGLM01002271.1_pt1 | contig 17916 bp, 13 predicted proteins | sample 1572531 | NCBI WGS metagenome assembly OGLM01 (sample SAMEA2581909, study PRJEB24529) | metagenome | biome: Human gut stool | place: China | collected 2011 | reverse complement strand
ACACCTTATATAATAAGTATAGTCTTTCGGTTTCCATGCGTGGCGACGGTTCTTCCATGGTGGGCAATGACCATACCTGGGGTTTCTTCCCATCCGTCTCTCTTTCCTGGGATATGAAGCAGGAGAAATGGCTCCGTTCTCTCCAGAAAATTACCATGCTGAAACTGCGTACAGGTTATGGACGCTCAGGTAATCTTGGCGGAATATCTTCTTATACCACTTTGAATACGGTGCGGCAGAATGGAATTGTTTCGGTGAACAGTTCTCCTACGGTTACGATGGGAATGATTAGCAATAACAATCCTGATCTGAAGTGGGAAACCCGCGCTACCTGGAATATCGGAGCTGATTTGGGATTGTGGAACAACCGGCTGGTTCTGACGGCAGAATATTACTATTCCAAGACCACCGACATGCTCTATGCCTATGATGTGCCGGTTCCGCCTTTTGCCTATGATAAACTGTTGGCAAACCTGGGCTCTATGAGCAACCAGGGTTTGGAGGTCGGCGTTTCCTTCACTCCTATCCAGAAGAAGGACATGGAACTGAATATCAATATGAATCTCTCCTGGCAGAAGAACAAACTCCTCTCGCTGAGTGGTGAATATGACGGAATGCAGATGTCGGCAGCCGATATTACTGCGATGGGTGCCTTGTCGGGTGCCGGTCAGCATGGTGGTTACAACAATGTGGTCTATCAGATAGTTGGTCAGCCTTTGGGGGTATTCTATCTTCCTCATTGCAAGGGAATTATAGAAGATGGAAATGGGCATTACCGCTATGATATCGAAGATTTGGACAAGAACGGAACCGTAGATTTGAGTGATGGCGGTGACAGATATATTGCCGGTCAGGCTACTCCTAAAGTAACGTTGGGTTCCAATATCAGTTTCCGTTATCGCGACTGGTATCTTTCATTGCAGATGAACGGAGCCTTCGGACATAAGATATTCAATGGTACGGGTTTAGCCTACACCAATATGTCGAGTTTCCCGGATTATAATGTGCTGAAGGGAGCTCCTGAGAAGAATATCGTTGACCAGAATGTTTCTGATTATTGGCTGGAGAAGGGCGATTATCTCAACTTTGAGAATCTCACGCTGGGCTATGATATCCCTATCCGAAAGGGCGTGGTGCAGTCGCTCAGAGTTTCGGCGAGTGTCAACAATCTTGCCACCATCAGCAGTTACAGCGGCTTGACTCCGATGATTAACAGCTACGTGGTGAACAGTACGATGGGTATTGATGATAAGCGGACTTATCCTGTTTACAGAACCTTCTCATTGGGTTTAAGTGTTCAATTCTAAAATCAGAAAGTTATGAAACGATATAGATTTTTATTTCTGCTGCTGGCGGCATTGTTTATGACATCCTGCCTGGACGAACATCCTAAGGATCAGTTGGACGAGGATGCCATCTATGGCTCTGCATCTGATATTTATATCAATGCCGTGGCTTCTCTCTATAATTATATAGGTGGAGCTAACGAGAGTGAGGGCATCCAGGGCACCTGCCGTGGCATTTACGATTATAATACGCTGACCACCGATGAGGCGATGATTCCGATTCGAGGCGGCGACTGGTATGATGGTGGCCTCTGGAATGCCATGTACCAGCATCGGTGGAGTGCCGATGACCAGTCTCTTTATGATACGTGGAAGTACCTTTATAAGGTTATCGTGCTGACTAATAAGTCTTTGGATATTATCAGCAACAAGTCGGCCCTGCTTTCTGCCGCACAGCAGGAGGAATATCGGGCTGAGATAAGAGCCATCCGGGCTATGTTCTATTACTATGCTATGGACATGTTCGGTCGGGTTCCATTGGTCCTTTCCAGTGCAGAACAGCTCCATTCCAGCCTGTTCCAAGGGCAGACAGATCGCAGTTCTATCTTCCAGTTTGTCTTTCAGGAGTTGCAGCAGGTATTGCCTTCACTTCCCGACCAGCACAGCAATAAGGAAGGCAATTATTATGGTCGCATCACCCAGCCGGTAGTCAACTTTCTGTTGGCGAAGTTGGCTTTGAATGCAGAAATCTATATGTATGATGACTGGACCCAGGGTTATGCGAGCCGTCCGAAGGGAAGTGACATTCATTTCGCTGTGCCGGCTTCTGATGCCTCTTTGCGTAATGGCGATAAGGTGGACTGTAGGAAGTTGAATGCTTGGGAAACCTGCATTTATTATTGTGATAAACTGGCAGAAGAAGGCTATGTCCTGGAGTCGGATGATTCATTCAATTTCTCTACGCATAATGAGACATCGAAGGAGAATATCTTCACGATTCCGATGGATAAGAATATCTATACCAACCAGTTCCATTATCTCTTCCGCTCTTACCATTATACGCATGGCGGTGTCTTGGGATGGGGAAGTGAGAATGGTACCTGTGCCACGATTTCTACGATGAAAGCCAATCATTATGGCGAGGTTGATGAAGATGCCCGTTGCAAGATGAACTTTGTGGCGGGAGTGGTAAAGGTAGATGGTCATGAACTGCTGATGGATAATGGAAAGCCGTTGGAGTATCAGCCTTTTGAAGTGGCTCAAAATCTGACCAACAGTAAGTTTGTCAAGACGGCTGGAGCGAGAATGGCGAAGTATGAGGTGGATAGAACCTCTTATATGGACGGCAAGTTGCAGAGTAACGACATAGTTCTTTTCCGATATGCAGATGCTTTATTGATGAAGGCAGAGGCAAAGGTCCGAAACGGAGAGAATGGTGATGAGGAGTTGAATAGGATTCGTGCCCGTGTGGGAATGCCTTACCGTAAGGCTACGCTCGATAACATTCTGGAAGAGCGGTTGCTGGAGTTGGTATGGGAAGGATGGCGTCGTCAGGATCTCATCCGTTTCGGCAAATTCACCGGTGCCTACGATCTCCGTACGCCTCTTCAGGGTGAATCCTCCGGCTACACCACCGTCTTCCCGATTCCTCAGAAATGCATAGATTTAAATTCTGAATTGGTACAGAATAAGGGATATGTCAATATTTTGAAGTAAAGAAACTTGAATAGTGTATATGAAACGAGAAAAGCTCGCCAGGACTTTGATGGTCTTGGTGAGCTTTTCTCGTTTTTATTTCCCGAATCTGGAAGTATCTACTTCTTCATGCTGCTTGGCCTTGTAGCCGCCGAAACGATAGGTGAGGGAGAGGCCGATGATTCTGCCAAAGTACATGTTGTTGATGACGTGCTGACCTCGGTAGGTGTCGTGCAGATGATTGTCGCCTGTCTCGAAGATGTCGTTGCAGTAGGCTTTCAGCTGGAACTTGTCATCCTTGAGAGGCTTCCAGGTGAGGGCAGCGTTGAGATAGCCTGAGGCCGGGATGTCGATGATTCCTTGGATGGCGTCGGTATGGACGGAAGCATCGAGGTTGAGAAGCACATGCTTGCCAAAGAGAAAAGTGCCGTTCCACTGGGCTTGACAGAACCATTTGCTGCGGTCGAATGGAAGATCATAGAAGTGGGAATTCTTGTCGTTCTGATATACGCCAGTGAAGGTAAGGCGATTCTGCCACCAGTTGCCTATGTTGATTGGGGCTGTGAGCATCAAGCCTACCTGGTTTACATGGTCGAAGTTGACATGCTTGTATTCCATCTCCTTCTTCTTGTCGCTCTGGTAAGGAAGCTGACGGAATTCATCTTTCGAGTTGTTGAAGAAGAGACTTGCCACGTATCTGCTGTGCAGAATATAGGTAAGCGAGAGGCTGAGATCTCGTGATGGCTTCAACGTCGGGTTTCCAACAATCTTTCCATATCCGCCCGCATTATAGGTGGTGAAGTTCTTCACCGACCAATAGGTAGGGTAGTCTCTGTCGCAATCCAAGTCGAATTGGATGATGTGTCCAGCTTTTGGAAGATAGGTGATGGAGAGTGTAGGGAAGAGGTTCCACTCATCCCAGATTGGGGTGTGGTAATATTCTTCCATGAGCGATGCTTCCATCGTGAGTTTTTGGCCGAACGACTTGCTGGCTCCGATGTAGAAACACATTTGATCTTCGGTTTGAATGGTGTTGCCAGCAGAAGACTTGTTGTTGTTTTCCTGCGAACTCTTGTCTCTTGATGTGGTGTAATTGATGCCGTAGTTCAAGCCCCAGTCTTTTCCTAAGTCGTGCTCCTGCTTGAGGTATGCGTGCCATTTGTCGATTCGTTGCTGGCTTGTGATGTCGTAAATCTCATCGTAGAGACTGCTTTTCAGCCATTGTTCATCCGGTGAATTATAATAGGTGTATTCTGCTCCTGCCGAGAAGCCGAATGGTGTGGAGTAATCCAGGCGGAAATTGTGAAACTGACTCTTGGCATGGATTCTGAGAAGGGATGTGAAATCGCCATCATCCTCTGAAGTTCCTCTCGTGTTATTGAGTTGTGAGGTGTAGGCAAAGCTGAGCTGATGATCCTTTGCCAGATGATAGTTGATTCCCAGTCGGATATTGTGGTTGAGATGACGTTTGATATTGTCGCTATGTGTAGAGAAGGCATAGGAAGTGCCATCAGTCAAGGTGTGGGCAAACTCATTTTCATAGTAATAATATCTCTTGCCATGACCGAAGGAATAGAGCATGTCTATTTCCCATTTCTTGTTGGTGAAGAGTAAGGAGGCGCGCTCTGTGTAACTGTTGCGGTTCTGGTGGGTGTAGCCGCCGAAGAACTCGCCTTGCAGGGAGTGAAAGCCTGTGTTGTGCTTCAGCAGGAGGTTGATGACTTGTCCCTTTACCTGATAGCGGGCTGGGGCTGAATAGACAACTTCAGCGTTGGCGATGCGGCTGGTAGGAATCGTTTTCAGAAGCGAATAGAGCGTCTCGCTCGTCATGGTGGTAGCCTTGCCGTCTATCATCACGGTTACGGATTGGGCGTTGAGAGTCAAGGCTTCATCTTGTTCGCTCACGCCAGGCAGTTGCTTGATGGCTTCATAGGCATTATCCACCGGATGGTTTTTGATGAGTTGAGGCAGGTCATAGGTCAATGCTGCTCCTTTCACCTTTACGATAGGTCGGTTGCCTTTTACCATCACATCGGGGAGGGAATGGATGATGCTGTCCATTCTCAGGGAATCATTTCTGTTTTCTTGTGCCCAGTCGGCAAGACTGCTGGCCAGACAAGCGCTTAATATAACCAATCTTTTCATATTCTTCTTATCTTTTTATCGTTCTTTTGGAAGGAACCCTCCCGATTTCGGTTGCAAAAGTACTGCAAAAATCTCGTGTCAGCAAGGAATTTTGATTATCAAGTCTTATCAGAAGTGTTATTTAGTCTTATCAAATCAGAAATAATTCCCTGAAAAGTATCTTACTTATCTTCTTTTTTATTACTTTTGCAAGCATGAAAGAGAAACGAAGAATATTCATATTGGCAGTTGTGGCTTGCTTTTGTACATTGGTAATGCAAGCACAGGAAGTGAAGAGTGTTTCTTTGGATTCCATTCCGAAGGCATCTTTACCTAAGGAAGGTATGTCGTTTAAGGAAGGTATGTCGTTGGAATATTCTCGTCCTTCGCTCGGTGGATTTCCTGTACTTCAAGGCAAATCTTATTACTCTGAATCGAATGCACCTTGGATGTCGGAAGAAGGAAAACCTTTAGAGATTGCGCCGAATGCAATACCTCATATTTCTCTTCCTTCCCCGAATTTGGGTACGATGGCGGTATATTCTTCGGGTATTGAAGTCCCTGGACTGATGAATAGGCAGACTGCAGGGGTTGTTTATCAACAAAATTTCGGGCGTTTTGTTTTTTCTCCTTATGTCGGGATAGAAAAGATAAACACGGGAGTATATGGATTGGGCAATCTCACCAAAGCTTCTTTTGGTGGGCGAATGGCTTATCAGGTAAACGACTGGCTCACAGTGGGATTCTATGGACAATATGTTCCAACGAAAACCTCTGACCCTCGAAGCGTCATCATGTCTCCTTTCAATCCCAAGAGCAGCTATGGTGGCTTCATGGAAGTGATGTTCAATCAACATTGGGGGATAGGAGCCAAGATGGGACGAGAGTTTGCGCCACAAAAGAATGGTAAATGGGGATGGAAGAATACCACGGAGGTTTATCCGATTTTCAGAAAATGAGTATTTAATTCATCTGGAAAAATCTTTAATAAAGGAAAGAATGAAGTTACATCTTAAATACATAGTTACGCTCGTCATCACGGCTTTGGTCTGCATCTTCGCATATCAGACCTATTGGCTCGTGGGGCTTTATCTGTCTCAGGAAAAAGAGGTTGAAGCGAAAATCAAGGGTGGAATGGAGTACGCTCACTTCATGGAGATGAAGAAGCGAATCGAACGATTGCGCAATGATGATAAAGGACCTCATAGACAACTGACGGGTGCTGTTGCTTTTTCTATGGATGAAGACGATGATATAGATCAAAAGGTAAAGGTGAAAAAGGTTCGTGGAGGAAAGATCGTTCAGTCTGTTCAAACAACTTTTACCAAGCAGGAGAAGCGTAGTGAAGATGACAAGGACCAGGAATTGATGATGATGATGTCGGGCAAGCTGGCAACTATGGTGCAACAAGCGCTGTTTGGCAAATTGAATGAAATCGCCAAACCTGACATCAATGACTATGACAGTGCATGGGTTGTCAAGATGCTTTCAGACAGTTTGTTGGTGGGCGACGATATTCATCCGCTTCCGCATCAGATTCAGCTTTTTGCAGGAAAGAAGGTTTTGGCGAAAGTGACAACGAAGGGGTATGTGCCTTCCGCCAATGCCAAGCAATACCAATATGTGGTTTGTAATGAGGGGGAGGCGAACGAGGAGAAATATGTCCTTACCCTAGAGCCGCTTACGATGACTGTGCTCAGCCAGATGGCAGGCATCCTTGCCACATCGCTCTTCATCATGCTTATCCTGGCTTTCGTCTTCTGGTTCCTGATTTATACGATGCTCAAGCAGAAGACGCTTGATGAGATGAAGAGTGATTTCACCAATAATATCACGCACGAATTGAAGACTCCGATAGCCGTAGCCTATGCTGCCACTGACTCCCTGCTGAACTACGGAATGCTCCAGCATCCTGATAAGGCGCGCAAGTATCTCACCATCGCCCAGGAGCAGTTGCAGACGCTCAGCGGATTGGTGGAACAAATTCTGTCGATGAGTATGGAACGACGGAAATCGATGCTTCTCAATATCGTGGAAGTTCCAATAAAGGAGGTGATTGAACCATTAATCTCCCAGCATCAGCTGAAAGTGAATTCAGGAGTAAGAACGGATAAAAAAGTGAATGTTTCGTTGTCTGTAGAACCGGAAAATCTGATGGTTCATGCCGACCGGATGCATTTCTCAAACATCGTGAGCAATCTCATAGACAATGCTATCAAGTATTCTGAAGATAGCGTGAAGATAGAAATCAAGGCTTTCCAAAAAGCCGAGGATGAAGTGCTGGTTTCCGTATCAGATAATGGAATCGGTATTGACCACGATAAATTGTCTTATATTTTCGACAAGTTCTATCGGGTGACGGATGGCAATAAATATACGGTCAAGGGCTATGGTCTCGGGCTTTTCTATGTCAAGAGCCTGATGGATAAAATGGGCGGTTCTGTTTCCGTAGAAAGCGAGCCGGGAAAAGGAAGCTGCTTTACTTTGCATTTTCTTAAAGGTAAAAGGGTAAAAAGAACATAGTCCCCTTTGCACCCCCGTTCCCAGCGATTCCATCGCTGGTCCCCCAGTCTTAATCTTAAAAGTAAAAAGTAAAAAAGAAGCAATGAATAAGATAAAAGTATTATTGGTAGAAGACGAAACATCCTTGGCGATGATTCTGAGCGACACCTTGGAGGCGCAGGGCTTCGAGATGCGCACGGCGCATGATGGCGAAGAGGGGCTTCGTATGTTCGATGAACAGAAGCCTGATGTGCTGGTTGCGGATGTGATGATGCCCAAAATGGATGGTTTCGAGATGGTGCGCCGTATCCGCAAGACGGATTCCCGTACCCCTGTGCTTTTCCTCACGGCTCGTTCGGCGGTGAATGATGTGGTAGAGGGATTTGAATTGGGTGGCAATGATTATCTGAAGAAGCCGTTTGCCATCCAGGAGCTCATCGTCCGTATCAAGTCGCTTTGTCATCGGGCTTCAGTAGGAAATATTTCTTCTGAAGAACAGGAAGGGGGGAATGTTTCTCCTGATAATCCGAATGCTGCTGATCAATGGCTCTCCATCGGTCGTTATCGCCTGAATGTTACCAGTCAGATTCTGCAGTTGGAAGGTAAGGATACAGAACTGTCACATCGTGAATCCGAAATCCTTCGCATGCTTGTGGAGAGCAAGAACAATGTGGTAGAGAGCAAGGATATTCTCCTGCAACTCTGGGGCGATGACAGCTTCTTCAATTCCCGCAGTCTCCATGTTTTCATCACCAAGCTCCGCCACAAGTTATCTGCCGATGAAAATATCAGAATCATCAATGTGAGGGGGATTTGGGTATAAAATGATTTGCTAGAATCTTGTAAAAGAACTATTCTTCCTCGCCATCAACAAGCGCATCGAATGCTTCTTTGAAGTATTCCATCTATCCATCGATCTATCCAATCAGGATGTTTGTTTCGAAGAGATGTTGCTAGAAGGTCTCCGTCAAAAGCTTTGTTTTTGAAAGTTTTTCCCAAAAAGGTTTGTGGTTTCAGGAATAATGGCTAATTTTGCGGGCGGGAAAGCGTCACTCCTCATTGGTGATGCTTTAGGGAATGATAAAATAAATAGGATATGAATAAGAGATTTGATAGTATCAGACAGATGGATGAGGCTGGACAAGAATTTTGGTCGGCTAGGGAATTGGCATCTGTTATTGGTTATGCAGATTATCGTAATTTTTGCAAAATCATAGATAAGGCTAAGGTCTTATGTGTACAAAACAATAAGAGTGTAGAAGACCATTTCGTTGAAGTCAACGAAATGGTTACTATTGGTAGTGAGGCAAAGAGAAAGCTGAAGTCCTACCATCTTTCCCGTTATGCTTGCCTTCTTATTTCTATGTCGCTCAGTTCCAAGAAAGAGAATGCATTGCCTGCATTAGAGTATTTTTCTGGTAAGCAGAATTTATCTTCTTCTTCATTGCAAAATGCTGATACTTATAGCAATACGGATATTGTGTTCTTCTCTGATTCGGAAGGAAAACTGAGAGTGGAATTAGTCTTTGATGGAGATACGGTTTGGACGACACAGAAGAGAATTGCAGAAATCTTTCAAGTAGATGTGCGAACAGTGAGCTATCACATCAATGAAATCTTGAACAGCGGAGAACTCAATAAATATTCAGTTATCCAAAAATCTTGGATAACTGCGGATGATGGGAAGAAATACGAAATGAATGTATATAATCTGGATATGATTATTGCGGTGGGCTATCGTGTGAACAGTTACAAGGCAACTCGTTTTCGTCAATGGGCAACCAATACCTTGAGCGAATTTATCCGAAACGGTTACGTGTTAGATGATGAGCGTTTTAAGCAAGGTGGAAAGCAGGTTCAGGTGAAGTTTGATCAGTTGCTGGAACGTATTCAGGAGATTCGAGCATCCGAGCGTATGGCTTATCAAAAAATAACAGATATTTATGCCACGGCTTGCGATTATCAGAAGAATGCTACTACAACGCAGGAGTTTTATGCCAAGGTACAGAATAAGTTGCATTGGGCAATTACGGGTAAGACGGCAGCAGAAATCGTTTATTCTTCTGCCGATGCAACCAAGAAACACATGGGATTAACTTCTTGGGCTCAAGCTCCCGATGGTAAGGTGTTGAAATCGGATGTGACAATAGCAAAGAATTATTTGCATATAGAACAGATGAAGGAATTGAATGGTCTTGTTTCTGCTTATATTGACTTAGCTGCCAATCGTGCCAAACGCCATATTCCAACGACTATGGAACAATGGGTCAAGTTCTTGGATGGTTTTCTTGAATTATCATCTTATCCAATTTTGATAGATAAGGGAAAGGTTTCGGCTCTTGAAGCTCGGTTGAAAGCTTATGAGGAATATGATAAGTTCAGGGTGATTCAAGACCGTGAGTTCTTGTCGGATTTTGACAAGGAAGTGATGAGGTTAAAAGGAGAATTGGGGTTGTTTGATAAATGATGATTAAGCATGAAAAAAATAATAATTGCTTGCGACTCTTATAAGGGCTGCCTTTCGAGCAGAGAGGTGAATGAGGCGATTGCTTCGGGAGTGAAGGAATGGAATGCGGATGAGGCTTCTCCCGAAATCATTACCCTGGAAATGAGTGATGGGGGAGAGGGAATGCTCGATGCTTTTCTCTTGGCGATGAAGGGAGAGCGAGTGAGGATTCATGCCCATGATGCGCTGATGCGATGGATTGAGGATGAATACGGAATCGTGGATGATACGGCGATTATTGAGATTGCGCAGACCGCAGGACTGGCTCTGATTGAGCCTGAACAGCGCAACCCGATGAAGGCTACTTCCTGGGGCGTGGGCGAGATGATTATGAGTGCCTGGAGCCGGGGCGTGCGACGTTTCATCGTGGGCTTGGGCGGCAGCGCCACATCCGATTGCGGCATCGGAATGCTCAAGGCGATGGGCGATGACTGGAAGAAAATCCGACAGGAATGCAGTTTTGTGCTGGCTTCGGATGTTACCAATCCGCTCTGTGGCGAAAACGGGGCGGCTCACGTCTTTGCGCCTCAGAAGGGAGCTGATGCTAAGATGGTGCAGATGCTGGATGATAGGGCGAGGAAGTTTGCCGAGGTAAGCGCCAAGTATTTCGGATATGATAGAAGTATGGTTTCCGGGGCTGGTGCTGCCGGCGGACTGGGCTATGCTTTCCTGCAATATTTCAATGCTGAGGCTCGTCCTGGGGCTGAACTTCTCTTGGATGAGATTGGTTTTGATGCACTCATTCTGGATGCAGATCTCGTGATTACGGGCGAGGGACATAGCGACCGTCAGACCCTGATGGGGAAGTTGCCGCAAAGGATTTTGGAGCATGTTCTGAAGTGTAAGAAATCGGATAAAAGCCATGTTGTCTGTTCGCAGCTTGCCGGGGATTGCAAATCCCCGGAATCTTCGTTCCACCTTGTGTGGCTCGTGTCGGGTGGCGTAAGCGACAGGCAGGCGATGCTGAATGCAGGTTTTGATAGAGTGATTCAGGTTACTCCTGATAACATGCCTTTAGAAGAAGCGATGAAGCCGGATGTAGCCCGTAACAATATCATCAAGGCGATTCGTAGGCAATTTGCTTTGTAGTTTCAGTTATTATCCGTATCTTTGCGCCCGATTATCAAAACAGGGTAAAAAGAATAAGAAATAATGAAGTATATAATTTTTGATTTTGATGGAACCATCGGCGATTCGCAGAGTCTCATCGTGAAGACCCTGCAGGATACGATGCGTGCAAGAAAACTGGAGGTGAAATCGGATGAGGCTTGTGCCAAGACCATCGGTTTAAGACTGGATGAGGCTTTCGTTTCGCTCTTCGGAATGAGTGCTGAGGAGGGACTGGAATGTGCGGCAACCTATCGCGAAATCTTCCTGGAGAACAAGAAGACGATGATCGTGCAGCCCTTCCCTCATGTGATAGAAACCCTGAGAGCGTTGCACCGTCAGGGCTATGTTCTGGGAATGGCCAGCAGCCGCAACCATTGCTCGCTGGATGGATATGTGAAGCAGATGCAGCTGGAAGATATTTTCTCTTCTATCGTGGCAGGCGATGATGTGGAGCATGTAAAACCGGCTCCCGATATGGTTTTCAAGGCTTTGGGAGAAATGAAGGGAACTATTGATGAAACCCTCGTGGTGGGCGATATGAACTTTGATGTGGATATGGCGCATCATGCCGGCTGCAAGGCCTGTGCCGTGACTTATGGCAACGGAACCCGCCAGCAGCTCGCTTCTGCCGAATGGATTATAGATGATTTCGCAGAACTTCTGAAAATCGTAAAAGAATAAAAAGGAAATGAGTAAAAAGATAAATTTATCGCTGATGTAATAAAAAAGCTGATAAAATTATCTTTTTATTCATTTTTTTATAGTACCTTTGCACTCGCAATTGGTTTGCTGCCACCTTCTGCCGCCCTAGGCAGGACTGGTGCGTAGTGATTAAAAGGGAATCGGGTGAGAAGCCCGGACAGTCCCGCTGCTGTAAGCGTCTTATTGCGGCAAGCACCATGGTCACTGACATTTTTTCGGGAAGACCGCTTGCCATGAGTTTTGCATCTTTTTATGTTTACATAGAGTGAGATGCTGGGAGGACGCAAGTCAGAAGACCTGCCGTTGCCATCGGAAAAGAAATTCCCAAAGAATATCTCTGGGATATAAAAAGAATACGATTCCGATGATTCTATCCAACCCCGTGGGATGGGTTCGTGATGGAGACATACAGATATTTACTTATTATATTAAGGTTTAAGGTATAAGGAGATTAAATGAGAATAGGAAAATTACTGCTGTGCGTCGGGGGATGCATGGCAGCAAATGCTGTATCGTATGGGCAGAGTTTTCGAACCGATTCGGTGCAGGCCTTGGACGAGGTGGTGGTGAAGGCAATGCAGGAGGTTACTCCCCACCAATCCATCAACTATCAGCAGTTGCAGAACCTGCCTTCCAATAATGTGGCAGATGCGCTGAAATATATGGCGGGCGTGCAAATCAAGGACTATGGCGGATTGGGTGGACAGAAGACCGTGAACGTGCGGTCGCTCGGATCTCAGCATGTGGGCGTTTATCTGGATGGAGTACGCATCACCAATGCCCAGAACGGTACGGTGGATTTGGGAAAGTATTCGCTCTCTACCCTGGAATCGGTTTCGCTCTTCAATGCCAACAAGACAGAGATGCTGATGACGGCTTCGGAATATGCTTCCGCCTCCACGGTTTATCTCAAGACCCATCGCCCCGACAGCACTCAGCTCAAGGCTTCCTACCAGTTGGGCTCGTTTGGAACCCACAAGTTGGCAGCCACTTACAGTTATCGGAATTGGGGCTTCATAGATGCTGCCTTTACTCATAGCAAGGGCAACTATCCGTTTGAATATCATACGGAATACGAGGACACCACGGGAACCCGCCGCAACTCCGACATCACGATGTTCCGCATCGAAAGCTGCGCCTTCTACAAGGGATTGCAATGGCACACGTATTACTTCAATTCCCGAAGGGGATTGCCGGGCGGAATCGTGCGCCGACTCTCGGATACCTACACCGATGTGGGCAGGGAATGGGACCGCAACTTCTTCTCGCAACTGTCGTATCGCACGCAGATTCCTTTCGGAAAGCATCAGCCTTCATCGGAAAATCTGCATTCGATAGGCATCAGGGCAATATTGAAATACGCCAACGATTTCCTGCATTACCGTTCGGATTATCCGGAGAACATCTCGGTTCACGCCAACAACAGGTATCATCAGCAGGATGTATATGTGGCGCTCTCGGCTTCCTATCAGATTCGCGATTTCGGCTTCTCAGCTTCCAGCGACCTGCGATGGAGTGACCTCACCACCGATGTGAAGAATTTCCATTACGTCTATCGCCTGGACAGCAAAAGCTCGCTCTCGGCGTTCTATCAGCATGGGGGATTGAAGGCTAGCGCAAGCGCACTCTATACCTCGCTCGCCGACCATACCCAGGGCAAGGCAAAACCTCTGCATAAGATGACGTGGAATGCGCTGGCTTCCTATACGTTGGGCGACTGGACCCTCCGCTCGTTCTACAAAACCGTGTTCCGGGCGCCAACCCTCAACGACCTCTATTATACGATGGTGGGCAACCGCAACCTGAAGCCGGAATACACCAAGCAGGTGGATGTGGGAATCACCTTCAGCAAGCCTTTCGTGGATGTGCAGGCAGACTGGTATTACAACCGGGTGGAAGACCGCATCGTCTGTTTGCCGCTGAAAGGTTCGTATCAGTGGACGATGCTCAACTATGGCTACACCCGCTGCATGGGTGTGGATGTGAGCGTGAATGCGCATTATCGCCAGCATTCCCTGCTCCTTACGGGCACGTATCAGGATGACCGGAACCGCACCAACCCGAAGGAGGATGCCTACAATGATTTCATCGCCTATTCGCCTAGGTGGTCGATGACGGCGGTCTATACCTTATTATATAAGGGTTGGACTGCATCCATCTCCCACATGTTTGTGGATAAGCGATATTGGACGGCGGAGAATGCCATCGAAGACCCATTGGCTGCGTATAACTGCACCGACCTGAAGATAGGCTACCGATTCCTGCGCCACTATACGGTGGAGGCAGAGTGCCAGGACATCTTTGACGAGCGTTACGAGATGATTCAGCGCTGGCCGATGCCGGGAAGGAGATTTGGCGTAACTCTTAGGGTTGAGAGTTTATAGTTGATAATTTATAGTTAATAGTTTATAGATGATAGATTTTCTGAAAATGAGAATAAAATTTGGAAATAAGATATTAGGAATGCTGGCGATGATAGGATTATCGCTCAGTTTTGTCGCCTGTTCCAACGAGAATGGAGCGGATGATTCCCAGCCGGTAAATCCTCCTACGCTTATCGGCGAGAATCTCATCGTCTGCAACGAGGGAAACTGGCAGTCGGATAACGGGCAGCTTTCCTATTACGATGGAACGGCGGGTGTGCTCACCAATAAGTGGTTCCGACAGGTGAATGGAAGCAAACTGGGAGATACGCCCAACGACATCATCCAGGTGAATGATACGCTTATTGCCATCGCCGTGAACTGGTCGAACATCATCCAGTATATTCATCCCGACGGAACGGCTTGCGGGGCTACCGAGAACGTGCCCAACAATCGCCGAATGTGCGCTGACGGCAACTATCTCTACATCACATCCTACGCCCACAAATGCGGCAACCAGACCTTCGAAAAGGGGTATGTGGCTAAGATTGATGTGAAGACCAAGCAGGTGGTTGCCACTTGCGAGGTGGGCTGGGAGCCAGAAGGAGTGCGTCTTTATGAGGGCAAACTCTATGTGGCAAATACCGGAGGCTATGCTTTCTCCGAGGGACATGAGTATGAAACCACCGTGCAGGTGGTGGATGCTGAGACGATGAAATCCATCAAGACCATCGATACGGGCTGCATCAATCTCTATGGCGAAATGTCGCAGGCAGGCCAGTATCTCTGCATCAATTCCTGCGGAGATTATTACAATGTGAAGCCTAAGACCGTGATTGTGGATTGCAAGACGGATGAGGTGAAAACCTTCGATTTCCCTGCTACCTATAACAGTACGGATGGGGATGTTTTTTACACCGTAGGTTCTGAATTCTCCTATAATACGGGTGAGTATGTCTATTCCATCAAGACCATCAATCCTGAGACACAAGAGGTGAAAGATGGAATCTTCAGTGAAGCCATCACTCAGAAAATCAAGGAGATAACTTCGCCATACGAGCTTTACATCTCGCCTTATACCCAAAACGTGTATTTCACGGATGCGGGCAGTTATGGCTCAGCGGGTTATCTTTATGGCTACACCAAGGAGGGACAGCCGGTGTTTGCGCCGCAGAAAACGTATGTGAATCCGGCGCATATCCTGGCTTTGCCGATTTATGAAAACAAGTAAGATGAAAGATATGAATAGAATTTTAATGAGCACTTTGCTGAGCCTTTCCATGGGAGTGGCTTCGGCACAGACACAGAATGTAGAAGTTGTGGAGTTGCATCCAGCTCCAGGACAGTTTGTCAACATCATGCCTCAGGCTGAGGAGGGAACCACCCACGAGGAGGTTTGCAAGGAGGCTACCGAAGCCTTGAATGATGGTCAGATTGTTCATCTGGGTACTTACGGCGGATACGTAACCGTGAAGTTCGACCACCCAGTACAGAACAAGCGAGGTTCCGACCTCCGCATCAAGGGTAATGGCTTCTATAGCAGTGGTGACCCGAAATATGGCAAGGAGACCATCGGCGGTTCTTTTGAGCCTGGTATTGTTTATGTGGGTGTGGGCAATGATGTGAACACCTGCAAGTGGTATGAGCTGGCTGGTTCTGAGTATTATACAGATGAGATTCACGATTTCTCCATCACCTATCACAAGCCAGTGGCAGAGGAAGGAGAGCATTCGCAGATGTTCTCTTCGTTTGATAACTACATCAAGTGGGAGGCTTCATGGACTGATAAGAACGGTGAACGCCGGGATTCTACGGGCTATCACATGAAGATTTCATTCCACAAGCAGTCTTTCTGGCCTTTGTGGGAGGAAGGAGAAACCTTGACTTTCAAGGGAGGTAAATTGCCTAACAATGCCGTGAATTATGGAACCGAGACTTCGCAAAGTTGGGTGCTCTATCGCTACGCCAAGGATTCGTATGGCTATGTGGATGCTTCGCTCAATACGGATGATTACTCCACCTTCGATATCGACTGGGCGGTGGATGAGCAGGGCAACCACGTGGATTTGGAGGAAATCAACTTCGTGAAGGTGGTGAACGGAACCTTCCAGTATTGTGGCTGGCTGGGCGAGACTTCTACCGAGGTAACAGGCTTCCAGGATCTTCATCTGGTAGAAGGCTATGATGAGAATCCTATCATCATCACCCCTCGTACCTCTACAGGACTTTCAGTCATCAAGACCGACAGTAAGTTTGCCGCCAAGGATGATAGCTATTACGACCTGATGGGTCGCTGTGTGGCTACTCCGCAGAAGGGAATTTATATCAGAAATGGCAAGAAGATAATCTTCAAGTAAAGTTCTCTTCCGGGGCGAATCATCAATCAAACAGAAAATTCAATTATTAATAATAAATAATGTAAAGTATGAAAAAGATTTACTCGTATTCTTTGTCGGCTGCTTTCGTTGCAGCCTTGTTGAGTGTTTCATCTGTAGCGAATGCGCAGGATAACAGTGCAGCAGTGACTGCTGAGGCTTCGCAGGATGCTGCTGTGGCTACCTTCGAGGATTTGACCTTGGAGCCTAAAAGCCACTGGGCTGGTCCTGCTGATAATGCAGAGGAAGTATCTGGTGCTTATGGTCCGGAATGGGTTGGTACTTTCAAGAGTGGTTCTTATGAGTTTGTCAACTCTGTAAACCCAGCTTGGGGTTCCTGGATGGGTTGTTCTTACAGCAACATGACCGCAACCTCATTTGAATCTTTGGACAAAGACCAGTGGAATTCTGCTGCAGGCCATGGTGCTGAGGGTTCTACCAATTACGGAGTATTGTATGGAAATTCTCTTCCTAATACACCTATGGAAGTAATCAAGGTGGCTGATGCTCCTGATGGACGAGTAGTAAAGGGTATGAACATCACCAACTCTGCTTGGGTTGTAGAATGCGTGAAGAATGGCAATGGAGCTGCCAATAAGTTTAAGCAGGGTTCTTGGTTCAAGGTAATCTTTACTGGTACTAAGGCTGACAAGTCAACAGCTTCCGTAGAGTATTATCTGGCTGATTACCGTTCTGAGAATGAGGCAGACTGGACTTGTCTGACAGATTGGGATTGGCTTGACCTTTCTTCTTTGGGCAAGGTTGTTTCCCTGAGCATCAGCTTTGATGGTACAGACAAGAGTTATGGCTATCTGAATACATCAACCTATGTTTGCATCGACAATGTGGGCTGTGAGAAGAATCTTTCTACTGGTATTGCTACTGGCAAGTGGAACAGCGTAGAGCTTCGCGAGGTGGCTCGCTTCTCTGCTGACGGCAAGCGAATCTCTGCTCCTCAGAAGGGTCTCAACATCATCCGCATGAGCGATGGTTCTACCCGCAAGGTAGTAGTAAAGTAAATATTTACCCTTAAGGCAAAAAAAAAATAGCCTTAAGGGAAAATATTTTTTCCCTTAAGGCTAAATATTTAATTGCTTCTAGGAATCTATTATTGCTTCCTTTTTCGAAACTTTATTCCTTTCCCAGGAATCTATCATTGCTTCCTTTTTCGAATCTTTATTCCTCCATCAGCTTGCGATAGCGACCCTTCTTGATTTCTGTATCGCCAAGACGGCGCGCCTTGTTGATTTCAT
>OGLM01002238.1_pt1 | contig 18110 bp, 9 predicted proteins | sample 1572531 | NCBI WGS metagenome assembly OGLM01 (sample SAMEA2581909, study PRJEB24529) | metagenome | biome: Human gut stool | place: China | collected 2011 | reverse complement strand
AACTAACATAACCAATGAAGGGACTTTTTCAGTGCCCTCCCTGGGCTAGGAGCTTCTGCCCTTTCAGGGCGTTACATTCTTGCTTCGGTCCTTTTAGCGGATTGCAAATCCGCAATAGTTACTCATACGGCGGCGGATTGCAAATCCGCCGAAACTGCAAATCCGCTAAAACTGTTCAAAGTAATCACTGCTCCGGATATTGCTCGTAAATCTTCAAGCCGAATTCATTGGCAAGCGCATAGGCATGCTCCATGATGTCGGCAAGGATATGCTCGTAATTAACCCATACCTTATCCTTGATGAAGAAATAGAACTCGATAGGAAGACCACACTGGGTGGCCTCCATGTGGCGAACCATCAAGGTGAGTTCCGTATTTACCTCAGGGCGCTGACGCAGATATTTCTCCATGAATTTACGATAAAGCTGAAGATTGGTTGGAGCCAGAGCTGCAGGATTCAGCAGGTCTGCCCCTTCCTTAATACCCTCTTTCTCCAAATCCTCATCAGATGGAACCGCTGATTCTGCAGAAATCTCAGAAACATGAATACCATCCTTTGCCAATGCCTTCTGCAACGTTTCCTTCAACTTAAAGGAATCCTCCGTAGCGAAATGCTTGGCAAGCAAGGTCTGCTTCAAGGCCTCATCCACCAATCGCACACTGCGGAAATCGAAGTAAACCACTCGCTTCACTCTTCTTCCCCCACTCTTCTGCATACCAATCCAGTTCTGGAACGAACCGTTCACCAGCGTGGCTGGCGAGATGGTAACGATGGTGTTATCGAAATTGCGAACCTTCACCGTGGTGAGCGACATCTCTTCTACAATACCATTGGCATCCACCGACTTCACCGTAATCCAGTCGCCCTTGTGGAGCATATCATTACTCGTCAGTCTGACACCGGCAGCCAATCCGAGGATGGTATCCTTGAACACCAACATCAGCACAGCCGAGGTGGCACCCAAACCGGCAAACAGAGTCATCGGATTCTTACCCAGCAGGATGGCTACCACCACCACTCCAGCCACGAAGAGCATCAATATTCTGAGCACACCGCAGAAGGTGTGGAAATACTGCTGGGCCGAAGAGCGGCGCTCCTCGCTGTTCTCCAATCCCTTGAACGAACCGATGAACACCAATGCCGTGCGCACCGACATCACCACGATATAGATGCCCGTGGCACGCTCCAGAATCTCCTTGAATATAGGATATTCCAAATAGATGAGCGGCATGAGCGACCATATCACCACAGCCGGAACGATGTGGCAAGCCGAGGTGAGCACCTTCCTGTTCAGCAACACATCATCCCAAGAAAACTCCGTCTTCTCCGTAATCTTCGAAATCAGCGGAACCAATATCTTGCGACAAAGGAAATCGCTCAGCATCGCCAGCAACACGGCGATGATGGTGAGCAATATATGACGAAGCATAGGCACGTAATCACCCGTGATACCCGCCCATGTTATCATTGAATCTACAAATTTTCTAATTTCCTCCATAAGCCATAAACAGTAAACTATAAACTATCAACTGTAAACTCTCAACTATAAACTATCAACTAAAGTCACGGTTGGCACAGCAGCTTGCAAACCTTATCCGCAAAGTTTCGGGCATTGCTGCCATGCATGATACCATTATTGATAATAGAGAAGCAAAGCTCATGTCCATTGGCTGCAGTGCAATAACCAGCCAGCGAGATGATGCCCGTCAGGGTGCCCGTCTTAGCCTTCACGTTGCCATGGGCACTGCCACTCCTCATACGCTTCTTCAGGGTGCCATCCACACCCGCTATAGGCAGTGAATGAATCAGATGCTGCTTGATGTTGTCGTTGCGGAAGGCATAGCGAAGCATTGCCACCTCCAGTTCTGCACTCAGATAGTTATAGAGCGAAAGTCCCGAACCATCAGCCAACTTATAGCGTGATGCATCCAAGCCCAGTTTCTGGTTGATAAACTGGCGCTCCACACTGCGGGCACTCTTGGCACTCGCCGGACGGTTGCCCGTGGAAGCCGCTATCTGATAATACATGCTCTCGGCATAGAGATTGTCACTCTCCTTCATCATCTTGTGCAGCACCTGGTCCATGGTGTGGAAACGGGTACAGATGGTGAAAGCATTAGTAGGACAGGTCTTGGTAGAGGCATACATCTCCTCATACTCGATGCCCGCATCCTTCAGTTTAGCCAGGAATCTATCCATGAAGATATCCTTCCTGGAGAACACCAAAGGCGAAAGCACCGGGTTGTCATCATCCCAGCACCAGCCTTCGCCCAACAAATCAGAATCCTTCATCGAGCGGTCGGCATACACCTTGCCACGGATGGTATCTACACCCATCTCCTTCAGGCTGTTGACAAAGGCCGAGAGGTCATCACTGTTGAAACGGGGATCCATGCCACCCACACAATATACATCGCCATGAAGCACACCCTCCTCGATGGTTCCCGTATATTTCAGTTGGGTTTTAAACTGATAGGACCCGCCCAACTTATCCAGCGCCGTGATGGCCGTAAGGAGCTTCATCGTACTAGCCGGGCGCATCAGCTGGCGCTCGTTGTGCTTGTAGATGCAGGAGTCAGCCTCCAGATCCCAAACCATGATACCCACCTGCGAAGTTTCAAACATCTTGCTTTTCAGCAGATTGTCGATACCCACCTTCACCGATTCCGGCCAAGGCAATCTCAGCGTATCGGCAGCCAGCGAGTCTAACATTGTGGAGTCAGCCACTTCCGTGTCGTCCTGAGTCTCCACCACTTCATCATTCGTCACATTCTGAGCCTGCATAGGCATTGCCATCAGCATTGCCGCCATCAGACTCAACATCATATATCTTATCTTTTTCATTGTCGTTTTTTAATTTCTTTCTCGAAAGCCTCTTCGTTGTCCGGCTGAATGGCCACCATGTTCTTGGCTCCGTATTCTATCACCACGCAATGGTCCAGGCCCATGAATGTCTTGGCCTGATGCACACTGATGATATCGCACACGGGCACATTCCTGTTCGATGAAAACCTGCCCTCGTTGATGATGAGATATTCCATCTCATCGTCCCTGTCGATAGGTTTCACCTTCTTAAATGTATAGGTGGTGTTCAAAATGCGCTCTATCATGCCCACGATGATGATGGCCAGGAAGATGCCGATAATCGCCATCTTGACCCAGAAGAAATATCCGGCAAGAAGGGCGAACACTGCCACCCCGATGCGAGCCGTCACCGAGAAGCGCTTATGAAAAGTTCTATCTGCCATACCTATTCTATCCTATTCTGTTAAAAAGTCATTTTCAATTCAATTATATCCGCAAAAAAGTCATATTTTACTACCTTTTGATAGTCTAAAAGACTATATTACCTTAAATTTCGCTGCAAAATTACAAAAATTCCCTCTCTTATTACTCATTTTAAAGAGAAATTAGTAATTTTGCAACGAATTAAGAATTAATTCCTAGAGAATGCGGCTTTTTATGCAAAGAAAAGGTCTCTTCTTATAGATAGAAATTAGATAAGAATAAACTCAGATGGTTTATAAGTATGATTTTCTGATTATCGGCTCAGGAGTTGCCGGTATGAGTTACGCCCTGAAAGTAGCCAGAGCGCATAAAGGTAAAGTGTGCATGATTTGCAAAACCTCTCTCGACGAGGCGAACACTTCATTTGCACAAGGTGGTGTTGCGTCAGTTACCAACTTGGAAGTGGATAACTTCGACAAGCACATTCAAGACACGATGATTGCTGGTGATTACATCAGCGATTACAATGCTGTAAAGCAGGTTGTCACCATGGCACCGAAGCAGATCGAAGAGCTTGTGCAGTGGGGTGTTAACTTCGACAAGCAGCAGGACGGCAAGTTCGACCTCCACCGTGAGGGCGGACACAGCGAGTTCCGCATCCTTCATCATGCAGATGATACGGGTGCTGAAATACAGCGCGGACTGATGGAGGCAGTGCGCAACTGCCCTGACATCGATATCAAGGAAAATCATTTCGCCGTGGAGATTATCACCCAGCACCACTTGGGTGCCCGTGTTACCCGACGCACTCCTTATATCAACTGTTACGGAGCCTACGTGCTGAATCCTGATACCCAGAAGGTGGATACTTATCTGAGCAAGGTAACCGTGATGTGTACCGGCGGATGTGGTGCCGTTTACCAGACTACCACCAACCCTGTCATCGCCACGGGTGATGGCGAGGCGATGGTTTACCGTGCCAAGGGTACCGTGGCCGATATGGAGTTCGTTCAGTTCCACCCTACAGCCCTCTATCATCCGGGCGAGACTCATCCTGCCTTCCTCATCACCGAGGCAATGCGTGGATACGGTGGCATCTTGCGTCTGCCTAACGGCGAGAGCTTCATGGAGAAATATGATGAGCGCCTGAGTCTGGCACCTCGCGACATCGTGGCTCGTGCCATCGATAAGGAGATGAAGATTCACGGTCTTGACCATGTATGCCTGGATGTTACCCACAAGAATCCGGAGGAGACCAAGCGTCACTTCCCTAACATCTACGCCAAGTGTCTGAGCATCGGCATCGACATTACCAAGGATTACATCCCAGTGCGTCCTGCCGCTCACTACATGTGTGGTGGTATCAAGGTAGATTTGAACGGCTGTTCAAGCATCAACCGTCTCTATGCCCTGGGCGAGTGTTCATGCACCGGTCTGCATGGTGGCAACCGCCTTGCCAGCAACTCGCTTATCGAGGCTGTGGTTTATGCCGAGACTGCTGCCAAGCACAGCATCGAGCATGTAGATGAATACGATTTCAACGAGAAGGTTCCTGCCTGGAACGACGAGGGTACCCTGACCAACGAGGAGAAGGTATTGATTACCCAGAGCGTCAAGGAGGTGGGCGAATGCATGAGCAACTATGTGGGCATCGTGCGCAGCGACCTTCGCCTGAAGCGTGCGTGGGACCGCCTCGACCTTCTTTACGAAGAGACCGAGAATCTCTTCAAGCGTGTCAAGGTGAGCAAGGAGCTCTGCGAGCTCCGCAACATGATCAACGTGGGTTATCTCATAACCCGCATGGCAATAGAGCGCAAGGAGAGCCGTGGTCTCCACTACACCATCGACTACCCTGTTCACGCTTACGACAAGAAAGATAAATAAAGAATAGAAGAAACATAAAAAAAGCTCGGATGCGATTTGCATCCGAGCTTTTTTCGTTTATCAGATTTGCATCCGAGCTTTTTTCGTTTATCTCGTCAGCGAGAACTTGATGCTCAAGCCGAAGTCCTGCGTGGTCGTCGGATAACTGCTGCTCGAAAGCAGCGGGGTGTTGCTCTGACGATCGTAGTAGAAACTCATGGTGAGCAACTTGCTCAGGGTGTAATCGGCAGTGAAGCTGAACTTCAAGGCATTGTTACCGCTGCTGGCGCTGCTCGTCATCGAAGCGATGTCGCGGACGATGGCTGCCTGCTTGCGGAAACTGAAGTCAGCACGGAGATTGAGGTCGTGGTTGGCACCCTTCGACTTCTGCGTGCTCTTACTGTCCTGCTGATTCTTGCCCGTTCTCTTCACCTTCTTGGCTCTAGGACCAAAGAGGTCGAAGTCGTTGATGCGGTAGCCCATACCTATCACCCAATCCTTGCTCAAGGCCTCGTTCACCTGGATACTCGTCATACTGAGGTTCAATACGCGGGTCTGGCGATACTCAGCCTTCAGGGTCATGTTGTTGTTAAACGTCATGTCCATTCCGAGCAATGGAGAGAATGCCTCGTTGATGCTCACCTGCGACACGTTGAACATGCTGCTAGGCGATGGATTGCCCGTAGAGGCATCGCTGATGAAGCCCAGACCGTTCATGAACTCCTGATAGGTGCTGAAACTGTTGTAGCTGCCCACCGCATATACACTCTTGTAACCATGGTTGATGTTCACACTCTTGAAGTGGTCGCAGAACCAAGGCAACTTGCCGAGTCCACTATAGCGGACAGTCCAGTTTGGCAACAGGCGGCTCAATGTTGGGAATATCGAGAGCGAACCGCCGCCCATCGATGTATAGGCATTGAGGAAGGCAGGAATCATCACATCACCACTGTACTTGTTAACCGGGGTGCGGGATGCATCAAACTTACCTCCGCTCAGCTCAGAGCCAGCCGGATAAACCGCTCCGGCATACTGCGCCTCTACTTTCTGGCGGAAGCCTTCGAGCGAGTTGACAAACTTCTCGAAGGTCTTGCTCTTGTAACCACTGTTGGCATTGCCCATTCCCTCGAAGGCTGAACCCAGCGAGATGGTGGTCATCTGGAAGGTTCCGCTCTGCGTGGTCGGCGTGCCCTCATACATATACTGTATGCTCTTCTGCGTGGTCTTGGTGTGGGTGGCAGAGAGGTCGATCTTGAAATCCTTTACAGGTTCCAGGGTGGCACGGAACTGCCAGTTGTCGGTCTTGCTCGTTGCTGCCGGAGTAGCGATGGAATCGTTGAAGAGCAGCCAGTCGTTCTCCCTAGCCTTCTGGATATAATCATCGTCAATCATACCGAAGGCAAAGTCAAGTCCTGGTGCCATCTGTCCCACCTTCTTCTGTCCGAAGGCATCGCCCACGCTAGGGGTGAAGCCCGGCAGGGTCATCTGGTAGCTGTTGCGATAGGTGAAGCTCACCTTGCGCACCATCATCGCCAGACGCGATGCAAACTGGGCAGCCTTGTACCACTTCTTGTTGTCAAGCGGCTCCTTCGGCAGAACGGTAAGTTTCAGCTTCAAGGCGCTATCCACCTTCGAGAGAAGCTTAATCTGGTTATTATCCACCTTTTTATATTTAAGGTGGAACATCTTGCCATCTGCCGTCTTCGCCGATACGATGAGGCGCTTGCTGTTCTTGCCATGCTTCACCAGCAGGGTGGTATCAGGCAGGAGGGTCACTTCCTTCTCAAAAGCCTTTTTGTTCTTCGGCAGCTTCTTTGCCAGGTCGTTTCTGCCCTTATCCTTGGCGTTGGTCTTGGCGTTCTTGCCATTCTTCACGTCCTTGCCGTCGGTCTTGGCAAGTTCCTTGTCGCCATTCTTCTCAGCCTCTTCCTTCGCCTTCAGCTCTTCTTCCCTGGCTTTCGCCTTGGCCTTCTTTCTGTCTTCCTTCTCCTTCTTCATCCTAGCCAGTTCACTCCTGCTCTTGGAACGCTCATACTTCTCGTTCACCTTCTTGAGGAATGGAACGTGGTTGTAGAGACGTACCAGGTCGATGTTGCCGTTCAGGGTCACCTCGCGCTGGCTGTTGATGGTATTGCCATACGAGTGGCCTTCTTCATCTTCCATGCCTCGCTCCCACGAATAGTTGGCGCTGTAGTTGGCATCGGTGTTCAGCCAGTCGAAGACTGGAAGCAGATTGAGCGGCACCTTATACGATGCCGTGAAGTTCTGACTGTAGTCGAGCGGCGTACCCCAGCTCTTCACGCTGTTCCATACCGAACTTCTATACACCGAGTCTTTCCAAGCATGATACTGGTCGGCATAGAGGTCGGTGTTCACTTCTGGATAAGGCACATCCACCTGAGCATGGGTAGCACTCTGGAAGTTCATGTGCAGGTTCTTGGTCAAGTCCCAGCGCATGGAGAACTCGCGGTTCCAGAGGAACTGGTCGCTATAGGTGAGCGGCAGCTGCGAATTGAGCGTACTCTCCATATCGCGCTCCTCCAGCTCGTAGGTCTCGTGCGTCATCTCCGTATTGAAGGCGATGTTCTGAGGCAGCCAATTCAGTCCGAACCGCTTCAGGATGTCGAGCCACTTGCTCTTGTTCTTGAGTTTCTTGAATGGCTCCCACGATTTATACACAGGAGTCCAGGAATAATCCAGGGCACCTCGCCAGTTGTCACGGTTCTCATAAACCGTGGTCTCGCCGGTGGTACGCTGATGCGCATGACTGTAGGTCAACGAGAAGTTGGCTGGGTCGTACGGCATCGGATGGCCCTTGGTGGCGATACCCACACGGGCATTGGAAACAGAGAAGTTGGTCTGCGTCACCTTGGTTACGGCGATGTTCTCGATAGAGTCTCGCTCTGCCTTCGAACCGGTGGCATCCAGAGCATCCTTCAGTTCCATATCGGTATCCAGCGGATTATACTTCGGCGAAGTCTTCTCCTTGGTCACACTATAATATAAAGGTATGCTCACCTTCGCCTTGTCTGGGAAGAACTTACCCATCTCCAGCGATGTGGTTACACTATAGGTGCCGTAATTGTCGGTGCTTCGGCTTGCCACACCGTCTTCCAGTCCGCCAAAGCCCTCGCTCATATATCTTCCAGTGGCATTCACGCTACCGAAGTCAGAGAGCTGCACATTGAGGTTGGCATTGGCTGCCCAACCGCCCTTGTTGTTGTGCTCCAGCAGTCGGAGCTCGTTGATCCAAACTTCTCCACTCTTCTCCTCGCCCGAGTTGTTGCGCACACCGATCATCATCGTCTTCACCTCGCCCAGGGTAGGATTACCCACGATGGTGAGCTTGTTGTTCGGATGGTCGGCATCATACATGGTATAAGGTGCCATATAGGAAGCCAGGCCCTGTGCCTTCGCCTTGTTGCGCTCCTTCTTCAGGTTGGTGAAGACGCTGAGCGCCACGTTCAGCATGTTCTCCTCAGGCCATACCTTCTTCTTGTCAGCAGTGCTGTTCCTTACATATTTGCCAGGTTCAGTCACCTGCAGCGGAATCTCATACTCATAGTAGTTGTTCTTATAGTCACTACCCAGACGCAGGAACACAGACAGCTGATTATCCTTCAGGTTGGTGGTGTTCTGCTCCAGGGCATTGGCATGGGTGAACATCTGGATGCGCTTATACTGGCGCAAATCGATGGTAGAATTCTTGTAAACCGCCTTTGCCTCGCCATTGCTCAGGTTCTTGACCACCATGCTCAGCGCCTGCTCGTTGGCCTCAACCAGCTGTGGCTGACTAGGGTCTTTCTCTCGCTCAATGCCAGGAGGCAGCACATAGTTCACCGGTGTCTTCTCGGCATTCTCCTCCAGACTCACGGTGCTCGCCTCCAGGGTTCCGCCGCTGGCAGCTCCCAATGGCTGGTCGTAGGTGCGCCATTTGCTCATCACCAGGTCGAGGGTTCCGAATCGGAGCACCACTGGCTTCTTGAAGTTGGTGAGGAACATGCGCATGAAGCGGATGCTAGAGAAATCGTTGATGTTGCCCTGACGCTTCTCAAACTCATCCACAGGGATGCGGAACTGATACCAGGTTACTGACGACTTCGTATTGTCGCGCCAGGTCTGGCTGTACTCTCGCTTATCCACGATGAAGTTGCTGCCCACCACGAGATCTTCCGGACGGATGCTCACGTGATACTGATAGTACTTCTCATACTCGTTGAGCGTATAGTCCTGGTTGATATCTTCCACATCAGGGGTGGTTTTATAAGATGTATCATAACTCTCGGTGCGGCTGTCGCTATCCGGCGAGTTGCCCTGAGGGTTGTTGATATACTTGTATCTGTCCAGGATGGATGTCTTCTGCTGATCCCAGTCGGAACCGCGGAAATAGTGGTAGTCGTCACGTGCCGGGTCGGCAAAGATGCTGTCGAACACCGCCTGGTTCACCTTGCCCTGAATCTGGTCGAGATAGGCACTCTTGTAGAATTCCTGCTCCTCGCCATCGGTGAGTCCGTTGAAACCCACATCCTGCAGGGCACGGCTACCACTGGTAGTGGCAAAAGCGTAGGTCACGGTGCTCTGGGTAGGAATCTTACCCCACTGTGTATAGGTAAAGCTGTCGCTGCCATCCACCGGCATTCCACTCTCGTAGAACTTCTTGCCATCTCGCAGAATATCCTCGCTCACCTCTCCCAGGTTGATGTAGAAGTCGCCACCATAGTCGGCGGCATCAGCCTGATCCTTGGAGTAGATGAATGGGTCGAGCATCCAGAACTCGATGTATTCCACATTGGCCTGCTCAAAGTTGTTGGTATCCAGCTTTCTCATCATACCACCCCAGTTGCGCTGAGGGTTCTGAAGCTTTCCGTCGGGCTGCAGGTCGTTCACATTGAAGTTATACGGACCCGGCTCCGATGGATAGTAAGCCAGGTTGAGCACGCTCAGCGTGTTGGTGGCTCCCTGATAGGTGCTCTGCTGGCGCAATGGGAAGAGCTCCTTTACATACACCTCTCTTACATAGTGATTACTCAACTGCTTCAGGTCGCTCTTGATGTGACCAGGGGTCAGCGAACTGCCTCGGCGGGTGAAGAGAGGGTCGATGCAATACCAGGCAAGGCGGGAGCGATGGAAGCCGCTGGTCAAGCCCGACTTGTCGTTGTAATCTTCCTTGAAGTTGAGGGATGGCACACTCGAAATAATCCATGAAGAAGGAGTCATCACGTCGATGGTTTCCTTGGTTCCCTCGAAATCGTCGAGATAGGAAGCGTTGTCCTGTGTGCCTCCTGCTTCGCCCGCAATGAGCTGGGCAAACTCGCCCTGGAAGGTGATATAGGATGGCTGGGTGAGATGCAGGAACGGAATCTTGTCGAGCATATTGGTCAGCCACTGGCTCTCCTTCTTCCAGTTCAGGTTCACACCCCAGATGGTATTCTTCAATGGTTCCGAACCCATCGCCACCTTGTTGGTGAGTGCCTGCTCGGAAAGATGCTGCAGCGTACCGCTTATCTGGAAATTCTTGGAGAAATCATATTCCCAGTTCAAACCCACCATCGTCTTTCGCATCTGTCCGTAATCGGTGTTGCTTTCCAGAGATACGTTCACCGCCGTTCCGGCATCAATGATGCTCTGGTTGAGGATGGTCACCTCGCCGGCGTTATAATCCACGGAATAGTCGGAACCCTCGGTAAGGGTTACGCCACCTGCCGTTACCACCACCGAACCCTGCGGTACATTGTAGGCACCCAGGGAGATGACATTGGCAGCCGAACCCTTGAACTGACCCGTGATGAGATACTTGTTCTTCTCGGCCAACTGCTTGGCGATGGTCTTCGTGCTATCGTAAAGTTCGGTGAAGGCATACTTGTCTGCCTGCTCCTTCGCAACGCCGTTCTTCACCAGATAATCACGCATGTAGCTTCCGAATGGCTCTACCTTCGGGATGAACACACGACCGTTGGATACGGTGTAGCCCTCCACATAGTCGTAGTAGCCATTGCTGCGCGCCTTGTTGTTGTTGTCGAGTCGGTCGGCTCCTACCACGCGGATGATAGGCTGGCTCTTGACCTGCGCCTCGGGAATATAACTGAGATAGACACCTGTGGTATCGCTCTGGTACTTGATGTCGAGACGGAACTTCTCCTTCTCCACCTGAGAGGCGAGATAATATACGTTCTTCATCATCAAATCCCAGTTGCCCTGCTGCGGACTGCAACTGGTGTTCTTCAGCGACTTCACGAAGAGTCCCTGCTTGGTATCGGTGATGTCTGATGCAAATTCACCCACCTGATAGGTTACGCCGCCGTAGGTATATTCGTAAGCCACGGCAAGCACCTGGTCGGTTTGCAAGCCGGTTTTCAGGGAAACATATCCCATTGCCGTATTCACGGAGTATTCTGAAGAAGAGAGCAGTCGGGCACTCTCCAACTTTTCGTAATCATTGCCGCCCACCAGTCCGCCGCCTTCCAGTACGGAAGAAGCCTGGTCGTTGTCACGGGCTGCAGCAAACTGGTTTGTCATCGCTGTATACTCGGTGTTAGCCTGGTTGGATGGCACCTTGGTTCCTCCCGCAGTCCACATCGGGTTGCTCAGCTTTTCGGTTTCACCCAGGTCGGTCAGTGCGATGATGTTTCGGGTATTCGTAGTGGTTCCCGTCTTGTTGGTTACCCAGATTTCCACACGGTTGATGGTGACGCCCGTTACCAGATTAGGCAACTTCTTCATCCAGTCGTCGTAATGGTTTCTGAAGAATCGGGAGAGGAAGAAGTGGCGGTTCTCCTCGTAATCGGCTACATTCAACTCGAAAGGAGTGAGCTGCACACCGCCCTTGCTCGAAACACTTTTAGAAGCAGACTTTTTCTGCGAGAACACAGTCTGCAACTTGAGTTTTCCAAACTGCATATCGGTTCTCAGACCGAAGAGGCTGCTGGCACCCTTGATAAGCGACGAGTTGCTAGGGAAGGAAACATTGCCCGCCTCAACCAGTTTGATGATTTCATCCTCCTTGCCGTCATACTTCAGCTTCATGTTCTGCGCATCGTAGTCGAAGGTGGCATCGGTGTTGTAATTCAGGTTGAGGTTCATCTTGTCGCCAATCTTGCCGTTCAGATTCAGATTTATCTTCTCATCGAAGTTCATCATCGTGGTCTTTCGGTTGCGGATAGGCAGCGAAGGGTTGTCGATATTCTTCTTGTTGATACCAAACTTCAGTTCGGCAGAACCCTGCGTCTTCACCCGGATGCCGCCAGGACCGAAGATTTTCTCAGCCGGTCCCAGGTCGAAGTGCATATCGGTGAAGTCGAACTTCTCCTTGCCCTTAGCCTGATATATCTCGTCGTTCTTCTTCCGGTAGAAGGCATTTCGCTCGTTCAGTTCTGTCCATGCGAGATATTCCGCCGGAGTGAGCATGATAGGAGCCGAGAGCCAGGTGTTGCCCATCTTGTTGCCGATGATGTATCGGTTGATGGTATCGTTGTAGATCACATCATACTTCAGGGCATCCGGACGCTTTAGGTCGAGCGGACTCTGGTAGAGGTCGCTCAGCGAGAACGGCTGGGTGCGCTGAATCTGCCAGCGGGTATGCAGCAGGGAATCTGGGATAGAATCTTCAGCTATCTGAAGCGGCTGGGCATTGATGCCCGACTTCTCATCCCCATCCTTTGCGGCATTGTTTCCGTTTGCGGCATTGTTACCGTTGCGGCCCTGGTTTCTGTTCTGATTCCCATTCTGTGCCGATGGTCTCGAAGCCTGAGCAACCTGTCTGTTTTGTGCTCTCTGGTTTCTTTGCCTGGTTCTATCATTCTGCAGAAAAGGCAAAGCGAGGGCGTAGCCGAAGGTAGAAACCATCAGCCACGCCATCGCCAGATATATGATTCTTTGTCTTATCTTCATTTACTTAATTTGTTTCAATGCGAGTTTCACCACTTGCTCCACAGGCAGGTCGGGTTGAGCCTTCAGGATATCCACCACTACCTTTGCCGAAGGTGCCGGCGAGAAGCCGAGCATGGTAAGGGCACTGACAGCCTCATCCTTGATGTCGCTGTTCACCATCGCCACATTTCCGCCGTTGGCTGGCAACTCATCGGCGATGCCGAGGCTCACAATCTTATCCTTCAAGTCGAGGATGATGCGCTGTGCCGTCTTGAGTCCGATGCCCTTCACGGTTTTCAACATCTTGTCGTTGCCTGTGGAAATCACGCTGCAGAGTTCGGCAGGCGACATGGACGAGAGAATCATTCTCGCCGTATTGCCACCTACACCCGATACGGTAATGAGCAGACGGTAGAGTTCACGTTCCTGCTTGGTAGCAAAACCGAAAAGGGTGAAAGAGTCGTCTCTTCCACCAGCCACGAGCACCTCGTGAACATAGAGTTTTACTTCCTGCTTGCCCTGAATGGCGGTATAGGTATTGAGCGAAATGTTGAGTCCATATCCCACTCCAGCCGTTTCTACCACGGCCATCGCTGGGGTCAGCTCGGTTAAATCGCCATGAATATATTCTATCATATCTTGATTTCTCCTTTTTATTATGTGATGAAGCTAAGTTACACCTCTTTAATAAATTAATTATAAATTATAAACGAGGGGTAGTGGGAAATATTGTACGAAAGCCAGGATATATTATCGGGTGTTTTAAATTAATATATCGGGTGGCTTAAATAAAGAAATCTCATTTCACGATGAAATCACGAAATTATAAGGAATCTGTTCAATCAGCCTTACAATTCGGCCTTCTCCCTACCTAAAAACCATGATTTTATTACCTTTTGCAACTTTTATGAGTTAAAAATCTATTAAAACGTCACGTATTTCAAGAAAAAGCTATACTTTTGCACACGAAAACAGAAACAACAATAAAAATAAAAGAAATAAAAGATTAACAGATGAAAAAGTTTAGAGCAGCCGTAGTAGGTTACGGCAACATTGGTAAGTTTACAGTAGAGGCTCTCGAAGCAGCTCCAGATTTCGAGATTGCAGGTATCGTACGTCGCCAGGGTGCTAAGGATAAACCAGCAGAATTGGCAGATTATGAGGTGGTAGATGACATCACAAAGTTGAAAGACGTTGATGTTGCCATCCTTGCAACTCCTACCCGTTCTTGCCCAGAATATGCAGAGAAGATTGTGGCCCTCGGCATCAACACCGTAGACAGCTTCGATATCCACACCAGCATCCTCGACTATCGTACTAAGCAGATGGAGAACTGCAAGAAGGCTGGCAAGGTGAGTGTAATCTCTGCCGGTTGGGACCCAGGTTCTGATTCTATCGTACGTGTATTGATGGAAAGCTTGGCTCCAAAGGGCTTGACATACACCAACTTTGGTCCTGGTATGAGCATGGGGCACTCAGTTTGCGTTCGTGGCAAGCAGGGTGTGAAGGAAGCGCTTTCTGTTACTATCCCATTGGGCGAGGGTATCCACCGCCGCATGGTTTATGTAGAGTTGGAGGAAGGTGCTAAGCTTGAGGATGTTACAGCAGAGATCAAGGCTGATCCATACTTCGCTCATGATGAGACTCACGTATTTGCTGTTGCATCAGTAGATGATGTAAAGGATATGGGTCATGGTGTGAACCTCGTTCGCAAGGGTGTATCTGGCAAGACTCAGAACCAGCGTTTCGAGTTCAACATGAGCATCAACAACCCTGCCCTCACCGCTCAGGTTCTGGTTAATGTGGCTCGTGCTTCCTTCCGTCTGCAGCCAGGTTGCTACACCATGCCAGAGATTCCAGTAATCGATATGTTGCCAGGAACCCGTGAGGAAATCGTAGCTACACTCGTGTAAATATAAATCAAATATATTCCAAACTCGCCGGATGATTTTTCGTCATCCAGCGAGTTTTTTTGAAAGTTCAAGATTATGAAAGTACAATTTAGAAAGACATTCATAACTTGTTGCTTACTCTTTACTACAACAGAGAAAATACGCAAATCTTTTTAGTGAAAATATTAGAAAATACGCAAATCTTTTTGGTGGAAATATTAGAAAATACGCAATTTCTCAATAATTTATAGTAGTTTTCTTCTCATAATTTACACCTATCCTAGATTAATAATATCGGATAAATACACCTATCCGCAATTATCGGATGGTGCAAATACACATCTATCCGCGATTATCTCCAAGAAAAAGGCATTTTTTTAATTTCTTTTAATCTTAAGAAGAAGGTGTGATGTGAACCCTAGGCTCCAAGACTTTTGTATATACAGCGTGTTATAAAGGTAAACGAAATGAATATCAAGGTTTTATATATAGGTTTTTAGTAGTAGAAAACTAGTTTTTTGAGACCATACCTTCACATCACAGCCCTGCCTTCACAAAAACAGGGGGCGTATCTTAGTCACTGAGGATTCTAGCTTAGTCACTGAGAGATTTATCTTAGTCACTGGGAGATTTATCTTAGTCACTGGGAGATTTATCTTAGTCATTTCTGAGCTCAAAACAATTTTTTTTCGATTATCTTCGCGAATCTTCGCGAAAGTTCAGAGTGAGCCGAAAAAAAGCCGTATCTTTGCACCGTAATTCAGAAGGAGATGCATCAACACGAGTTACAAGAACTAAATAAAATAACAATTTTAAAGCGAAAGGAAAAAGTATGATCCAGATAGTATTGAAACAGAACAAGGACAAGAACAAGGACAAGAACAAGGACAAGAAGGGTGCCGAAGGCGAATATATTTTTACCAAATCATCTATCACCCATCACGATTTCCAAGAAGAAACCGGATAAGTTATTGATAGACAAGAAGCAACATGAGTGACAGATACGAAATAGGCTTCATCTGCACTTGAAATAGGCTTCGTTTGCCATTGAAATAAGCTTCATTTGCCGTTGAAGTAAGCCTCAGTTCAAACTGGTTTAAGGCTTAAACAAAGTTTACGTGTAGCTCTATTAAAGTTTACTTGAGCCTCGTTCCAAATTCAAATGAAGCCCAGTTCGATTTCTTTCTGATGATTCAATGAATCGGAAGAAGGTGCGCCAGGATACCACCTTGCATAAGATTATCATGCAGTTTGAAGGATGGAACCTAAAACGAATGGAAGAGATTAATTGATGAATTTGGCTTGAAAAGTTCTATCTGAAATATTCAATGTAAACAAGAAAGGCTCGCAAGAAACAAAAACTTCCTGCGAGCCTTTTCTATCAAATACCAATTCTCTTTTCAAACAATATTCTTCCTTATACTTCATCCATCCGCTTCAACTTCCAGCCATCAAACTGCATGATGATTTTATGCAGCTGTGTGCCTTGGCGAAAAACCTCCACTCTTGGAGCCTCGGCATAGCGATAGATCTGAGTCTTGGCATCCTGCCATTGTTTCTCTATCCTTGCCTCATAATGCTTTTCGTCTTCGCCCTTATCTCTTTTCGGAACAAGCTTCAACTCTATGATGTAGCTATGCTTCGTTGGATAGTGTGTGAGGTCGGGCAAAAGGAAGAAGTCGCAATAGCCATGGTTCAACTCCAGTTCTGGCGCAGTATAATAGTAAGAATTTAAACTGAGATAAGCCATGAAGAAACCTTGCAGATTGCGCTCAGCCTCAATACCATCACGAATAGACGACACCTTGCCGTAAGCATCAGCCATATATTCCAACGCCTCACGCCACTTGCCATAAAAAGCCATATAGGTGTACATTGTGACAAGATTACTTATGTTAATATGTCGCACATTCTGATACTCATCCAGCAAGAAGCCATAATATTGCTTGCGCACATTGTTGTTTGGAATACCAAGAATGAGCTGGCTTCCCAAAATGCCCTTGATGGTTAGCATACCATAATAGAACAACAGACTAGGAAAATATTCTGGGTCTGTAATCTTATGAGCCGGAAATGTCTCGTAAAGCGAAGCCACGAGTTCTCCAGCCTCAGCCACCATGCGGATTACTCCCTTGCGGTCGCCATCCATCTTGTCTAGCTGAAGGAGCTTCTTCATCTTGTTATAGTCGGTCTTGGTATTCGGGTCTATCATCTCCTCAGGTGCCTCCCCTCTACTCATATAATTGCGCAGATAGTAAATCACCATATCACAATTGAATACCCTGCTTTGGGTTTCCAAGGCATTCTTAGAGAAGCAATAGTTATCATACCATGGCTTCATTTCCTTGACCACGGCATCCACATCGCAATCTTGGCGAATCTCCCCTGTGCTCTTATAATAATTGAAGAAGTTGCACACATCTTCGGTGGAGAAACCTAGCATCTGGTTAAACTCAGGCTTGGTGGAGATGTGCCAGCCGATGTTGAAACCACTCGTCACATCGTCCAATGTCACTGGACTGACACCCGTAATGAAAATTCTTTCAAACGAGCCCTTGAACTTCTTGAAAATATCTCGATAGAACCCCTCGGCATGCGTCATCGCCCAATATACTTTCTCGCCCTGCTCATTGAGCACAGTATTGGTGAAGTTGTCGTATTCATCGATGATAAGATAAAGGGGATACTCCTTGACTTTTGCCTCACTCTGTATCAAAGCTAACTTGCCTCCAGCATCCTGGGTGGCATTTACTTTCCGCCTCAGCTCATCAGAATAAAATTCTGCATAATCACGCACGAAGCCATCCAATTGTACACCCATATAGAAATTGAACTTCTCCTCTAGGTTGTCGATATTACCGCCCACCTGAGAGAAGTCGAGGTGCATCACCTGATAACGACCTTGCAAAGGCGTAGGATGCTTGCCTATCCAAAGATTGCCAAACCATTGCTGGAACTTATGCTTGGTACGAATATCGTAATAGGCATGGAGCATGCCCAGAAAGATGCTCTTTCCAAAACGACGAGGTCGGATGAAGATGAGGTAACGTGCCTGCTTCTCCAACTCTGGAATATACATGGTCTTATCCACGTAGTATATGTTTTGTTCCACCATCGTCTGGAAATCAGACACGCCGTATGGAACCTCCTTTATATTCTGTACCATAGCTAAATTCTATTGATTTCTTCACTGACTTTATTTATGCGTCATGATATCAAGCACCATATCATCGGTGGTCTTCATCGCATCGGCACCGATAG
>OGLM01002228.1_pt1 | contig 18174 bp, 15 predicted proteins | sample 1572531 | NCBI WGS metagenome assembly OGLM01 (sample SAMEA2581909, study PRJEB24529) | metagenome | biome: Human gut stool | place: China | collected 2011 | reverse complement strand
CGGAAGACCATTGGAGCAGGAACGAGGGTCCGGTTAGGTTTTCCGAACGCCCGACCGGTGGTGTCTGACGAGCTTGCGAGGAGTTCCGCCGGTCAGTGAAGGAAAGCCTTACCGGACCGTTCCAGGCGAACCGGTCTGACGGGATAAAACCCGGAATCGGAATAGAAAGAAAAAATAAACCTACCTTTTTTAATTTGAAACAAACGTAACTTTTCCCGGAAAGTTACTTTGGGTTTCCGGTTTAACGGGTTGGAATGACGGTAAGAGTTCGCATCAGGCAAAAATACTTTACCGGCCTTCTTTCAGCAGATAAACTTTACGTTTGATTTCCTGAGCCCATTCGATCGGTTTTTTGCTTTTATCCAGACTTTCCCATTCGATCGGCTGTCCGATATAGAGCGTGAACGTGCGGTTACGTTGTTTAAACGTTTCATCCGGCAGGTAAAGCATTTCGATGTTGGCTTTCAGGCCGATTTTTTTCCGGAAATTCGCCAGGTTGTAAAAAAAGTTCGAATTTCTTCCATCGATAAAGATCGGGACAATATCCCGTCGATGCTGGATGGCTTTGGATACGAAACTTTTTTGCCATTCCAGGTCTTGGATGATCCCTTGTTGTTTACGGCTGACCAGACCGGCCGGAAACATGATCATCTGACAGTCGGAAGCATAAGCGTCTTCCAATGCAGAAACGGCGTCTTTCGCTTGGGCACCATGCTTGTTGACCGGTAAGAAAATGTTGTTCAGATTCTTTAGGTTTAATAAAAGATCGTTTACCGGAAATTTCAATTCCGGGTAACGTGTACCTAAAAAAGAGATTAAAATAATACCATCGGGTCCACCCAGAGGATGATTGGACACAAAAATATACCGGCCGTCGGGGGAAGGCAGGTTCGCTTCGCCGATCACCTGATAGGAAACATGGAGATATTCCAATATCGCATCGGAGAAGTCCAGCCCTTTCCGGTCACCGTAACGGGTAATAAAATCATTGATATCGTCTTGATGGATCACTTTTTTCAGATAGGAATAAATAAACCCGGGAATCATTTTGGCTACTCCCGGATTTTTGCTTCTGAAAAGTTGTTCGATATAGATCGGTTTTAAACCCTGATTATCTGCCATGAGTATCTTGTTTTAGTCGTAGAGTCGGATTGGTTTATAAACTTTAAGCGACGAAAGAGCAACTTTAAAAATTTTATAAACGAATTATACCTGCAAAGGTATAAATAAAACGGAATTTTTGAAAATCCTTCGTCACCTGCTCCCTTTTAGGGATGAAACTTTCGGTGAGGCTTTCCGTTAAAAGAGTAGGTAAGAGAAAACTGAATTAAAAACTGATAAGTTAAACTAAAAACGAGAAGTATGAAACGTACATTTTTAATGACGGGATTGGCAGTTTTGACACTGGCGTTTTTCATGACCGGATGTAATTCGATGAAAAAATTACAGAAGGAAGTGATCGAAACAGCCGTTGTGGGCTATGTTAATCCGGAACAATTGGAATCTGTGAATGGAGTGGTAAATTTCAATTATACCATCAATTTTGCTCCTAAACAGTTTGATAAAAAGATGATTCTGAAAATTACACCCAAAATTCAGTACGGTAGCCAGATGATGAATTTGCAACCGATGTTTTTACAGGGAGAAAATGTGAAAAACGCCAGTTATCCGGTGGTGAACTATGATAAAGGAACCAGTTTTACTCAGAAAATGTCCTTTAATTTCAAGCCGGGAATGGAGAATGGAGTACTCTGGGCAGATATCGAAGCTATGCGCGGTAACAAGTCCTTTATGCTGAGCCCGGTAATCCTGAATAAAAATGGAATCAAAGTTTGGAAACAACCGGCATTCACGCTGGACGGAGTAAATTATGTTCCGGCTATGACCGAGACTTTTGTGAGTGATGTTCCGGCAGAGGCTGTCGGTGTGGTAAGTGGTTATGTGATGTTTCCACTGGGAAAATCTACGATTAGCCAGGCTGAACAAAATTCGCCGGTAATGACTCAGGCGGTGAAAGCCATGGAAAAAGTTTTGGCAGATAAGAATGCCAAAATTACGAATATGTTTATTTATGTATCCAATTCTCCCGAAGGTGCCGAACGTTTGAATAAGAACCTGGCCAATACCCGTTTCCGGTCTGCCAAGAGTTTCTTTGAAAAAGACCTGAAATTGCAGAATACACCGATGGCCCGTAATCCGAAATTTGTAGTTCAGCAAACGGTTACTGAAAACTGGAACGGTTTGTATATGCTTCTTGGAGATTCAAATATTAAGAACAAAGATCAGATTATCAAAGACTTGAAAAGTGCTCCGAATGCCACTGCCCGGAATAAAGTGATCGATTCTTATATCGCTAAAATTCCTGAATTGAAAGAGGTGATCCTTCCGGTCCTTCGCCGTGCCGATTTCTTCGTATTCTACACGGTTCCCACTACTGTACAGGAAGATGTGCAACTGACTTATTTTGTACCTCAGTTGACTGAAAAGACTCCGGCAGTGACCGCTCAGACCAATTGGCAGTTATTGAACGATCTGGCTGTGATGGCTATCAATAATAAAGAATATTCGAAAGCACAGAAAATACTGGAAGCAGCTGTTGCTTTGAAGCAGGATGCTACCGTAAACAATAACCTGGGGGTAATCCATGCACAAATGGGGCATAAACGGGAAGCTGCCCAATATTTCGACAAAGCCAAGATCCGGAAAGAAGCCCGTTATAATATGGGATTGATCCTGATGCAAAACGGAGAATATGCAAAAGCGATTCCCTATCTGAAAGATAAACCCAACATCAACCTGGCTTATGCTCAATTGATGAATAACGACAACCGCGCAGCTTTGGAGACTTTCCGTAAGATTAAAATGCAGAATGCGATGGATTATTATATGCAGGCTGTAGCTGCTGCCAGGATAAAAGATACCAAAGAAATGGCAGTCTCTTTGCAAAAGGCGATCCAGATGCAACCGGACCTGAAAAATTGGGCTGCTACCGATATTTCTTTCTATCCTTACAAAGGAGATCCTGTTTATATGCAGATTGTGAAATAAAATTGTATTTATGTTGTTCTGATAGAGGGGTGTTCGGGAAGCCGGCACCCCTTTTGAGTGGAAAAGAAAAAGAACGACAAGGGAGACCATTTGGAAATTTGAAAAAAATGTCGTAATTTTATAAACTTGATAAAATAGCATTTACTGATTACTGCGGGGTGTCTGTTTCGGATGGGGATTGCTCATCGCGAAGAACGTTCGGACTTTATCGATATTCAGCAGAAAGCTTGTGGCTCTGTTACTTTTCTGGTTAGAGGTACATTATTCTCACTCCCTGGGTGGAGTACTGGTCGATTGTATAATATTTATTTTAAAGGAAGTAGAATGGAACGAACTTATCAGGCTTATGGTCTGACAAATTATCGGAATATTCGTCAAATAACCCGTTTGAATAAGGAAGAATTACAGGCAATTGAGGTGGTTGGAAGGGTGTTACCGTTTAAGACGAATAACTATGTCGTGGAAGAACTGATCGATTGGGAACGGATAGATACAGACCCTATTTTTACCTTGAATTTTCCACGTCGTGAAATGTTATCGAAAAAGCATTTTTCAGTCGTTAGTAAATTATTGGCTCAAGAGGTCGGAAAAGAAGAATTTATAGCAGCAGTCAATGCTGTTCGTCTTGAATTGAATCCTAACCCCGCCGGCCAGGATCACAACGTACCTATGCTGGGGGATATCCGTTTGAAAGGTATACAGCATAAATACCGGGAAACCGTATTGTTTTTTCCGGCTCAGGGACAGACCTGTCATGCCTATTGTAGTTTTTGTTTTCGTTGGCCGCAGTTTTCCGGTATGAATGAGCTGAAGTTCGCAATGAAAGAAACGGACCTGTTATTGAAGTATCTGCGGTTGCATCCTCAGGTTACGGACGTATTATTCACCGGAGGGGATCCGATGACCATGAGCGCTTCCTTATTGTCGGCTTATATAGAACCTTTATTACAACCAGGATTAGAGCATATCCGTACGATCAGGATCGGTTCGAAAGCTTTGGCATACTGGCCCTACCGGTTTATTTCCGATGTGGATGCCGCTGAGGTATTGCGTTTATTTGAAAAAGTGACCGCTACCGGTAAAAACTTGTCTTTTCAGGCACATTTCAATCATCCGGTGGAACTTTCTACGGCAGCTGTATGCGAAGCTATCCGGCGGATCCGGAATACGGGCGCACAGATTCGTACCCAGTCTCCTTTATTGAGACACATCAACGATTCTCCGGAGATCTGGCGGGAGATGTGGCGGAAACAGGTCGACTTGAGTTGTATCCCTTATTATATGTTTGTGGCCCGGGATACCGGGGCTAAGCATTATTTTGAAATTCCTTTAGAGAAATGCTGGGATATTTTCCGTAAGGCTTATAGTCAGGTCAGCGGTATCTGCCGTACGGTGAGAGGACCGAGTATGAGCGACGAGCCGGGCAAAATCCAACTGCTGGGAGTGGCCGAAATCAAGGGAGAGAAAGTGTTTGTCCTGCGTTTTATCCAAGGTCGTAATCCGAAGTGGGTAGATATGCCTTTTTTTGCCGCCTATGATCCGAAAGCGACCTGGTTTAGTGAACTGCGTCCGGCTTTTGGAAAGGATTATTTCTTTTTTGAACATGAATTTCCAACTCGTCCGATGTATGGGGATGGATTTTTATTTGAATAATTTTAAACCTGTTTGTATTTTGAGCGTATAAGATTCAGCTATTCATTAAATATTAATCTTATGGACAAAATGATAAAAGGTACAGAAACAGAAAAGAGTTTGCTGAAAGCCTTTGCCGGAGAATCACAGGCAAAGAACCGTTATACTTTTTTCTCGGAGATTGCAAAGAAAGAAGGGTATGAGCAAATAGCCGGCATATTTTATGAGACCGCTTTACAGGAAGAAATGCATGCCAAACGATTCTTTAGCTACCTTGAAGGAGGAATGCTGGAAATCACAGCCGCTTATCCTGCCGGAGCTTTATTGGATACGTTGGCTAATCTGGCAGAAGCTGCCGACGGCGAACACGACGAGGCTTTCAATTTGTATCCGGCATTCGGGAAAATTGCCGAAGAGGAAGGCTTCAAAAAAGTGGCCGCAACTTTTAAATATGTGACCGAAGTGGAGAAGATGCATGAGCAACGTTACCTGAAATTATTACAAAATATACGGGATAATCTGGTCTTTTCCCGCCCGGAAGAAGTCCGCTGGTATTGCCGTAAATGCGGTTATGTACATGTCGGCAAAACTCCTCCCGAAATTTGTCCTTCCTGCCTGCATCCGAAAGGATATTTCGAACTGTTCCCCGATAACTATTAAAAAACGATTCGGTTGTATAAATCCGGCCTGTGTGAGGAATTTTTTCTTTACGCAGGTTTTTTGTTTCGAAGCGGGAGGTGAGGTCTTTAAAAATTTTCCGGTATCTTTGTAAAAATTTGAGCGGATGATAGCGGGAAATGGAACTAAAATGAAAGATAGGTGGAATATCGTTGGTTGTGTGTTATTTTGCTTTGTTGTTTTCGGTGTACAAGCACAACAGCAACATCCGGTAAATAAAAAGGCCTGGGGACTTTTCCAGCAGGCACGGGAGTCTTTTCGCGAAGGAGATAAGGAGAAAGCTTTGGGATTACTTTTGAAAGCAGAGACTTTCGATCAGGGTTTTTCACCCTTGTATCTGTTGAAAGCAGATATATACAACAAAAAAGGAGATAAGATTCAGGAAATCCGTGCTATCGAAACGGCTTTGGCTTTGGATTCTCTGAAAAGTCATCCTTATTATTATTTTATTTTGGCCGAATATTATTTCGATGAAGCCGATTACGGAAAAGCTTTGGCACATTACGGGCGGTATCTGAGTTGGGATAAACGCTTGCAGGTAAAGGCAGTGGCGGAGCGACAGATGGAAAATTGCCGGTTTGCCCTGGAGGCTTTGCGGACCCAAACCAAACAACCTCCCGAAGTGTTTTATGAGGCCGGATGCCCGGTGTATTGGCCGGCATTGGATGTGACCGGACAAACTTTCTTGTTTACCGAACAGGCCGGCGAACAAGAAACGATGTGGATGTTGCAAGGAGACAGACGCTATGCGTTGAATTTTTCCGGTAGAGAAAATTATGGGGCTCCTTCACTGACAGCCGATGGGCGAATGATGTATTTTTCCAGGGAAAACGGCCGGAATAGTTTTGATATTTATGTGGCTTACCGCTTGTCGGATACGTCCTGGTCGGAGCCGGTCAATCTGGGTGCCCCCGTCAATACCGATGGCTGGGAGGCTCAACCGGCGGTATCGGCCGACGGTACACGTTTGTATTTTGCTTCTACCCGTGAGGGAGGGAGAGGGGGAAGCGATATTTGGTTTTCGTATTTGCTAAGGCGGGAGGCGGATGGACGACAGTTGTGGTCACAGCCGCGTTGCCTTTATTTTAATACCGGAGGAGATGAAATGGCCCCTTTCCTGTATTTCGATAATAAAACGTTGTTTTTTGCTTCCGACGGATATGCTGGCTTGTATTCCTGTGAATAAATTATTATGGGTGAGCGCTGTTAAACAGGGCTATTTGTATTATTCGGATACCCTGCAAGTGAAAGAAAATACGAGAGAAAATCCCCGAATCTATACGCTCTGTTTAAGACCGATCCAAAAAGAACAGACATTGGTTCTCAAGGGAATCTTTTTTGATGTCGACGACTATCGGTTACGGCCCGAATCTTATCCGGAATTACGGCAATTGGTCGTGTTTCTTAAACAGAATCCTGAGGTAAAGATCGAGATATCCGGCCATACCGATAATACGGGGAGTGATCAACATAATTATCGGCTGTCGGAAAATCGGGCTTTCGAGGTGTATAAATATTTGTTCTTGAATCATATTCAGAAGGAACGGATGGAATATAAAGGATATGGCAAGGATCGCCCCTTGAGGACTAATGATACGGAAGAGGGGAGAAAGGAGAATAGGAGGACGGAGATTAGGGTAAGGTGAAAAGAGAATAAAATATACGATAGGGTATGAAAAGATATGAAGTGAGTGGGTTCGGGGTAATGGAATATGAGGAGGTTGCTTCGACCAATAGTCTGGCGGAAAAATTGCCGCTGAGTGAATTGAAAGATAAACAGGTGATTTTGACCTGGCGACAGACACAGGGGCGTGGGCAGGCTACGAATCGGTGGGAGAGTGCCCCGGGAAAGAATATTTCAATGACGGTGATTTTCCGTCCGGAGTGTCTGGAGGCAGGAAAACAGTTTGCCGTGTCGATGGTGATCGCTTTGGGGTGTCTCGATTTTTTAAGCCATTATGTCGAGGGGGTGACGGTGAAATGGCCGAACGATGTGTATGTGGGGGAAAGGAAGATTTCAGGTATCCTGATCGAACACCGGGTGGCCGGAGCTCATATTCAAAGTTCGTTGTGTGGTATCGGGGTGAATATTAATCAGGAACAATTTTTATCGGACGCCCCTAATCCGGTGTCTTTATTTCAATTACTCGGTCGGGAACTTCCCTTACAGGAGGTTCTGGAAGAGCTGTTGGAATGTATCGGGAAGAGATATGAACAGATTCATCGGTATGCCGAACTGGAAAATGACTTTTTACGGCATATGTACCGGTCTACCGGAATATATGATTTTGAAGATGAACGTGGAATCTTCCGGGCTTCGGTCGGAGGAATCGATGAATATGGCCAGCTGATCCTGAAAGATACGGATGGGCGGGAAAGGGTATATGCATTCAAAGAAGTGAGATATGTCTGCTGATTTCTCCTATACGTTGCGGTCTTGTGTTTTCAGTTGTTATACCGGGTTTATTCCGGAAAGGCTGGGTATGGGCTGATCAATACCTCTCTGACTTTAATCTCACTTTCTTTTCGGATTCTTTCGACCGGGGAAGTCATTTGTTTTCAGGATTGATCCAGTTTATCTATACCTGTCGTTTCTACTTTACCCGTAAGCCTTTCCGAATAAGTATGCGGAAAGATCGGAAGCAGGTTACTTTCTGAAAAATGCTTGGAAAAACCGGAAAAAACCGAAAAACCGGGTAGGGAAATCAGTAAAATTTGATTATTTTTGCATGACAGTCCAAAAAACGGTTTATGCATTGAATACAGCAGGTGCTTTTTTACGGTCGCCGATGTGCCCATTGGGATTGAAAGTCCCGTGAACAAAGCGCCCCTGGCAGTCTTAGGCTTTATATACTTTAAGTGCCGAAAGAGCACTTTGGCAACTTTATGAACCGAATTGAAACAATATGTTTTAGTGCTGAAAGGGATGGACTTAATAAACTTTATAGATAAAATTTGATGGTTGAGAATTATTCGGAAGATTCGATCAGGACGCTGGATTGGCAGGAACACATCCGGTTGCGGCCGGGGATGTATATCGGTAAACTAGGAGACGGTTCGGCGCCTGACGATGGGATTTATATTTTGGTGAAAGAGGTGGTGGATAACTCCATCGACGAATTTGCCATGGGAGCCGGTACAGAGATTACGATTAAGGTAGAAGACCGTAAGGTGAGCGTTCGGGACTTCGGCCGGGGTATTCCTTTAGGCAAACTGGTAGATGCTTCATCTAAAATGAATACCGGAGCAAAATATGATTCGGAAGCTTTCAAAAAATCTGTCGGTTTGAATGGCGTCGGTATTAAAGCGGTGAATGCTTTGTCGGAGAGCTTTGAGATTCAGTCGTTCCGGGATGGCGAGACCAAATATGTGCGTTATTGCCGTGCAAAAATTGTAGAGGAAAGGAAGATCGAACCGACTGACCAGCCGAACGGTACACAGGTAACCTTTTTCGCCGATAAGGACATTTTCGGGAATTACCATTACATTGCCGAATATCTCGAAGCGATGGTGAAGAACTATGTATTTCTGAACACCGGTTTAACCATATTCTTCAATGACCATAAATATTACTCCAAGCGGGGATTGTATGATCTGCTGATGGAAAATATGAGCGGAGAAGGCTTGTATCCGATCATCCATCTGAAAGGTGAGGATATCGAAATGGCTATGACGCACGGACGGCAATATGGGGAAGAATATTACTCGTTTGTCAACGGGCAGCATACCACACAGGGAGGAACCCATTTGAGTGCTTTCCGGGAAGCGGTGGCCAAGACGATCCGGGATTTTTATAAAAAAGATTTCGAAATATCGGATATCCGTACTTCTATTATCGGGGCGATCAGTATAAAAGTACAGGAACCGGTGTTCGAGTCGCAGACGAAGACGAAACTGGGTTCGAAAGATATAAGGCCCGATGGTCCTACCGTACGTAACTTTATCATGGATTTCGTGACCAGGGAATTGGATAATTATTTACACCGGAATCCGGATACAGCCGAATTGTTGTTACGGAAAATCGTCGAGACGGAGAAAGAACGTAAAGCCATGTCCGGTGTGCAGAAGATTGCACGCGAGAGAGCGAAGCAGGTGAGCCTGCACAACCGGAAGTTGCGGGATTGCCGGGTGCACTTCAATTCCAATCACGAACGGAAAAACGAATCTTCGATTTTTATTACAGAGGGAGATTCGGCCAGCGGATCTATTACGAAATCCCGGGATGTGAATACTCAGGCTGTGTTCAGCTTACGCGGTAAACCGCTCAATTCCTACGGGCTGACCAAAGAAATAGTCTACAAAAATGAAGAATTCAATTTATTGCAGGCTGCTTTGAATATTGAAGACGGGTTGGAAGAACTGCGGTACAACAATGTCATCGTGGCCACGGATGCCGATGTCGACGGTATGCATATCCGCTTGTTGTTGCTGACCTTCTTTCTGCAATTTTTCCCCGATCTGGTGAGGGCCGGGCATGTATACATTTTGCAAACTCCTCTGTTCCGGGTCAGGAATAAAAAAGAAACCCGCTATTGTTACTCCGATGCCGAGCGTGAAAATGCCATCCAAAAGTTAGGTCCGAAACCTGAGATTACAAGGTTTAAAGGACTGGGAGAAATTTCTCCGAATGAGTTCGTACATTTTATCGGAAAAGATATTCGTTTGGAACCGGTACGTCTTTCAAAAGGAGATTCGATCGATGAGGTGTTGAGTTATTATATGGGAAAAAATACACCGGAACGTCAGGATTTTATTATCGACAATCTGTATATTGAAAAGGATGAATTAAGGTAATTTTGAAATAGTGTTATGGGCGAGGATATAATTGACATGGATTTGAATATGGAGGGGGGACGTAAAGAAACTGACGAAGAAGGGAAAGAGATAGCGGCCGGGACCGATCGTTCGGCCTCGGAACAGACAGCGCCTTACGAGGCTGAAGCGGCAGGAACAGAACAACACATAGAAGACGACGAGGAAATCCCTCAACTGATCATGGAGCATTCGGGAGAAGAAAGTGGGAAGATTCGTTCTATTCAGCATCTGGACGGGATGTACCAAAAGTGGTTTCTGGACTATGCTTCCTATGTTATTCTCGAACGGGCCGTCCCTTACGTGAACGATGGTTTGAAACCTGTACAGCGACGGATTCTGCACTCTATGCGCGAACTGGATGACGGGCGTTACAATAAGGTTGCCAATATTATCGGTAATACCATGAAATACCATCCTCATGGAGATGCTTCGATCGGAGATGCGCTGGTGCAACTCGGACAAAAAGATTTATTGATCGATTGTCAGGGAAACTGGGGAAATATTCTGACCGGAGACGGGGCTGCTGCTCCCCGTTATATAGAGGCCCGCTTGTCTAAATTTGCCCTCGAAGTGGTATTTAATCCCAAGACAACGAATTGGAAACCTTCGTATGACGGACGTAATCGTGAGCCCATCACCTTACCTATAAAATTTCCTTTATTGTTGGCTCAGGGAGTCGAAGGGATTGCCGTCGGTCTGGCTTCTAAAATATTACCTCATAATTTCAACGAGCTGATAGATGCCTGTATCGCTCATCTGAAGCACGAAGATTTTGTGTTGTATCCGGATTTTCCTACCGGTGGAATGATCGATGTCAGCAAGTATTGTGACGGTATGCGGGGAGGAAATGTTAAAATCAGAGCGAAAATCGAGAAAGATAATAATAATAGGGCACTAAAGATTACTGAAATACCCTTCGGACGTACGACCTCGAGTTTGATCGACAGCATTATCAAAGCCAATGAGAAAGGAAAGATTAAAATCAAAAAAATCGATGATAATACGGCCCGGGATGTTGAAATATTGATTCAACTGGCCCCTGGAGTCTCTTCCGATAAGACGATCGACGCTTTGTATGCTTTCACCGATTGTGAATTATCGATTTCACCCAATTCTTGTGTCATCGAGGAGGAAAAACCCCGGTTTATGCCGATCTCCGATATTTTGCGGCAGTCGGCAGACGATACGGTTGCCCTATTGAAACTGGAGCTGGAGATCCGTTTGAAAGAATTGCTGGAAGATCTGCATTATGTGTCTCTGGAACGTATCTTTATCGAAGAACGCATCTATAAAGACAAGCAGTTTGAAGAAAGCGAAACCATGGAGTTGGTTATCGCTCATGTACACCGGCGGTTACAGCCTTTCTTACCGGAACTCTACCGGGAGGTGACCGATGACGATGTGAAAAAATTGCTGGAGATCAAGATGAAACGAATCCTGAAGTTTAGCTCTGAAGAAGCCGATCATTATATCCGGAGTCTGAATGAAGAGATTGCTGTGGTGAAACATAATATCGAACACATCATTCCTTATTCTATCGCTTATTATGAACGGATAAAAGCGAAATACGGGAAAGGACGGGAAAGGAAAACGGAAATCCGTAATTTCGAAAATATCGAAGCCGCTAAGGTCGTCATCGCAAATGAAAAGCTTTACATCAAGTGGGAAGAAGGTTTTATCGGAACGGCCTTGAAGAAAGACGAGTTTATCTGCGAGTGCTCGGATATGGATGATGTGATTGTCTTTAAGAAAGACGGTACCTATTATGTGACGAAGGTGGCCGATAAGATATTCGTCGGTAAGGATGTTCAATATGTGAATGTTTTCAAAAAGAACGATAAACGTACGATTTATAATGTCGTATACCGGGACGGTAAATATGGGGCTTCTTATGTGAAGCGTTTCAATGTTACCGGTGTGACCCGGGATAAAGTGTATAACCTGACTAAAGGTACCGCCGGATCCCGGATTTTGCATTTTTCTGCCAATCCCAACGGGGAGGCCGAAGTGATTAAAGTTTGCCTGAAACCGAAACCCAGTATAAAGAAACTGGTATTCGAATATGATTTTGCTGCGCTGTCGATCAAAGGGCGTGATTCTCAGGGGAATACACTGACAAAGAACGATGTCCACAAGATCAGTGTCGTGCAAAAAGGAGTATCTACTTTGGGCGGGTGTAAAATCTGGCTGGATGAAGATGTGTTGCGTTTGAATACCGATAGCCGGGGAAAATACCTGGGAGAATTCCAGGGAGAGGACCGGATTCTGGTTGTAAATAAGAATGGTACTTACCATACGACCGATTTTGATCTGAATAATCATTATGACGAAGGATATATCGTTTTTGAAAAGTTCGAGGCCGATAAGGTTTGGTCGGCGGTTTTCTTCGATGCCGAACAGAATTATTATTACCTGAAACGTTTCCGTTTCGAGGATTGTGTGAAACTGAATTCCATCATCGGTGAGGTGGAAGGCTCCCGTTTGATCTGTCTGAGTGACGAGAGACATCCTCGTTTTGAAGTGATATTCGGTGGAAAATATGAAGCCCGGCCTGCCGATGTGATTGTGGCCGACGAATTTATCGGTGAGAAATCATTTAAAGCACGCGGTAAACGGATCACAACCTTCGAGGTGAATGAAATTCGTGAAATAGAACCTTTGCTGAAGGAAGGAGAGGCCGACGAGATCAATACGGATATCGAATTTGAAGTGACTAATCCGGAAGAGATTGCCGGCGACGAACAAATGAAGCTCGATTTTGAAAATACGGATAATCCGGATGAAATATAATGTCGGGACTATGAAGTATTTTTTAGTCGGTTATATGGCCTGCGGGAAGACCCGCAGGGGAAAAGTGATAGCGGAAGAACAGGGGGTCCGGTTTATCGATTTGGATGCTTATATTGTCGAACGTGAAAATAGGAGTATCTCTGAAATTTTTGCTGCGATCGGAGAAGCCGGATTTCGAAGGTTAGAGACTTTTTACTTAAAAGAGGTTTGTGAACTATATCAGGATTTTGTCCTCTCGACAGGGGGAGGAACCCCCTGTTTCAATGATAATATGGCGTATATGAATGCGCAGGGAATCACCTTGTTTCTGAATACGGATACGGATACGATCGTAGAACGGCTGATTCGGGGAAAACATAAACGCCCGATCGTCAGCAAGCTCGAAGACCATGAAATCCGGGATTTTGTCCTCCGGCATTTGAAAGAACGCCTGCCTTTTTATAAGCAAGCCCAAAAAATTATCGTTTAAATAGTAGAATTATTCTGTCGTTACTTATTCGTCTTCGGTGATCGGAATTGGCGAACCGGTCTGACGGTATAAAACCCGAAATCGGAATAGATAGAAAAAAATAAACCTACGTTTATTAGTGTAAATATGTATATAACTGCCTTACTTCTTTTAGGGTGAAGGGCATTTGTCAGAAATGAGATGCTCCGGGCCCCGTTTTATTTTTCCTGTTAAAATATCGGATTTAAAAATAACAGTCTGTTCATGTTTTTTAGTTTTGATTATTTCTCGGAATAAGAGATGAAAACGTATATTTGTTGCACAAAGTAACCTAAAATAATTTATCATGGGAGAGCGGATTACTTTTCGGCGGAACGAAGGGCTTATTACAGTAAAGCCTTATTGGAGGGGAAATCCTGTGGTAAAGGGACGTTTTGTGAATCGGCAACATCGCTCTAAACAGGGGATCGGTAATGTTTTGAAATGGCGTTTTTCGCCCAATCCCCAACGTAAAGAGAAACGGAACGAAAATTGGGAACCTCAACTTTTTCCACTGCATAGTTTACAAGGGATTAGCGGTGATGCGTTGGCTTGGTTAGGACATAATTCTTTCTTTATGCAGTTGGGTGGTAAACGGATCATGTTCGACCCGGTCTTTGGCAATATTCCGTTCGTCCGTCGTAAGAGTAAATTTCCTGCCGATCCGGATATTTTCAAAGAGATCGATTACTTGCTGATCAGCCATGACCATTTCGATCATATGGACAAACCCAGTATTATCCGTTTATATGAGAACAATCCCCGGATGAAAGTATTTTGTGGTCTGGGAATGAGGGATTTGATCCGGGGCTGGCTGCCCGATATTCAGGTGATAGAAGCCGGATGGTATCAGCGTTGGGAGGAAGGACGGTTGAAAATTACTTTTTTGCCTGCTCAACATTGGAGCAAACGTTCTTTAAACGACGGAGGACTGCGTTTGTGGGGAGCTTTTATGTTGCAGACCGATGACTTGTCGGTGTATTATGGGGGAGATACCGGCTATTCCTCTCATTTTACCGAAATAGAAGAATTGTTCGGTGCTCCGGATTATGCTTTACTGGGTATCGGAGCTTACAAACCCCGTTGGTTTATGCAAGCGAACCATATTTCGCCTTATGATTCCTTGACGGCTGCTTCGCAGATGAAAGCCCGGATAACGATCCCTATGCATTATGGAACATTCGATTTATCCGACGAACCCCTGAGTGATCCGCCTGCTGTATTTGCCGAAGAGGCCGGCAAAAGGAATATACAGGTAAAGATTCCGGCTTTAGGGGAAATTGTAAAGCTTCGGAAAAGATGATTTATAAATTCCTATTATATGAAAACAACTTTATTACTTATCGTATCTTTTATTTTTTTAGTTATGACAGCATGTAATTCAGAGAAAAAAGAAAGTAAAATCCAGACGAAGGATGCCTTGGAAAATATTATGGGCCGGAAAAGTGTAAGAAAATATTTACCCAAACCGGTAGAAAAGGAGAAAATTGAGGTATTATTGAAGGCAGGAATGGCTGCTCCGAGTGGTAAAGATGTCCGGCCTTGGGAATTGATCGTCATCGACGACCGGGAAGTGCTCGATTCTATGGCTGCTGTGTTGCCTTATGCCAAAATGTTGAAAGAAGCTCCGATGGCTATCGTCGTTTGTGGGGATACTACTAAATCTTCTTATTGGTATCTGGATTGTTCGGCTGTTACTCAAAATATCTTGCTGGCTGCGGAAGCGATCGGATTAGGAGCTGTCTGGACCGCTACATATCCTTATGCAGATCGCATGGAAGTCGTGAAAAAATATACGGGAATTCCGGAACAAATTAATTCATTGTGTGTGATTCCCGTAGGATATCCGGCTATGCCTCATAGTCCGAAAGATAAATGGGATGCTTCGAAGGTTCATATGAATAAGTGGTAGAAGAAACGTTATCCTTATACCATTCGGATGACCTGATTTGCCAGTGATCTCGGGGTTAAAAGAAAAGGTGTTTATATACATGTTTATCCTAAACCCAGGTATATTTTTTCTTTCTGTTCCGATTCCGGATTTTGTGTCGTCAGACCGGTTCGCCTGGACCGGTCCGTTAAGGCTTTCCTTCACTGACCGGCAGAAGCGACCGGGTCCCCGAACACGAACACCGGAGACAGATAAGTAACGACAGAATAATTCTATGTTTATAAGTGTAAATATGTGTATCATTGCCTTATTTAAATACCCTTACCCTGTCGCATAAAGGTTTGTATTCTTTCTTTTGGGGTGGTTCCAGCGGTAAACCGAAAGGCATCTGTGCAATCAATTCCCAGGTGGCAGGTAATTTCCAGGTGGCAATAACCTCTTCGTCGATCAGAGGATTGTAATGTTGCAGGGAGGCTCCGAATCCGGCGTCTTCGAGCATAGTCCAGACGGCCAGTTGATGCATCCCTGAGGTATGCTGGGACCATTGCGGAAATTTTTCATGATATAAAGGGAAAGCTTTCTGTAAACCTTCGATTATAGCGGTGTCCTCAAAAAATAATACCGTACCGTAACCGGCTGCGAACGATTTATTGATTTTTGCTTCGGTAGAAGCATAAGCGGCTGCCGGGATCGTCTTTTTTAGCGTATTCCGGACAATGTCCCAAAGCCGTCGATGCTGTTCCCTCAATAATAGTACCATCCGTGTGGATTGGGAATTGAAAGCAGAGGGAGTATGAAGAGCGGCAAAATCTAAAATTTCCTCGATCTCAGCATCAGGAATTGTGGTTTGATTATCTATCGCGTAATAACTTCTGCGATGCTTTAAAGCTTCTTTAAGGTTCCTTTCCATGATATTTCATTTTATGTTTACACGGTATACGTAAATTTTGCTATCTTTGTGGCGACTTTTCAAAAAAATGTTAGTTATGAAGATGAAGGGTAGGATAATTTATTTTGAAGGCTAGTTTATTTTTCACTTAGCTTTCGATTCCCCCTTTTTTTATCGCCTATTGCTTTTTTAGCCTATAGCCTTTAAGCTATAGCTTTTTAGTCTTTTGTTTATAGTTTTTTTATCATGGATCTTTGGAAAAAGAAATTTATTATTATATGGTCGGGACAGTTGTTTTCTATCCTGAGTAGTGCTATTGTCGGATATTCGGTCATGTTTTGGTTGAGCATAGAGACTAAAAGTGCCGAAGTGCTATCCTATGCTGTGTTGGCGACCTTATTACCTCAGGCTTTGTTAGGACCTATAGCGGGTGTATATGTCGATCGTTGGAAAAGAAAACTGACCATGATCGCTGCCGATAGTTTTGTCGCTCTATGTTCTTTGATACTGGGAGGTTTATTCTATTTCGATCAGGCTGAATTGGGATTGATTTATTTGTTGATGGCTCTGCGGAGTATCGGAAATGCTTTCCATTCACCCGCTATGCAGGCGGCTATTCCCATGTTGGCGCCCGAATCGGAATTAATGCGGATTGCCGGAGTAAACCAGGCGTTACAGTCGGTGAGTAGTATTGCCGGACCTGCCTTAGGAGCACTTTTGATCACTTCACTGAATATGACGGTGGTGATGCTGCTGGATGTTGCAGGGGCGATCATCGCTTGTACCGCTTTGGCTTTTGTTGCGATCCCTGACCCGGTCAGGACGGAAGAAAAACGGAAACCCGGAATATGGCATGAAATGGTCGAAGGCTGGAAGGAAGTACAAAAACATCGGGGATTACCCTGGTTGATGATAATTTCCGTTGCAGTTACTTTCTTTTTAATGCCGGTTGCTGTATTGTTTCCCTTGATGACGGTAACTCATTTCGGATGAGATACTTTTCAAATGAGTCTGGTAGAAATTGTCTGGGGTGCAGGTACATTGCTCGGCGGTTTGATTCTGGGAGTATGGAAAATAAAGATCCGGCGGGTTGGGCTGATCAATAGCTCTTACCTGGCCTTGGGAAGCTATATTCTGATATCGGGATTATTGCCTTCGGATGCTTTTGTGCTGTTTGTGTGTTTAACTATTATCGGTGGATTGGCCGGTTCGTTTTACAGTGGGCCTTTCACTTCTGTTTTACAAACTTTTATCGATCATACTGCTTTAGGCAGGGTATTTTCACTTTTTGGAAGTCTGAGTTTATTACCTTCTATGATAGGTATTTTGTTGACCGGTTATATCGCCGATACGATAGGGGTAAGTAATGCGTTCTGGATTTCCGGATGTATCATTTTATCCCTGGGGGTGATTTCATTCTTCATCCCTTCGGTAATGAAACTGGAAAAACGGAGTGGCGAAGATCGTTTTTAGCACTAAAATATCGGATTTGTACGGATACAATTCGGGAAATCCGGTATCTTTGCAGGAAAGGTTTTGGTTGTTTGGAGTTCCTCTGTCATTGTAAAGAGAAAGGGAGCTTCTGGCGGAAGAAAATCCGAAGGATTTGCTGTTGAAGATTTCATCTAAAATCGAAGATGAGATAATATGTCGAACAGAAGGATAAATTTTCTCGGCAGGAACGGGGGGTGAGTCTCGGCAAACCGGAAGTTTTTAAACAACCATAAACTGTGTTTTAATGGTTTTCCGTTCAGGAATGAAAATGATTTGAAATAAAACCTATGCAATCGAATAAGACAACTGCCTCGCTACTACAACCGGACTTGTTTCCGGATTTTCGGACCGCTTCTTTCAGTCCTCCGAAACATTCCAGGGACTTGTGTATTCCTCAACGGAAATGGGAATTTTTATGCCATACTTTGTTTCTGGGGAAATATCCTTTTC
>OGLM01002227.1_pt1 | contig 18175 bp, 19 predicted proteins | sample 1572531 | NCBI WGS metagenome assembly OGLM01 (sample SAMEA2581909, study PRJEB24529) | metagenome | biome: Human gut stool | place: China | collected 2011 | reverse complement strand
AGTGCCGTACGCATCAACAAATTGAGAGGCTAAATCATGGTCGAAAAGAAAAAACAATTAGCGCATCTTTTTGATGCTACACAATGCATCAGCTGCGGAGCCTGTATTGTGGCCTGTTCTCAGACCAACTTTCCCGAAATGCATAATCGCTCTATTCCGGGCCGCGACTGGCTTGCTTCTAATATTCGCGTTTTTCGCTCGGAAGAAAGAAGACCTGTAAATCTGCTGGTTCAATGTCAGCATTGTTCGGACGCTCCCTGCGTTAAGACTTGTCCCTTCGGTGCTAATTACTACGACGAAAACGGTTTGGTTCGCAATGATCCGAACAAATGCGTTGGCTGCAACTACTGCGTAGCGAGCTGTCCGTATGATGCCCGCTGGTCTCATCCGGATAACGGACTTCCCATGAAATGCATGAGTGACGGATGCTTGAAATTGATTCAACAGGGAGAACAACCTGCTTGTGTTCAGGCTTGTCCGGCTCAAGCCCGTTTCTTCGGAGATGTGAAAGATCCGCAAAGCGAAATTTCTAAGAAGATCGCTTCCTGTCGTACCGAACTCCTTATGCCGAACAAAGGCACGAAACCTAATTTCTTTGTAGTGGTGCAAAAATGATTGATTTATCCACACTTACTCCTCAGCTTCAGGCAACTCATTGGGGATGGACGATTGCCTTATTTCTCTGGTTCATCGGGTTATCTGGAATGGGATTTTTCATTAACTATTGGGTTCGGCAAAAGAATTTTGTTTATGTTCTGACGTTCTGCGGAATTGCAGGTTTAGCATTGGTGACCAGTCATTTAGGACGCCTCAGCAACCTTCCGTTTGTGATTTTTTATGCCCTCCGGGACTTCTCCTTCAACTTCCAGTCCTGGATGATGATCGGAATTGTTCTTCTTTCCCTGCTTAGCGTCGGCTCTGTGTTTTATTCCATGATTTGTGCCGGAATTATATTTAAAGGCTCAAAATGGCAAAAATTAGCTCAGTCCGACGGATTTAATGCAGTCTTTTCCGTTCTCGGTGTCTGCAGCACTATTTATTCCGGATTCCTTCTCCCGCAGGCTGTCGGAGTTTCACTGGGGAATTCGTCTCTTATCCCCGTTCTTTGGATTATGTCCGGCCTGACGAGTTCCATCGGCATGTTGGAACTGATGTCGGCAATGGGATTGGTTGATCACAAGTCTGTCGATTGGTGTTCCAGAACATCTGTTTGGGTTGATACAGCTAAGCTCTTTGCGATTTTCTCCTTTGTTTATGTAGCGTTAGGTTCTGCTTCCATAGGTGCTCGAGCTGGCGCAGAGGCTCTTATTAGCGGGAATCAGGCATTGATGTTTTGGATCGGGGGAATCACTTTCGGTACTGCTCTGCCTCTTCTGATCAATCTTATTACCCGAAGCCAAAAGGCGATAACAGGCGGTGCGATTTTTGCAGTCTTTGGTGCCTTGTTTTTAAGAGCTTCCATCCTTTTTTCAGGTTATTACGATTCTCTTAGTTTTTAAGGGGCCTCCGAAGGCAAGGAAACATCTTTGTACCTAGACGTTCCAAAAAAGAAAAATCCTTCCTGAGCCACAAACTCAAGAAGGATTTTTTTCAAAAAACTAAAGTTAGTCGTTGTCTTTCGTGCCTTTAAGAAGAGGCATGGAACTGGAACTTCCGCCGATAAGACCAGCTTTGGAGTAAATGCCAAGCTTGTTGCGTGTATCGACGATGTCGAGATTACGCATGGTCAACTGGCCGATACGGTCAGAGGCTGTGAACATCGAATCGCCCTTTTCCATCGTGAGGCGTTCCGGTTCATATGTCAGGTTGGGGGAACGTGTATCAAGGATCGTGTAATCATTGCCGCGGCGAAGTTCGATATCGACTTCTCCTGTGATTGCACGAGCAACCCAGCGCTGAGCAGTTTCGCGGAGCATGATGGCTTGCGGGTCAAACCAGCGGCCCTGATAAAGCAGACGGCCTAGTTTAATGCCGTTGATTCTCCACTGTTCGATCGTGTCTTCGTTGTGGATGCCGGTGACGAGACGTTCGAAAGCGATATGGAGCAATGCCATTCCCGGGGCTTCGTAAATACCGCGGCTCTTGGCTTCGATAATACGGTTTTCGATCTGGTCGCTCATGCCGAGGCCATGACGGCCGCCGATGCGGTTGGCTTCGAGCATCAGTTCAACCTTGTCGTCGTATTCTTTGCCGTTAAGGGCAACAGGAATGCCCTCTTCGAAACGAACAGTGACTTTCTCAGGCTTGATGTCGACTTCTTCTTTCCAGAACGGAACACCCATGATCGGTTCAACGATCTTGCTGCTGTCGAGGTGTTCGAGGTCTTTGGCTTCATGTGTTGCGCCGAGCATGTTGGAGTCGGTGGAGTAAGCCTTTTCCTTGCTCATCTTGTAGCCGAAACCGTTGTCGGCCAAGAACTGGCTCATTTCAGCGCGGCCGCCGAGTTCGCTGATGAACTCAACGTCAAGCCAGGGTTTGTAAATCTTAAGGTCGGGATTGGCAACTAAACCGTAACGGTAGAAACGTTCGATATCGTTTCCTTTGTATGTAGAGCCGTCGCCCCAAATGTTGACGCCGTCTTCGCGCATGGCGTTGACGAGCATGGTGCCGGTAACGGCACGTCCGAGCGGAGTGGTGTTGAAGTAAGTGACACCGCCGGTTGTGATGTGGAAAGCGTTGCTTTGAATCGCAGCGATGCCTTCGGCGACTAACTGTTCACGGCAGTCAACTAGACGGGCGATCGAAGCACCGAAGTCCATAGCCTTTCGAGGAATTGCCTCGTAATCGTCCTCATCAGGCTGACCAAGGTTAGCAGTGTAAGCGCAGGGGAAAGCGCCTTTCTTTTTCATCCAGAGCAAAGCTGTGCTGGTGTCAAGACCGCCGGAGAAAGCAATACCGACTTTTTCACCGATCGGGAGGGATTTCAGGATAGTTTCCATGACTTTATTAACTCTTCATTAACGAGGCTATGAACAAAATTTTGTTCGACGGGTGGTGTCGAACTCCAACATGACATTATGTCCAAAAGAAGCGGCTAAAACTCCAGTTGAAATATAAATTTTTTAGATTTTGCCTAAGTAGTTTCCTCAACTCTTCAAAAACGGCTAATTTTTCTTGTCGCGTTAACGTGAATCTGAAACTATATCTAAATGAATTTCCCAGAAATTTCCTCCATCATCCGATGCAGAATAAGCATGGCTAGTTTATTTATTCAATGACTAGCGTTTGTCTGTTGCTCTTCCTCATCTAATAATAGTCCAAGTTTTTCATGCATCTTTAGAAAACCTTCCGCTAGCCGATCTTTGTCAATAAGAGTATCTTGCTGTGTGGCAACCAAGTAATCGAATTGCTCTATTCCCTTGTATGACAGTGTATCTCGAATCATACCTTTAGTCTGATGAGACAAGCCGTCAGAAAAATTATTAACAATGAAAGAGAGGTCGTAGAGGTCCCTTCTTGTCTCTGCCTTGATAAGCCATTGCCTTCATCCGAGCCAAGGCATCAATGCCGTAAACCTTGATACCGTGAATTTGTGTCCAATCCTTTGAGGCTTCTTCCAGGCCGAGATTTTTATTTCTGTATGAAACTTCAATTTTCAAAGGATGTACGTCATTTCCGTAGTCAATGATGCAGCGCTTCACTGTCGCAGTATCTTTTGCAACTCGAAAATTTACACCGTGGTTCACGCAAAACCGTTTGACTATCTCTTTGATGTCTTGTTTCCGACCATCCAAATCAATATCTTCGGAGAAACGATCTAAACCATAACAAAGAGACAACGCTGTCCCGCCTTTAAGAACGAATTGATCCGTCTGTTTGTTCAAAAACAGTAGAAAGGCTTCAATAAAATTACCATGATTTGTCTGCCAATCTTTTTCTTCATCGGTCATATCCATGCTCCCTCAAGAAGTGCAGCCAAGGCACTCCATATTCTTTTCCAATGAATTCTTTGATTTTTAACCAGCGAGGCGAGTTTTTCAGCAGCAGCAATTTGGAAAAGACTTCAGGCGTATAACTTTCGTTGCAAATCAATTCGTTTTTCATGCCTTGTGCATAACCGAAGGCCCCATCGGCAACAAGGTCAAGAAGCGCTCGGATATGATTGGCGGCCTTGTGGTTCCCTGGATGCCCTGGCACAGAAGAATTGTCTTCAATACCGTAATCTCCGAAAACGGAGTCAGAAGACTCACGAACGGTCAAATTTTTCCATTGAATTCCAGAGGCGTGCCAATCCCCACAGGTCTCCAAGCTGCATCTCAAATTTAAAGCATGAATTCCAGATATGTATTTCATTTCCATTTCCAAATGCTTCTGCTCTTTGATTTTAAACGTCTCTCGCTTTGTTCTTAAGTATGTTTCCTGCCGTTCAATTTGTACATCAAAATTTTGCGGTTTCGGATCATATCTTTCGGCTTCCAATTCCCACATTAAGCCATTTGATTTTCAGGTCGGTAAAAATATTGTTTTTTCTTCTCCAATTGACCCTCTAAATATTTACTCATTTACATCAGAAAAAGTCGGATCTAGAATTTCGTGCAAAGAAATTCATTAATAACAACCACCAAAAAGGAGAAAAAGTGCAGTTTTTTCGTAGAAGCATGCTTCAAGTAATGGTGTCGGGTGCACTTTGCTCGGCCCTCCCTTCTATCGCTTTCGCACAGACACAAAAGTTAGCACCTGAATATGACGTGATCGTCATCGGTTCAGGATTTGCCGGTCTAGCCGCTGCCATTTCGGCGGCTGAAAACGGTGCCAAAGTTGTCGTTCTAGAAAAAATGCAAGTCGCAGGCGGCAACTCTTCTCGCTCCGGCGGCATGATGGCTATTCCCGGCTCTTCCGTCCAGAAAGAACAAGGCATTGAAGACTCTCCGGCCAAACTTGCCGCAGATATGAAACGCATCGGTTTGGGACTTGGTGATCCTGAACACATCAAGGTTGTGACCGAGCTTGCAGCTCCAACATTTGAGTGGACCAAGAAACAAGGCGTTGTTTGGCGTACTGATCTAACAGGCAAAGGCGGTCACTCAGCTCGACGCTGCCTGATTAAGGAAGAAGGTACCGGCCAAGGCATCTTGATTCCGTTCATGAAAAAGCTCAAAGAACTCGGCGTTCCGGTTGTTACCGGCATGAAAGTGATCCGCTTGGATCAAAACAAAGAGGGTCGTGTCATTGGTGTTACCGCGCTTGAAGACTACAAGTTCGGAAAAGAAGACTCCGGTAAACCAGTTGAGATCAAGGCCAAAGACGGTGTGATCCTCGCCTTCGGCGGCTTCTCGGCTGACGTGGGTTATAGAACTCGTCTCGATCCGAAGTTAACCGGCAATCTGAAAACGACGAATCAACCGGGCGCTACAGCTGAATTGATGCGTGAAGCCAGCCGAATCGGAGCCAATATCATCCAGGCCGACTGGATTCAGTTCCTGCCGAACACTTCGCCGGACGAAGAAGGCATGGGTATGGGCTCGCATTTTGCCAGCGTCGGCGGCTCTCTGTACGGTTTATGGATCAACACCAAGACCGGCAAGCGTTTCACCGACGAATTCGGTGATCGCAAAACGACCACCGATGCTATTTTCAAAGTGCTGGATGCCGGCGGAAAGACAATCTCGGTTACGGACTCTGTCGGCGTTGCCTCTTTCAACAAAGTGCGTCCCGGCGCCATGGATATCTTGAGAAAGAACGGTGCGGTTAAGGAATACGCAACTCTCGATGACTTGGCCAAGGCCTACGGTATCAGTCCCGACGCTCTCAAACAGACCTTTGCCGAATTCAACAAGGCCATCGAAAGCGGAAAAGATACGGAATTCGGACGCAAACTCGATAAGGACATCAAGCCTTTGACGCATGCGCCCTACTACGTCTCTGAAATGAGCCCGAAGATTCATCACACGATGGGCGGTATCAAGATCAACGTGAAGAGCCAGGTGATCAACACGAAGGGCAAAGTGATCCCGGGTCTCTATGCTGTCGGTGAAGTGACGGGCGGCATTCACGGATCCAACCGCCTGGGCGGCAACGCCGTGGCTGACTTCACTGTCTTTGGCCGCATTGCAGGCGCAGCTGCCAGCAAGTACGCTGCATGAAACGCCTGAAAAGCTGGCAGAAAAACCTGATCTTTGCGGCCGTGGTGCTGGCTGCGGCAGCACTCCTGTTCGTGCTGTACCGCGCCAACGCCCCCAAAGCGGAGCCGCTGGTGGCTGTGGTCGATTTCGGCGACGGCATTACCGAGACGATCCCGCTGGACGAGGACCACGATTATCTGTATGATGTGGGCGATTACATCGTGCATCTGCAGGTAAAGGATGGGGCCATCGCCTTCCTCGACAGTCAGTGCCCGGACCATGTGTGCGAGCAATTCGGCTGGCTGAGCGAGCAGGATGCCTGGGCCGCCTGTGTCCCCGCCGGGGTCTATGTAACGGTGCAGGCCGCAGAAACAGAATAAAACAAACAGGCCGCCGTGCAGGAGATGATCCTGCACGGCGGCCTGTTGTATAGGGGAAAATATTATTTCACGTATTTGCCTTCGCAGATATTCTTGCAGCAGGCGCTGATGGGGAACCAGCAGCAGTCCCGGCAGATATCGGCCAGCATCTCGGGGGTGGCTTTGGCATCGATCTCCCGGATGAGGGCCTGGTAGTCGTATTCCTTTTCCTCCAGCCCGAAATACTCCACGGTCTTGCGGTCGTACCGCTTGACCTTTTCCTGTGTGTCGCACAGGTCGGTGCCCAGCTTGTTGGGGCAGCAGGAACAGAGGGTGTCGGTGGAGAAGGTGAGCTGGATCTTCGTCCCGGGCACCTCCCGCAACTGGTGGACGACATCGTTCATGTGCTCCACAAAGGCTTCGCTGTAGCCATGGCCGGAGTAGCCCTGGGTGCAGAGCAGGTGATGCGGGCGCAGTACGATGCTCATGCCTTTTTTACCCCCGGGATCCGCTTCCGGATGTTCAGGCCCAGCACGCAGGCCAGCACAGCCTTGATGATGGCGGTGGGGATGAAGGGAAGAACGCAGGCAGAAACGGCCACAGACACGGTGCTGTGGGCGACGATCACGAACAGGATGACACCCACGATATAGTTGACCACGGTGCCCACGACAACCGCCACGGGGAAAGCACCCTTGAAGGCATCCCTGTGCTCCACGCCAAGGCCGATGATGTAGGCCATGATGGGGAAGGAGATCAGGAAGCCGCCGGTGGGGCCGACAAACTTATCGATGCCGCCGGAGAAGTTGGCCAGCACCGGCACGCCCACAGCGCCCAGCAGCAGGTAAACGAGCGTGGCAATGGCGGACAGCTTGGAGCCCAGCACCACGGCAGCCAGCGTGATGGCGAAGGTCTGCATGGTCATGGGAACGCCCAGCGGCATTGGGATGGAGATCTGTGCCATCACGGCGATGACGGCGGCAAACAGGCCCGCGTAGCAGATATCGCGCACCGAGAACTTACTGGTCTGATTCATGGTAAAAAATCCTCCTCTGATTTGGTACAAACAACGTCCCGATTAAACCAGAAAGCGGCAGACAGGTCAACTTGCGATTTGCGCAAAGGTTTACAATCTGTGAAAATTTGCTGAAAAGCGTTCAAACGAAATTTGGACGCTTGTGTATCCGGGCAAAATGCGATACACTACACCTATACATAGGAAAGGAATCTGGCAGGCCGCCCTCCGGCGGGCCTGAATCTGATAGGAGGAACATGATGATCTGGAACAAGAAGAAGGACGGCGCGGAGAACCCGGGTGCGGAAACGCCTGCGGCACAGACTGCCAAGGCCCCGGTGCTGTTTTTGCAGAAGAACTGGAAATGGCTCGTGCCGGTGGTCTGTGTGGTGATCGCGGGCGGTGTGTTTTTGCTCAAGCCCAAGAGCGCCAGCACCACAGCCGTGGACCCCAGCTATCTGGAGACCAGCCCTGAAGTGCGGGATGTCTCCAACACCTTGAGCGGCACCGGCACCCTGAACCCTGCCAACACCTACACCGTGAAATCTCTGGTGGAGGGCAAGGTGCTCACCGGCGAGTTTGAGGAGGGCGACGTGCTGGATGAGGGGAGCATCCTCTACACGCTGGACAGCTCGGACGCTTCCACCAATTTTGAAAAGGCTGAGATCGCCATGCAGCAGGCACAGCGCAGCTATGACAAGGTGGTAGACCGCCAGTATGTCCGCGCCGAGGTGGATGGCACTGTGAGCACCCTGAAGGTCGCCAAGGGCGACGAGGTGACCAGCGGGCAGGAGGTCGCCATCATCCGCGACAGCTCCAAAATGATGCTGACGCTGGAATTCCCCGCCGCTGATGCCGCCAATTTCAGCGTGGGCCAGACCGCCCAGGTGACGCTGGACGGCACCTTTGAGCAGTTGGACGGCACCGTGACCAGCGTGACCGGAACGGATGCACTGAGTACCGGCAACCTGCTCACCCGCACCGTGACCATTGCCGTGCAGAACGCGGGCGGCCTGACCACCGCGCAAGCGGCCACCGCCTCCATCAACGGGGTCAGCTCCATCGGCTCTGCCACCTTTGGCTATCAGGCAGAGCGTACCCTGACCGCACAGGCCGCAGGCACCGTGACCTCCATCCATGTGCAGGAGGGTCAGACCGTTGCCAAGGACGATATCCTGATCGAGCTGAGCGGCGATGACCTGACCGAGAGCATCCAGTCTGCCTCTGAGACCCTGCGCAGCGCTGAGATCTCCCTGCAGAACCTGCAGGATACCATGGCCAACTATACCGTAACCTCTCCCATCAGCGGCACCATCATTGAAAAGGATGCCAAGGTGGGCGACGCGGTCAAATCCGGCGATACCCTCTGCGTCATCTACGACCTGAGCTATCTGGAAATGGTCATCAACGTGGACGAACTGCAGATCAGCTCCCTGACTGTGGGCCAGAAGGTGCAGATCACAGCCGATGCCGTGCAGGATAAGAACTATGTGGGCACTGTGACCCGCGTCTCCATGAAAGGCACTTCCAACGGCGGCACCACCACCTACCCGGTGACCATCCGCATTGACGAGACCGATGGCCTGCGGCCCGGCATGAACGCCAATGCCGAGATCGTGGTGGCCGAGGCCGCCAATGCCCTGACCGTGCCCAATGCGGCCATCGTCCGGGGCGGATATGTGCTGGTGACCCAGGATTCCCCCAGCGCCTCCAAGGCGGATACCACCATGGAGGCCCCCGAGGGCTTTGTCTATGTGGCCGTCAAGACCGGTGTCAGCGATGATGATTACACCCAGATCGTCAGCGGCATCCAGGAGGGGGACACCATTGGTTACGACCCCAACTCGGTCAGCAGCGACAGCTACTATGACGATGGCAGCGGCATGATGATCTTCTGATGGGAGGATGGAATGAGTGCTCTGATCGAATTTGATGCGGTCTGCAAGTATTACCAGATGGGCGACACCACGGTAAAAGCTGCCGACCACATCACCATGAAAATAGAAAAAGGCGAGTTTGTTGCCATTGTGGGCCAGTCCGGCTCGGGCAAGTCCACCTGCATGAACATCATCGGCTGCCTGGATGTGCCCACCCAGGGCACCTACCGGCTCAATGGCCGGGACGTGGGCAAGATGAGCCGGAACGAGCTGGCCTCCATCCGCAACGAGATGCTGGGGTTCATCTTCCAGCAGTATAATCTTCTGCCCAAATTAAACTTACTGGAAAACGTGGAGGTGCCGCTGGTCTATGCGGGCATCCCACGCGCCGAGCGCCACCGCCGGGCCCGCGAGGTGCTGGAGCAGGTGGGGCTGGGCGATAAGCTGAAAAACAAGCCCAACCAGCTTTCGGGCGGCCAGCAGCAGCGCGTATCCATCGCGCGGGCGCTGGTGCGCAACCCGGCGATCATTCTGGCCGACGAGCCCACCGGCGCGCTGGACAGCCACACCGGCCGCGAGGTGCTGGGAATGCTGCAGGATCTGCATGGGCAGGGCCATACGGTGGTGCTCATCACCCATGACAACTCCATTGCCGTGCAGGCCGACCGCATCATCCGGCTGGAGGATGGTCAAGTGGTCTACGATGGCGACTCCCGCGCGCCGGAAGCCATCGTCCAGCCGACGCTGAACTTTGAACCGGCAGAACAGGAGGGGAACAAATGATCATTGAGACCTTCCGTCAGGCCCTCCAGAACGTGTGGAGCAACAAGCTCCGCACCTTTTTGACCATGCTGGGCATCATCATCGGTGTCATGGCGGTCATCGTCATCGTGGGCCTGGGCAACGGCATGACCCAGAGCATGCGGGACAGCTTTTCAGCACTGGGCACGAATGCCCTGTCCATTCAGGTCTGGGGCTACGGCTCCCGCACCGCCTCGGTGGAGGATGTGTATAAGATCGCGGATAAGAACAAGGAGCTCATCTCCGCAGTCTCGCCCCAGATCGATTTCAGCAACAACACCCCCAAGGTGGGCACCACGACCTACCGCTACGGCACCAGTGTTTACGGTGTGGACGAGCACTACACTGAGATGAAAAACTATACCCTCGCCCAGGGGCGCGGCCTGCAGTACATGGACATCAAGGACAACAAGCAGGTCTGCATCATTGGTGATTACCTCAACCGGGCGGCCTACGGCGGCAACGCGGTGGGCCAGACCATCAAGCTGGGGGCCTACAAGTTCCGGATCGTGGGCGTGCTGAACGCCAAGGTGACGGACAAGAACATGCAGCAGGGCTCCGACGATGACTGCATCTATCTGCCCTACACCACGGCCATGCGGCTCTCCAACCAGTCCAGCGCCAAGAATTTTGTTGCGATCATGAAGGACGAGAGCCGGGCCAACGAGGCCAAGGCGGTGGTGGAAAGCGGCCTGTACGACCTGCTCAAGAGCGACAACGCTTATTACATCTACAGCGCCAGCGAGTGGCTGGAGGAGATGAACGAGATGATCAACATGGTCATCATCATCCTTACCGGCATTGCCAGCATCTCGCTGCTGGTGGGCGGCATCGGCATTATGAACATCATGCTGGTGTCGGTGACCGAGCGCACCCGGGAGATCGGCATCCGCAAGGCACTGGGTGCTAAGGAGCGGGTGATCCTGTCGCAGTTCGTGGTGGAAGCTGCCACCACCTCCGCACTGGGCGGCGTGCTGGGCATCGTCCTTGGCTATATCGTGTCCATGGCGGCAAACCGCATTCTGCCCATGATCTCCAGCGACATTGATGTGACCGTCAGTCCCTCGTTCAACTCCATCGTGGTGGCCTTTGGCATCTCGGTGGGCATCGGCGTGCTGTTCGGCTATCTGCCCGCCAAGCGCGCCGCAAGGCTGAACCCCATTGAAGCGCTGAGATATGATTAAACCTCTCACCGCTTCGGTCTGGCTTTGCCAGCGCCTTGCGGAGCTCCCCTGATAGGGGAGCCAGATATAGATGAAACCCTTATTTAAGGAGGATTTTCCATGAAAAAGCGAATCCTTGCATTTCTGCTGGCGGTGAGCATTGCCGTGTCGATGCTGGTACTGCCGGCATCGGCAGCGGGCAACGCAAACACGGCGGTCCAGCTGTCCATCACGCTGAACGCGATGGACAGCAGCCAGCAGGCTGCTCTGAACGCTGTGGTCACCCGCGGTGCGCTGGCCCGGATGCTGGTGTCCTACTCCACCTACCGCGAGAGCGTGGGCTCTCAGGGCACGGTGGGCACCCTGTTCACCGACCTGCCCGGCACTTCGCCCTATGCCCCCTATGTCCGCATTGCGGTGCAGAATGGCTGGATGAACGGCTACACCGACGGCTCTTTCCGGCCCGACAACGCCGTGACGCTGGAAGAAGCGGTCACGGCCATCCTCAAGCTGATGGGCTATAAGATGACCGACCTGAGCGGCTCCTTCCCCAACGCACAGCTGAACAAGGCCAGTGAGCTGGGCCTGCGCAATCAGGTGGACCGCAGCCAGGGCGAGGCGCTCAACTACGAGGAGTGCGCCCTGCTGTTCTACAACGCCCTGACAGCCAACGCTGCCAGCGGCAGTGCCTACGGCAGCAGCCTGGGCTTCACGGTCTCCAACGGTCAGGTGGATACCTCCAGCGTCATGCTCAAGAGCCTGAAGGGCCCCTTTGTGGCGGGCGATACGGTCCAGCTGCCTTTTGTTCCCAAGATGGTCTACCGCAACGACAAAGCGTCGGAATCTGCGGAACTGAACAAATACGACGTGTATTATTACAGCGAGAGTTTACAGACGCTGTGGGTCTATACCCGCCGCGCCGCTGGCCGCATCACGGCAGTTTCGCCCAGTGCCAGCGCCCCCACCAGTGTAACGGTGGCAGGCACCAGCTATACGCTGGGCTCCTCTGCGGTGGCCTCTCAGGTGTCCTCCCTCAACGGCGGCGGCGTGGGCGAGGTCGTCACCCTGCTGCTGGGCATGAACAATGAGGCTGCCGGGATCGTGACCGGCGAGGAAGCCGACAGCGTGTTCTACGGTGTCGTGCAGACCGCCACCCGCAGTCTGGTGGAAGAGAACGGCGCGGATGTTCTGCAGAAGGTCTCCGTCATGTGCACCGATGGCATTGCCCGCACTGTGAACGTGGACAAGAGCCTGAACTTTCCGCAGGGGTGGCTGGTAGAGATCAAGGTCACCCCGGAGGGCGAGAGCGTGGAGCACATCGAGGACCGCCGTGTCAACGGCACCATCAATGCCAACGCCACTGCTCTGGGCGCAGCCGCCCTGGCCGACGATGTAGAGATTCTGGATACGACTTCGGAGGGTGTGGCTGGGACGGTTCGTCCCAGCCGCCTATCGGGGGTAACACTGAGTGACCTCGATGTCCGCTACTATACCGTCAACGATGCCGGACAGATCGACCGGCTCATCCTGAACGATGTGACCGGCGACCTGTGGAGCTACGGCGTGCTGGACGATGTGAAAAATCTGGCCATGAATTATTCTGACCTGAAGAGCCTCGTCACCGGCATTGCGGCGGGAGACTCCGCCTCCGGCACCACGACCACGACAGGCACCACCACCGGAGCGGCCACGGGCGGCACCGACGGCTCCGGCTCTACCTCGGGTACCACCACTGTGACCGGTACCACGGCGGCAGACCGCCTGTCCAACCTGCTGGTGCCCACCACCAGCGAGATCCTGTGGGGCGTCATTGACGGCTCGCTGCTGAGCACGGTCTGGAACCGCATCACCAGCAGTTCCGGCTCGCTGCTGAGCATCGGTCTCAAGCAGCTGGCCAACATTACCGGCCAGCCTATGAGCACCATCCTCAACTTTGTGGGCGGCGGCGCTACTTACATCTGCTACGTCAACGGCAGTCAGGCCAGCTTTTCCACCTCTATCAAGTATCCGGTGCTGGCGGGCGGTCTGGCAGTGCGGCAGAACGTGAACGGCACGGTAAAGGCTATGATCCAGCTGATGCCCATGAAGATCGATCAGGTGGGCGCAGCCTCGGTGATGAGCAAAGGCACCCGCTACGAGACAGCTGACGATATGCAGGTGTACCTGTGGTACAAGGGCCAGTATTACGCCACCAAGCTTTCCGAGGTGAACTCCGAGGGCTACTACCTGACCGGCTGGTACGATAACTTTGGCTGCGCAGCAGGCAAGCGCGTGCGGGTGATCGTGGCAGTCAAAAAGGACTGATGGACTACTATGACCCCCGGCGCAGGGCGCTGCGGGCGGTACGGCAGCTGCTCTACCCGCGCGAGTGCCCCTTCTGCGGCCGGGTGCTGGGAGATGTACGGGATTGCCCGGACTGCGCAGAGCAGCTGGAAACGTTGCGCCGCAAGCCCGGCATCCGGCTGGACCCGGCGCAGCACTATATCAGCAATCTGGCCGGTGCGGCTGCGCCCTACCGTTACAGCGGCTGTGTGCGGCGCGGCATCCTGAACGCAAAGTATCAGGGCAAGCCGTGGCGGGCTGTGGAGATGGGCAACCGTCTGGTACAGCTGGCCTTTGGCGGTGAACTGACCGTGCAGTACGGCGAGCTGCTCCCGCAGCCGGTGCCGTGGGCGGCCATCGGGTACGATCTGATCGTGCCGGTGCCGGCCTCCGGCAAAAAGCGCGGATATAACGTGCCGGAGCTGATGGCGCTGCCGCTGGCCAAGGCCATGGAGGTGCCGCTGGCACCGCAGGCACTGGAGCGCACCCGCGCCAAACGGCATCAGGCCGGTCTGCCGCTGGAGCAGCGCATAGCCAACGTGGCAGGTGCTTTCCGGGCGGCACAGCCGCAGCAGCTGGAGGGCAAGCGCATCCTGCTGGTGGATGACGTCATCACCACCGGCACAACGGCTGCCGCCTGTGCACAGGCACTGCTTCACGCCGGGGCAGACAGCGTGTTCGCGCTGGCCTTTGCCACGGTGGAGTTTGGCGCACCGCCGGACGACACCACCCCCATCTGCGAGGATGACGAGGAAGAAGCGTACAGCGATTTTTGAAAATAACGCTCCTTCGCGCATCCTTCCCGCGGGCAAAAGCCGGGAAAGCAAAATGTAAAAACTGCATCAGAAATTTGGAAAAAGCGCTTGACAAAACGGGCAAAGTCGGGTATACTAATCAAGCTGTGAGCGACAAACGCAAACAGATATCCGGGTGTAGCGCAGTTTTGGTAGCGCGCTTGAATGGGGGTCAAGAGGCCGTGAGTTCGATTCTCGCCACTCGGACCATAAATCCAACGATTTCACGTTAGAAATCGTTGGATTTTTTTGTTTATAGGCTGGCCTCATTTGGTTTTGACCACAATTTTGACCACAATGCCAAAGATTTTATCTGGTCTAATTAGTGCTGTTCCGTCCAATTTTCAGGCCGAAAACGCCTCGCTGAACAACTGGATCGCACTCTGCCGAATGGATTCCTGAACATGGAGATAATGCTCAGTCATCTCGGTGTCGGCATGGCCTACGATGCTCTGGATGGTCTGGATATCCACGCCCAACGCCTGCATCTGCGACACATAGGTGTGGCGGCAGCTGTGCGGCGTGAGCAAGCGGACATCGCCCGCTTCTTCCAGAGATTTGCGGAACACATCCCGGAAATGGGTGGGATTGCAGGGCAAGCCGGTCTTGGGGCTTTCCCAGATGAACTGGTCGGTGGTATCCCGCAGCTTGATGGCACACGGGCGGACATTCAGCGGCACCGGAATATCCCGGATACTGTCTTTGGATTTCGGACTGCCGATGCTGACCGTACCTTTTACGACCTTTACTGCCTGCCGGATGTGAATGACAGAGCCATCTTCTTCAATAAACTGCGGCTCCAAAGCCAGAAGTTCCTGCATTCTCATTCCAGTGCCGAGCAAAAGCCGGATGCTCAAGCCCATGCGGTCATCGGGGAGAACCTTCATTAAGTGGGCGACTTCCGCTGTGGTAAAGGCTTCCTTGCGTTTTGCGGTGCCGGATGCCCGCATCTTTTCAGCAAGCCGAACCGGGTTGCGGCGCACAAGGTCATTGGCTTCTGCCTTTTGAAAGATCTGGTAGAGCATCCCTCGTGCCTTGCTGATGTAAGAATCCGAGCGGCCATCGCGCCGCATCCCTTTCAGGAAGTTTTCGATGTCGATGGGGCGTATGACGGTCAAGGGGCGATGGTAAAATCCCTCTTTGAGCATTTTCAGGCAGTATTTGTAGCTTTCCTGTGTCGTGGGAGCGATATTATCCTTGTGACCCTCGAACCATGTATCTGCCCAATCCTCGAAGTACAGGATCGTGTCCAGCTGGACACCGCTGATAAGCGCATCCTGATACTCTTTCAGTTTGAGCTTGACCTCCTTCTGGGTTTTGCCATAGAAGGTCTTGAAGCGCGGCGAACCATCTTTCTGGTAGCCGTCCATCATACGTAATTCCCAGCGACCATCGCTGCGGTGGCGAAGCGTACCCTCGCCGTGTGAACGTTTGCTTGGCATATTGCCTCCTTCCTGATGTCAAGTCGTTTCGGGAATAGTATAGAAAAAGAAACCTCTTGAATCAAGGATGTCAGATCAGCCATTTACGCTGTCCGTGATCCACTGAAGAAAACGGTCTTTGGGTACGACCATCCGCTTACCGATGTGGAGCGTGGGAAAGCCGTCCGAACGGAGCAGGATGTAAGCGTTGGCGCGGGAGATGCCCAGCGCAGCAGCGACATGATCGGCTGTCAGGGTGATGGGAAGCTGCTCATACGAAGTGAACTGAGAGCGCATAGAATACCTCTTTTCTCTATATGTTGTATTAAATGAATACAGAAACACTATATATTGCACTTTGATATGTAACAAGGGGCATCTGCGGTTTGCGGATGCCCCTTGTGTATATGGGAGGAATGCCTGTGAATGTCAGAATTTCATCGGCAGCGCGTCTTTTCTGCACTTGCCGTTGTAGGCGGTGTAGATGGGGAAAACGTATTTTTTCCATCCGCGCAGCTTTGCGGGGTCGTCCTGCCCGATGCGGTAGATATCGACCGGGTGGATGCTGCGCAGCGCACGGAGCAGCCGTTCTTCACTGAACTCGCCGTGGTACAGCTCCACAAAGTGCATCATGCCTTTCAGAACAGATGCCCGGAACGAATCGGGCTTGCCCTCCCATGCTGCCACGATGAGCCGCATCGTTTCACAGTAGAGCGGTTCGCCCATCTGCTTGTAGAGCCGGAAAGCCGTACCAACGCAGCCGATGCGGTAATCGGTCAGCTGCTGGCTGTCATAATTGAGACTCAACCCCACCCGGTTGGTGGCTGCGAGAAACGCCTTGGAAATGGCATCGCCGCCCACCACCTTGGCACGGAGCTTGATGCCTGCCGTCAGCGGCGCAGAGAAGCCGTTCTGCTCGGCGAAGAGCAGGGCTTCCTGCTCCACGGTCATGCCTGTGTACACCTTGCAGAGAATCGGCAGATCTTTGCCGCCGTTGCGGAGGATGCGCCCCTCGATGGTGTGCTGCCCATCCGTTACGATGAACTGACCGTTACGGAAACTGACCTTCGGCTCGTTTGCCACATACTCGTTGAAGTGGGCGGCGATCAGTTCCACACGCTTGCGCTCCACACCACGCTGATACAGTTCGCGGGGATAGACCAGCTTGCTGCTGATGACCATGAGCTGGTACGGCGGGTTGACATGGATGAAGGGATTGGTGTTGTCTTTCAGGCGCATCGCATTTCCTCCTTGATCCTCCAGATGTACGTTTCGGCTTCTTTCAGGATTTCAGCAACCTGCTGCTTACGCTTCGGGATGGTGAGCAGACTTGGGTTGAATGTGAAGCTGTATTCCAGCCGCTGGATCATTGCGTGTACCGCAGCTTCCAGTTCGGTGTACAGCATCATGTCCTCGACACTCCCAGCATCCTCAAAGGATGATTTGATGGGCGTGTAGGGATAGAGGGGCGGCTTACCGTCAACCACCTCAGGCGGCGCGTAAGCCGCTGCAGAGCGGATGATAGGTTTGAGCTTCTGGATACTCCCCATCGGGTTCAGGGCAAGGCTGGCACGGACAGCATCATCCACCCGGCTCATTTCTTCCGGGGTGAGGTGTCCGAGGAATTTCAGCACCCTGCTCTTGTCTACGGTAAAAATCTGCTCTGCCTGAACGATGGACGGAACGGAGAGAAATTCGTTCACCAGCAGGCAGTGGGTCGGCTGGGTATACTTTTTTGCCGCCTTGCTTGTCAATGTGGCCACGATCAGCGTGGGCGAGTAAAAATTTCCCACATCGTTCTGAAGAACGACTGCCGGACGATTCCCGCTTTGCTCTGAACCAGTGGCGTTGTCGAAACGGGTGAAGAAAATGTCTCCACGCTGGAATTTCCAGTTTTGAATCAAAAGCTGCCCTCCTTTGTAATATGTACACCGCCCGCTGCACCTCCTTGGCAGTGTGCGGTGTGTTTGTTCAGCGGTTCATCACAACGTAGTCATGACCGCGCCGGGTCTGGCAGACAGTGCAAGTGTCCATGCTCCGGTCTGCGCTGGGAACAATGGCGATTTTGAACGCCTTGGATTCTACAAAACTGCAAAGGCAGACACCGCAGAGCGTGCGGATGGACCGGATCATCTCCGGGGTCAGTTCCATTTCCTCGTAGATCGCTTGCTCTAAGGTGGTACGGTCGTTTTCGTTCATAAAACCTCCTATGTAGGACGAAAATGTGGATATATGGAATAAGTAAAAAGAACAGGCGTGGACGAAGACCGAAAACAGCATTCGGCCACGCCTGATTTAATAAGTTAAGGTCTCGCATATTCGCCCTCGGCTCCCTGCGAGTGGGGCATAAACATCTGGCAG
>OGLM01002224.1_pt1 | contig 18196 bp, 14 predicted proteins | sample 1572531 | NCBI WGS metagenome assembly OGLM01 (sample SAMEA2581909, study PRJEB24529) | metagenome | biome: Human gut stool | place: China | collected 2011 | reverse complement strand
TTATTTCAGCAGGGCGAATTTATTTCTATCCACGCCCTCCGCGAGGAGGGCGACCCGCGCCCCAGCCTGTCGTCACCTTTGTCAACTTATTTCTATCCACGCCCTCCGCGAGGAGGGCGACACGACGGTCTGAGCAGAGCCGTCATGTTTCAGCTTATTTCTATCCACGCCCTCCGCGAGGAGGGCGACGGCTTGTCTTGCTTATTTCAGCAGGGCGAATTTATTTCTATCCACGCCCTCCGCGAGGAGGGCGACCACGGCTTCGGGTCCTTGACCCATTTGTGCTGGAAATTTCTATCCACGCCCTCCGCGAGGAGGGCGACCTCATGATGTTATGTTCGTCTGTCAGTGCAATTTTATTTCTATCCACGCCCTCCGCGAGGAGGGCGACGCGGGCAGAGAAGGCCGCAGAGGCCGCCCGGGAAATTTCTATCCACGCCCTCCGCGAGGAGGGCGACTAGGTGTCCATGCGGTCTCCATGTTCTCTCCCATATTTCTATCCACGCCCTCTGCGAGGAGGGCGACTATAACTTGTTGTAGTCGTAGTAGTAGGGAGTGTATTTCTATCCACGCCCTCTGCGAGGAGGGCGACCTGCCGGGCCGGGCATACGGCCTGATTTACAACATTTCTATCCACGCCCTCTGCGAGGAGGGCGACAATCCGACAGCGACATATGAGAGCATCGCATACAATTTCTATCCACGCCCTCTGCGAGGAGGGCGACGTATATTTCCGAAGCGAGTATACAGCAACATCAGGCATTTCTATCCACGCCCTCTGCGAGGAGGGCGACGTGAGCACTTTGGAGTTGTATCTCCTGATGCAATTTCTATCCACGCCCTCTGCGAGGAGGGCGACGTGAAGCTGGGTTGCACTATCCTTTTTGAAAAGGATTTCTATCCACGCCCTCTGCGAGGAGGGCGACGCACTGGCAGTAATGGGCGCCACAGAATCCGGAGATTTCTATCCACGCCCTCTGCGAGGAGGGCGACGATTCTCATTGTTCTACATCCTCCGGCAGCTTAGATTTCTATCCACGCCCTCTGCGAGGAGGGCGACGCATTTTGGACGAGTTCAACGCATCCACCCAAGAGATTTCTATCCACGCCCTCTGCGAGGAGGGCGACCCGGTGTCGATACGCAGGACAACCGCTTTGAGGCGATTTCTATCCACGCCCTCTGCGAGGAGGGCGACGGGTGATCCAGTGCAATACTCACATTCCCGTATTATTTCTATCCACGCCCTCTGCGAGGAGGGCGACCTTCTACTATCAAATGATATGCCCCGGAACGGTGATTTCTATCCACGCCCTCTGCGAGGAGGGCGACATGAGAAATTATCTCCATGCACTCGAAGTCCGTGCAATTTCTATCCACGCCCTCTGCGAGGAGGGCGACAGGATGCAATAAGCAGGTTGTTGACCTGACCTATATTTCTATCCACGCCCTCTGCGAGGAGGGCGACTACTGCTTTTCAAATGCCGCTTTCGTGCGGTCAAAATTTCTATCCACGCCCTCTGCGAGGAGGGCGACCGACCCGCGAGTATTACTACAGCGGGCGCGAACAATTTCTATCCACGCCCTCTGCGAGGAGGGCGACCCCGGCCTTTGGCACTCGGATACCAAAGCCGGGCGTATTTCTATCCACGCCCTCTGCGAGGAGGGCGACTTTTTGGTGAAGCTCTGCATCACGGTGGATGCAGCATTTCTATCCACGCCCTCTGCGAGGAGGGCGACGGCACCAATCAGGCAATCTGCCAGCTTGGCTACCAATTTCTATCCACGCCCTCTGCGAGGAGGGCGACCGCTAAGCGGTAGCCGCTTGCCACGCAGCTTCCAATTTCTATCCACGCCCTCTGCGAGGAGGGCGACCGCCTGGTCTGGGTTTACGCCAGCAGGCTGATTATTTCTATCCACGCCCTCTGCGAGGAGGGCGACGCACGGGCTGCAGGCCGGTGATGTCAAGGTTGAGATTTCTATCCACGCCCTCTGCGAGGAGGGCGACCCTCCAAAAGCAGGGTTACAAGCGCCGCATGGTGATTTCTATCCACGCCCTCTGCGAGGAGGGCGACCCTTGCAGATGGGTACAAAAGCCGACAGCTTAAAGATTTCTATCCACGCCCTCTGCGAGGAGGGCGACCTGACGGCCCTGTTTGCATCCCTTACCGGGTTGATTTCTATCCACGCCCTCTGCGAGGAGGGCGACCGACAAAAACCGTGAACCGGAGCGCGACCGCCTTATTTCTATCCACGCCCTCTGCGAGGAGGGCGACTTTGGATACCGTGGTACTTGTGCTTCCCGCGTCAATTTCTATCCACGCCCTCTGCGAGGAGGGCGACAGGCGGATTGGCTGGAGATCACCACCCACTGCGCAATTTCTATCCACGCCCTCCGCGAGGAGGGCGACGTGCTTGTAACTATCGAGCTTCCTGACAAAACCAATTTCTATCCACGCCCTCCGCGAGGAGGGCGACCAGCTGGTCTTTGATGCCATCCAGCGAGAGTTTCAATTTCTATCCACGCCCTCCGCGAGGAGAGCGACTTTGGGCGCCAACGGCAAACCGCGCCCGTGGAAAATTTCTATCCACGCCCTCCGCGAGGAGGGCGACCTCCTATGACGAGCGCAGGAAGCTCATCTACGAATTTCTATCCACGCCCTCCGCGAGGAGGGCGACGCGGCGTAAACAGAGCGCAAAATCTGCAAGATTGATTTCTATCCACGCCCTCCGCGAGGAGGGCGACTGATTCTTGTCAAGCCCATTTTTGTAATTTGTAATATTTCTATCCACGCCCTCCGCGAGGAGGGCGACCTAAGACTCGACCAAACAATCGACCAGCAAGCAATTTCTATCCACGCCCTCCGCGAGGAGGGCGACGAACATCATGCTGAGAGCAGAACAAATCTGGAGAATTTCTATCCACGCCCTCCGCGAGGAGGGCGACTGCCCGCATCCGCGCTGCCAAGCGGCGGCGGATGATTTCTATCCACGCCCTCCGCGAGGAGGGCGACCACGCCCACGTTGGGGTTCGCCACCTGATAAGCAGATTTCTATCCACGCCCTCCGCGAGGAGGGCGACTGCCGCCCTTGCAGTCCAGAAGAAGCAGATCGAGATTTCTATCCACGCCCTCCGCGAGGAGGGCGACATGTGTTGAAAGTTCCTCTGTCAGACAGCGAGATTATTTCTATCCACGCCCTCCGCGAGGAGGGCGACCACAGGGGGTGATCTGATGACAAGGACTGACAGAATTTCTATCCACGCCCTCCGCGAGGAGGGCGACTTTTGTTCAGTGCGCGGATGATGGTATTTACCACGATTTCTATCCACGCCCTCCGCGAGGAGGGCGACGCCGTCTTTCCATGTACTGCCGTTAAGCTGGTACTGATTTCTATCCACGCCCTCCGCGAGGAGGGCGACGGCTATCAACGAAAAGTTCCTGGACTTTTTCGTTGATTTCTATCCACGCCCTCCGCGAGGAGGGCGACCCCAGTACGTTGGGCTGGTCGTCCAACGGCCTGCTATTTCTATCCACGCCCTCCGCGAGGAGGGCGACCCAGTTGTACAAAGGATACAGAGGGCCAAAAACAATTTCTATCCACGCCCTCCGCGAGGAGGGCGACAGGGAGACCCCGAGGTCTGTATCTCCTGCCCTCTTATTTCTATCCACGCCCTCCGCGAGGAGGGCGACGGTGAAACCCCTGTGTTGACTCCCCGCGATAGATATTTCTATCCACGCCCTCCGCGAGGAGGGCGACAAGCACTGCTGCCATCAAACCAGTTGTGCAAAAAATTTCTATCCACGCCCTCCGCGAGGAGGGCGACGATTTTGACGCTTTTGCAACGCTTTCGACCGGTTATTTCTATCCACGCCCTCCGCGAGGAGGGCGACAAACTCGGCAAAGGGGGCGCAGCCTGCCAGTCTCGGAATTTCTATCCACGCCCTCCGCGAGGAGGGCGACCATGGCTGCGGCCTGCTCCGCTGCGGGCAAGTCCTATTTCTATCCACGCCCTCCGCGAGGAGGGCGACTGATTACTACTGGCCGGTACTGGCAAACATCGGTATTTCTATCCACGCCCTCCGCGAGGAGGGCGACCGCTTTTTTGAGCTGTCTGTAAAGTTTTCGGATATTTCTATCCACGCCCTCCGCGAGGAGGGCGACAGCAAAAACAGAGACAAAATCTCTATTTTCAAACAAATTATACAACATTCTGCACGAATTTAGAAGAGCCTTGATTTACAACGGGTCAAAGAACTATCCAAATCATGCAAAATGACACAAAAATCCGGTGCGAAGGTGCCGGAAAAATGCTGAGAACTCGCCCTTCGCACCGGGGCGGGAAACTCAGAACAACAGCAGGCCGTCCTGCTCGAAGGGCGGATGAACGCCGATATGCTCCACCTTGCTCCTATAGTTGTTGCCCAGCTGGTAGAAGCGCAGACTGTCCAGCGCAGGGTCGATGAGAGACGTCAGCTCCGCCTTGAGAACGGCATACTGCGCGGCATCCAGCAGACACTCGAACACGGAGTTCTGCACCCGCTGGCCGTGGTCCACACAGCGCTTGGCGACTTTGCGCAGACGTTTGCGCCCGGCAGGAGTTTCGGTATTGACGTCGTAGGTGATAAGGACCAGCATACACATCCCTCACTTCCAGAAAAATGGCGGGTAAAGCTCCATATCGCCCCGCAGGGTGCGGGCCAGAAGCAGAGCCTGCACATAAGGCACGAGGCCCCACGGAAGCTTTTCGTTCAGGAACGGGTGGGTGATGGTCTCCTGCTTGCGGGTCTGCCACCCGCCCAGAAAGGCGCGGCGGCCCTCATCGGTGAGAAGGACGGCCCCGTTCTCCTGCTTCTGGAAATGCTTCGGCGTCATGATTTTCTGGTTGATGCAGGAGAGCACGAAGCGGTCGGCATAAACTGCACGCAGCTCTTCCATGAGGTCGAGGGCGAGGCTCCTGCGCCCGGGCCGGGCACGGTGGAGAAAGCCGACGTAGGGGTCGAGGCCCACACTCTGAAGAGCCGCCGTGCAGTCGGAGGCCAGAAGCGAATAAGCGAAGGAGAGCAGGGCATTGGTGTTGTCCAGAGGCGGGCGGCGGCTTCGGCCTGCAAAAGAAAAATCATCGTGCTGCTGCAGGATGAGTGAATCAAAGCAGTCGAAATACCGCTGTGCCGCCTCGCCCTCCAGACCGCGAAGCTGGTCGAGGTCGTTACACTGCTCGATGAGGGGCAGCGCCGCCGCCAGCTGGGCGCTGGTGCGCTTGAGCTGTTCCACCGGCACCCGCTGGGGGTGGTCGCGGGTGGCCCGTTCCAGCACCCAGCGGGCGTTATAGACTTTGCCCAGGATGAAATTGCGCGCATAGAGACAGCTCTCTGCCTCGCTGTCTGCGATGCGGTACTGGGTCTGCCGCAGCAGGACGTTGCCCCGCTCTTCGCCTACGGCCCGGGCCAGAAAGCGGCCCTGTGGACTGAAAAAGCTCAAATCGACCCCGAGGCTGGTGCATTTACCCATCAAGGCAGGGCTTGCGCCGGGATAGCTGAAGCAGACGATGCCTTCCAGCGTGTGGAGCGGGACCCGGCCAATTTCAGCCTTGTTGCAGAGCAGGACGATGTTCTCCCCCTCGAGGGAAAGGTAGGCGTCCTTGTTGAGGACGTAGAGCGTGTTCAAAAACTTTCTCATGGCGCGGCCTCCTGCATCTCGTCCAGATGGGCGCGGAGATAGGCTTTCGGGTCGGCACGCTGATACAGCACGGGGAGGCAGAGCTCTTTGAGGGAGCAGGCGTTGCAGTGAGTGCCGGGCTTTGACTTGGGGGTATAGCCCCGGGCAAAATAGGCGTGCATCTCATCGGCCATCTTCTGGGTGGTCTGGCGCAGTTCTTCGGTCAGCGGCACGACCTCCCGCCGCCGCGTCTCTTCGTAGAAGAGCGCACCCTCCGGGATGCTGCACACCAGCATCTCTTCCAGCGCCATGGCCTGTGCGCAGAGCTGCAGCCGATCAGCGTCGCTGGCCTTGGCGCGGCCATGCTTGTACTCGACAGGCATGGGCTTCCAAAGCCCTTCCGTGCTTTGCAGGGGGATGCCCTCCGGGTCGGCCCGGAACTCGACGACATCGCAGTTTCCGCTCAGGCCAAGCCGACGGCTGACCACCTGCATCCCTCGGGTGATGAGCAGGCCGCCGCGCCGTTCGGTCTGGTTTGTGTCATGGCAGCGGGCGTGGTCGAGCTGGCCTTCGACGGTGCGGCGGTTCTCCGCCCACTGCTGTTCCAGATGGATGAGCGCCCACTGGCGGCGGCAGAAGCAGAAGTGCTGGATGCCCGACAGGGGCAGCCAGTCGTCTGCGCCGCCCATCAGGACAGCCTCTCGCAGGTGACTCCTTCCGGCAGAGTGTCTGCCACCGTGACGGTGTAGTCGCGGTAGCTGCGGGCGGCGTCCACATCGGGCTTGCGCTGGACGGCGACGGAGTCGAAGAGCTTATAGGCCGGGGCATTGCCCAGCTCAGAATCGTGCTTGAACACGATGAGCTCCCGCACGGCCATCTTGCCCCGGGCAGCGCTGTGGTCGTTCTCGAACATGTTCAGAATGGCAGTCCACAGAAGTTTCAAATCATCCTCGGAGAAGCCGGTGGTCTTCCGGGCGAGGTTGGCCGAAACATAGCCCTCGGCGCGGTAGAGGGCGTAAGGCACGATGTGCTTGCGGCCCATCTCAGTACCCTTCTTCTCGGCATCGGCCTCGGTAGTGATGGCCACGCGGGTGATGGTGACTTCCTGCGGGACGATGGGGTCTACCGAGCGGGCAAAGCTCAGCTGGACGGGGCCGCGCACCTGACCGCAGTTCAGCGCACCCTTGACGAAGGTGGTCATGACAGCACCGAAGGTGCGGATGTCGAAGTAGTTCTCACACATATAGTCCCGCAGCTTGGCATCGATGTCGGGGTCGGCCTTTTTGGCAGCTTTCAGGTCGGGGTCGATGCCCAGCGTGCTGATGGCCTCGGCGTCGCTGCGGTTGAGGGGAACGCCGTCCTTGATGTAGATACGATAGCCTTTTTCGTCCTCTTTCAGGGTCTCGACATAGTTGCGGATCTTCCGCTTGAGGCAGACATCAGTCACCAGACCGTAGCCCGTCTCGGGGTCGATGCGGGGCATATTGCCTGCATCGGGGTCGCCGTTGGGGTTGCCGTTCTCGACGTCGAACAGGATGACGAAATCATAGCGGTTCTTAATGGGCTCAGACATAGTTTATTCCTCCTCATTCTTTTTGGCGTAGCGTTTCTGGGTCTGGTGGTAGTAGCCGATCTCAAAGGCACCCTGCTCCGGCAGGCTGAGCCGCGCCGGGAAGCCTGTCTCGGGCAGCTGGGCCATCAGCTCGGTGAGCTGTTTGTTGAAATGCACCTCGTTGGGGGTGCTCATCTTCTGCAGATGCTTCTGAGCCAGCTTGACCAGCGTAGGGAAGGCCGTTGCCGGGGTGGCACAGGCCGAGTTGAAGTACCGGTCTTTGATGGTGGCGTTGATGCCGGGATTGGCGACGCTCTGGATCGTCTCCAGCACAGAGAAGAGACGCCCCAGAACATAGGGGACATTGCTGCTTTCGTTCAGGCTCACGGTAAATACCTCCTTGTTGAGCTCAGTGGGGTAGTTGCGGAGATAGTAGGCTTTCAGGATAGCGGCGCGGCCCCGGGTGACTTCCCGTTCGGCCCGGATGCGGAGGGTCACGCCGTTGAGCAGAGTGGCGGGGTACGGCCCGCCGGTGAGGATGGCCCGGAGCAGATCGCCCACCAGCTGGGGCGATGGATTTTTGTCCCGGGATTTCTGGTTGACCGTCTCCTGCGCCAGCGCCCAGACCGACAGGTTTTCCCGCTTGTCGAAGGCGGGGCGGGTGATGCTGAGCCGGTCGGCGTGGTCCTGCAGATTTTTGGCAAACTGTCCGAAGCTGCTGTGCAGGAAGAACCGGACGGAGAGCCGGGCCGCGTTGGGCGAGATGCCCAGCACATAGAAGTTCTGATTCGGGTCCAGCTTGTCGTCGAGGAAGGAGACGGGGCGTCCCTGAGAAAGGGCTTTCAGTGCGGCTGCAAGGTCGCTTTCCGAGACGCCGCGCGCCTCGGCACCGCCGCAGAAAAACATCAGCATGGCATTTGAGTAGGCGGGAGCGGCGTTTTCGGCCCAGCAGACGATGGTGGTGTCGCCGATGCGCTGGCAGCAGTTCCGGTCAGCCAGCAGCAGATTGAGGGCCGTGGTGTAGGCGAAAGCTGCGTACTCGCTGACAGGGGCGTTGGCACCCTGCTCATGGCCATAGGAGCAGAAAGCGGGCGCGTTGAAGGAGACCAGTGCCGCACCGGCGGCCTGTGCGCCCATCACACCTTTGATGGCGGGGTGGATGCGGGCGATGCCGGCCTCTTTGCCGGTGATGAGGCAGCGGGCTGTCTCGGTGTCTGCATCGGAGGTGTCAAAGGCGAACTGCCATGCGGCCCGGATGTCCTTATCGGTGGTAGCCAGCCAGTGGTCGCCGTCGGGGGATTCGTAGCCGAACACAAGGTTCGCGTTGTTGTTCAGGTCGGCCCACTGCTCTGCCAGCAGCGGGTGGGTGGGGGCTGTATCCGGCTCCCAGCTGTCAAAAAAGGTGAGGATGGCTTTGGCGGCAGGGGAGTCCACGCCGTCGAGAACCTTGTGGTGAAGGGCGGCACAGGCCTCGAAGCACTGGCGGGAGCGCTCGGGCTTGCCCTTTTCGTCTGCGCCCAGCAGATAGGACGTATTGTCGCACAAAAAGTTCGCGGCGACGCCGGAGGCGCGTTTGACCCGGTGGGGGACAGGGAGCTCACGGGGGGCGATGACGGTCTTTTTGCCCTTGGGGACTTCCTGCCGCAGGTCGTTGAGGGCGAGGAGCTGGCCGTCGGGGCCGAGGCGCAGTTCATAGCTGACTTTGAAGCGGCTGTCCCAGCCGGGGGCCTCCACCTTGCCCTGAGCCAGAAGCTGCTCATAATAGGCGGTGAGTGCTTGGAGTATCATGTGAACACCTCCACGTCCCGGCATTCCATCACGCCGTCCACCAGCTTTGCGCGGAAGAACTGGCTGCGGATGTTGGCCGAATCAGAGTAATCGAGGCTGTGGAGCATGAAACCAAGGTCCTGCGTGACCTTCAGCGCCGGAATGCTGCCGCCCGGCCATTCCCGGAAGTTGGCCGGGAACTCCCGGCACCCGAAACAGGGCTGGTGATAGCACTGACCTTTGCGCAGGCGTCGGCGCAGGATGTCCTGGAACTTGCCGGGATTGTCGCTGGGGGCGGCCTTGTCCGTCAAATCAAAGTGACACTCGATGACGTAGTGGACGTCCTGCAGGACCATCGCGGCCCGCTGCTGGATGTCCTCCGAGGTGTAGAGCACCGGCGGCGTGCCGCCTTTGGCCGCACTGAGGGCGGCGGAGGACAGCAGGGTGGACTTGACCTCGTTGCGCCGGATGTTGGTGAACCGGATGGGCCGCTGGGTGTACTCCTCGGTGGACGCTTCATCCTCGGGGTCAAGGCCGAAGGGCTTGAGCAGATAGATGCGGTCAACCGTATAACGCAGCCCGGGGTGCCAGTAGATGGCTTCCACAAGGCCCCGCGCAGCGGATGGAGTGATCATGTCGTAGCTCACACGCTCGGTCTTCATTTCCGGACGAGTGAAACAGGCATAGTCGCCCCATACTTCAATGAGCATGGACATCAGCATCGCCTCCTTTCCGGGTGAAGTTGAATTTTCAGACTAAGATGAATATCGGTCATTGAAACCACCTCTTTCTTTTAGAAGTAAAGGCCGATGCCGGTCTCCACATCCATGGCAAGGCCGGTCTTTTCACTGTAGCAGCTGGTGTCGGTGAGGATGGCCGAGCCATCGGGCCGCAGTTCCAGCGCCCCGGCGGCGTCAAGCTTGTCGAACTGGTCCTTATAGCAGGAGACACTGTAAATGCCCAGCTTCCGCAGCAGCGTCCGGGTAACATGACCGCTGCGCAGCTGTTCACAGAGGGCCGCGCCCTCGCCGACGGGCAGATAGACCGTGCGGGCAGCGTTCTCGATGAGGCGGAATTCCTCCGCCACCTGTGCAAAGGGGAACTGGCAGCCCCGGATGCCCCGGAGAAAGGCATCCAGAATGCCGTGCTTGTCCACGGCGTCGGGGCCGCGCAGGTCGGAAAGCTCGTTGAAGTAGAGCTGAATGGCCCGGGGCGTGTCCAGTGTGTCCTGATGCCGGGCGGTGTAGTCCAGCGCGCTGACGTTCTGCCTGAGCATCTGGGGCGTGGAACACTCGTCCAGCCGGAACCGGTAGACGATGCTTTCCTCTGCGCCCCGCCGTCCCTCGCGGTTGCAGCGCCCGGCAGTCTGTAAGAGCGAGTCAAGACCGCACTGCTCGCGGTAAGCGACGGGAAAATCCACGTCCACGCCCGCCTCGATCAGAGAGGTGGACACCACCCGGCAGGGCAGACCCTCTTTCAGTCGCTGGCGGATGGCGTCCAGCTGACGGCGGCGGTCGGCGGCGCAGAGCAGGGTGGTCAGGCAGTAGCTGCCCTCGGCGGGCAGGGATTCATAGAGCTGCTGGGCCGTCTTGCGGCGGTTGACCACGCAGAGCACCTGCGGTTGATTTGCCAGCCGGGAGGCGAACTCCTCCTGCGGCAGGGTGCCGAGGTCTTGCAGTGTGGTGCGCCGGAGCACTTCGTAGAGGCGGGCCGCGTCGGGTGTGATCTCCTGCGGGTGGAGCTCAGGCGCAAAGCGCCGGAACAGCGGCTCAAGGGCAGGCTGGGTGGCCGTGCAGAGGACGGCCGTGGAGTGGTAATGCTGGATGAGCTGGGCGATGGCACTGACGCAGGGGGCAAGGTAGTCGCCCGGGAGGGTCTGCGCCTCGTCGAAGATGATGACGCTGTCGGCGATGTTGTGGAGCTTGCGGCAGCGGCTGCTGCGGTTGGCGTAGAGCGACTCGAAGAACTGCACCGCCGTCGTCACCACGACGGGGGCGTCCCAGTTTTCGCTGGCCAGCATCTGGCGGTACTGGGCAGGGGTCAGGTCGTCCTGCTCAACAGTCTTGTACTCGGCGTTGGAGAAGTCGGCCAGAACATTTTCTGCGCCCAGCAGGCCCGAGAAGACGGCGGCGGTCTGGTCGATGATGGACATATAAGGGATGACGTAGATGACCCGCTTCATCTTCTGGGCGGCGGCGTGCTCCAGCGCAAAGGCGAGGGAGGCGAAGGTCTTGCCGCCGCCGGTGGGTACGGTGAGGGTGTAGAGCCCCTGTGGGCCGTGCGCGCCTTTCTCGAGGCAGGCGCGGAGGACGGTGTTGCGCTGGACGCTGACGGGCGAGGGCGATTCAGCACTGAGATAGCGCTGCGCCTGTGCCGAGACGATGTCCCGCAGTGCGGCGATGTCCGCGCCGCTGCCCCGGGGTGCGGCCTTGCCGTCCATGAAGGTCTCGGTGTCGATGAAGTCGGCGTCCACGAGGCAGGAGTAGAGCATCCGGGTAAAGAACGCGAGGCTCAGCGGGTCGGCGCAGGCCCACGCGGGCGGCGTCGAGGCGGGGAGCGTTACTTCCTGCCAGCCGTCATAGGGGGCTACCGGCTTCTTGCTCCGGCCAAACAGGGTGGCGTCGCCCGGGTCATCGGCGGGGCTCCCGCCGTCGGGCAGGCCGCTGTGGTGTCCGGCCACCGCAAAGGCGGCGTGGAGATGTTGGCGAACCCAGGCCTCCTGCGCCCCGGCGGTGGAGTGGTCCACCTTGGGGCCGCCTTTGAGCCGCAGCTGGAAGGCGTCGCTGTACTTCCCGACGTCGTGGAGCCACGCGGCAAATTCGGCCTCACTCTGCGCCCCGAAGGGGGCTGCAAAGGAACCGGCCAGTCCGGCAGTGCCGGCGAGATGGTCGTAGACGGTCTGGGTGCGGGTGCCGTCCTCGCTGATGTGGGCAAGACGTGTGGAGTGCTCCATAAAATGACCTCCTGACTCTGGTTTGCAATAAGGATACGCTTTTCAAAAAGCGGCTGTCAACAAAACGCGCTTTTCGACGAAAAATTCTGGGACTTTGCACAAAAAGCAGACGGAAAAATCTGCAATGTGCCAAAGAAGAAAGAAACGAGTCTTTTCTTATTTTTATGATAATGCAAATACTGTCCAATAAACTGGACTTTTAACGATTTTTCAGGCAAAAATGAAAAGAGAGCTGCGTTTTCTGTACTGCGGGAGGAAGACCGCCCGTCGGCAGAGAAAAAATTAAGACGTTGTGTACAACAACGCCGCATTAAGATGGAATTAAGGCGGGGTTAAGAAAACCGCAAGAAAAGTGCTGAGTTATTCCATCTGGGAATGGACTTTCGGAAAAATCAAGGCGAATATCCCCCTTTTCATTTGCTGAAATCTGTTGTATTATGAATAACAGATATGGAATCAGAGAAAAAGCGCCGCGATGAAGCGCAAACAGGAATGATAAAAAAATAAAGGGCAATAGGGGGAGAGCTACGATGGACGAAAAAGATTACGAGCTGCTGCACGCGCTGGACGAGACGCGCAACATCACCCACGCAGCGGACAAACTGTACATGACCCAGTCGGCACTGTCCAAGCGCATCAAGGCGCTGGAACAGGAGCTGGGGGTGGAGATCGTGCTGCGCTCGCGGCAGGGCATCCGCTTCACGCCGGCAGGCGAACAGGTGCTGCTCCACAGCGCCGCCGCCGCCCGCGAGATGGAAAAGATGCGCCGCCAGCTGGCTGCCATCCAGGGCGAAGCCTGCGGCACCCTGCGGGCCGGCATCTCGGTGAACTTCTCCTACTATCGCCTGCCCGAGGTGCTGACCGAGTACCACAAAGCATACCCGAAGGTACGCCTCGACATCGCTACCGGCCACAGCCGGAACATCTACCAGCAGATGCTGGACTCTTCGCGGGACGTGGCAGTGCTGCGGGGCGAGTATCCGTGGGACGGTACCCAGTTCCTGCTCTCGCAGGAGAATATCTGCTTCATCTGCAGCGAGGAGAACAAGGACAGGCCCATCTCCGATTACCTTTATATCGACCACAGCAGCGACGCCACCATCAGCGCCCAGATGGCCCGCTGGCGCTACGAGAACGGCGTGACCAACGATGCGGGCAATTTTGTGGTGGACAACATCATGGTCTGCCGCGAGATGGTGGAGCGGGGCCTTGGCTGGGCGCTGATGCCGGAAGTGGCGCTGAATAACTTCAAAGGATATGTCAAGCCCTGCACCTTCGAGAACGGCGAGCCCTTCGTCCGGCGCACCTATATTTTCTGCCAGAGAGATGCAGCCGCCCTGCCGCAGGTGCAGCTCTTTATGGACATGCTCAAAAAGCACCGCTGAGAGGAGAAAAACATGGAAACGACTGTTTCGCTGGTCCAGATGCTGGATGCACGGGAGCGCCGGGTGCGGCATCAGCAGGAGCTGTTGGCCCAGTACCACAAGCCGCTCATCTGCTTTACCATGAATATCTGCGGCCCGATAAAGGATTCGCCCCTCATCCGGCGGGGCTTTGCGCGGGGGCGTCAGCTGCTGCGCCAGCAGTTTCTGCGGGCAAAGCTGACGCCGCTGTATCAGGACGCCGTTCGGGAAGTGACCGGCTGTGAGGCGTTCTATGTGCTGGACGCCGACCCGCTGACCATCAAGAAATTCACCACCGACATCGAGGACGCCACCCCGCTGGGGCGGCTGTTCGACATGGACGTCATCCGTCCGGACGGCCTCAAAGTGGACAGAGAAGAGCTGAACCTCGAAGGCCGCCGCTGTCTCATCTGCGGCGGGCCTGCTAAGGTGTGCAGCAGCCGCCGCATCCATACCGTGGCCGAACTGCAGGAAAAGACGACGGAGATCTTGACCGAGGCCCGGGACGCGCAGGACATTGCCGACGCGGCCCGTCTGGCCGTCCGCGCCCTGCTCTACGAAGTGACCACCACCCCGAAGCCCGGCCTTGTGGACCGGCGTAACAGCGGAAGCCATAAGGACATGGACGTCTTCACCTTCATGGACAGCGCCGCGGCGCTCTACCCCTATTTTGAAGCCTGCGCCCGGACGGGCCGCGAGACGGCGGAACAGCCCGCGCCCGAGACGTTCGCGGCCCTGCGGCCTCTGGGCTGCGAGGCCGAGGGCGAGATGCTGGACGCCACCGGCGGCGTCAACACCCACAAGGGCGCGGTCTTTTCGGTGGGCATCGTCTGCGCGGCGCTGGGACGCCTCGACCGCTTCCTTTGGGTGGATGCAGCCCGCGTTCTGGCGGAAGTATCCGCAATGACGGCGGGCCTGACCGAGAAGGATTTTGCAGGCGTCACTGCCGAGAACGCCGCCACCGTGGGCCAGAAGCTTTATATCCAGTACGGCATCACCGGTGTGCGCGGGCAGGTGGAAGCCGGACTTCCCACGGTGCTGAATGTCGGTCTGCCGGTGCTGGAAGCCGGGCTTGCCAAGGGTTACGACTTCGACCGCGTCGGCGGCGGCGCACTGCTGGCCATCCTGGCCAACAGCACTGATACCAACATCATCGCCCGCTCGAGCCGGGAGCGTCAGCTGGCCCTCACCGAAGAGCTGAAAGCCCTTCTCGCCCAGACACCTTACCCGGATAAAGATGCGCTCGCGGCGCTGGATGACCGGTTCATTGCGAAAAATCTCTCGCCCGGCGGCAGTGCCGACCTGCTGGCGCTGACCTGGCTGCTCCATTTTGTTACTACTGAGGGGAATATCAATGAGTGAATATACCATTTCGCAGGTCTATCCGACCGATAAAACCGTTCTGGCCCAAATCGACACACTGCTGGGTCAGGAGGGCATCCGCCGCGACGGCAATCTGGACTACATCTGCGCCATGTTCGACGAGGAATACAACGTCATCGGCACCGGCAGCTGCTTCGGCAACACCCTGCGGTGCTTCGCCGTCAGCAGCGCCCATCAGGGCGAGGGGCTGCTGAACCAGATCATCACCCACCTCATCGAGGTGCAGTGTACGCGGGGGAATATGCACCTGTTTCTCTACACCAAGGTAAAAAGCTCCAAGTTTTTCGGCGACCTCGGCTTCTACGAGATCGCCCGGGTGGAGGATACCCTTGTCTTCATGGAAAACCGCCGCGACGGCTTCGGGGCTTATCTGCGCGATCTGGAAAAGACCAGGACCGAGGGCAAAAGTGCGGCCCTCGTCATGAACGCGAACCCTTTTACCCTCGGTCATCAGTATCTTGTGGAAAAAGCTGCTGCCGCCTGCGACACGCTCCACCTGTTCGTGGTCAGTGAGGACGCCAGCCTCGTGCCTTTTGCCGTGCGCAGGAAGCTGGTGGAGGCGGGCGTGGCCCATCTGCCGAATGTGGTGCTCCACGACAGCGGCCCCTACATCATCTCGAATGCCACCTTCCCCAGCTACTTCCTGAAGGATGAGGCAGCTGTCATCGACGGCCACGCCCGGCTGGACCTCGCCGTCTTTACAAAAATCGCGGCGGCGCTGAACATCACTGCCCGCTATGTGGGCGAGGAGCCTACCAGTCAGGTGACGGGGCTTTACAACCAGATTATGTGCGAGCAGCTGCCCAAAGCGGGTATCGAGTGTGTCGTTGTACCCCGCAAAGAAGCAAACGGCAAGGCCATCAGTGCTTCCACCGTCCGCCAGTGCCTGCAGAGCGGCGACTGGGATACCCTCGAGACGCTGCTGCCCAAGACCAGCCTCGACTATTTCCGCAGCCCGGAGGCAGAGCCGGTGCTGGAACGCATCCGCAATGCGGGCAATGTCGTGCATTACTGAGAAAAACTTCCTCTCTCTTTGTGGTCATGACAACAGAAATAGGACGAAGCATCTGTTATAATAGGCCCATCAAGAAAAGGAGAGTGTGGATATGATACGTAAAATCATTCATATAGACGAAGAAAAATGCAATGGCTGTGGGGCCTGTGTCACTGCCTGCCATGAGGGTGCCATCGGCCTCGTGAACGGAAAGGCCAAGCTTATGCGCGACGACTACTGCGACGGCTTCGGCGACTGCCTGCCCGGCTGCCCCACCGGTGCCATCACCTTCGAAGAGCGGGAGGCCGCTGCCTACGATGAGCAGGCTGTGCTGGAAAACAAACAGAAAAAGGCTGCTGCCGCTGCCGAAAAGCCCGTCTTCCACGGCTGCCCGGGCAGCGCCATGCGCCAGTTTGACCGCCAGCAGGCCGCACCGGCTGCAGCTCCTGCCGCCGCCCAGCCCTCGCAGCTGGCCCAGTGGCCCTGCCAGATCAAGCTCGTGCCGGTGAATGCACCCTATTTTGACGGTGCCAAGCTGCTTATCGCCGCCGACTGCACCGCCTACGCCTACGCGAACATCCATCAGGAGTTCATGCGCGGCCATGTTACCCTCATCGGCTGCCCCAAGCTGGATGCCGTGGACTACAGCGAGAAGCTGACCGAGATCATCCGCAATAACGACATCAAGAGCGTTACCGTCCTGCGGATGGAGGTGCCTTGCTGCGGAGGTCTCGAACACGCCGCCGTCACTGCCCTCAAGAACAGCGGCAAGTTCATCCCCTGGAATGTCGTCACCTTCTCGGTGGATGGCCGTATCCTCGACCGGTAAATAATCGCAAACAAAAAAGCAGACGCTGCACAAAGCGTCTGCTTTTTTGTATCATTCAGTTTGTAGTCTGGGCGGCAGACTGTATCATCTTCCAGACAGACTCGACGCTCTGGCGTATCTGAGCCAGCGTGGCGATGTCCTCGTCACTCATCCGGGAAGCCGGGGGAGAGAGCACCGTCTTGGCAGAGGTCACCGTGCCGGTGAGCTGGATGTAGACGTTGTGGTCCGGGATGGTCAGCAGCACATGGATGGGCGTGGTCTTCGAGAAGAGAGCGTCCGTCGAAAAGCCGAGCACGAGGGTCGTGCCGTCGGCTGCGGCGGGGAACTGATAGTAGCGGTAGCCGTCCCGTGCGGCGGAAGGAGAGACTTTTTTCAGCCCCTTGAGCGAGAGGGTGAAGCCGGAAAGCTCCTGAAGCTCGACCTTGTTCGTCTCGACGCCCAGCACGGCGGAAGCCTGCGTCTGGGAGATGTAGTCTCCGAGGCTCCACTCGGGCAGAAGAACGCTTGCGATGGAGAGTTTATCGGTGACAGCCTGACGCAGAACGGTGTAGAGCTGCCCGATGTCGAAGAGCGTCTCTTCCGAGTCGATATAGACCCGGGTGAAGGGAGACGTCTTGACGGAGTCGTCTTCGTTGAGCTGATAGAAAGAGAGCTGCAGCTTTCCGGGCGCATACTGGCCGCTGATACTGCCGCTGGAAGCGTTCACCCGCTCGAGGATGTTCAGCAGCGGCGGCTTATCCGGGCTGTTGGGCGTTATCTCATACCGGAAGGTGAAGGATGCACCGGTTTGCAGAGCCGAGATTTTGCTGTGCAGCTGGAAAAAGACCACGCCCACAGCGACCACTACGGCCACCAGCACGACCGCTAAAGCAACAAAAAGCGGATTGACACGTTTTTTTGGAGATGCCATCTGCAAGACCTCCTGTCATAGACTCTATGATTATAGCATACGAGCAGGTGGACGAAATGTCAAGCCGGAACTTGACGTTATCAGACGGTCAGCGTATACTGTCTGATACATCTTATATAAGGTAAAAGGAGGCAGAGATGAAAATAGCGATACTTGGTACCAGCGGCAGCGGGAAATCCACGCTGGCAAAGCGCCTGGGGGAGAGATACGACCTGCCGGTGCTCCATATGGATACCGTGCATTTCCTGCCCGGCTGGGTGGAGCGGCCCTTCGCCGAGGAAGAAGCCATTGTCCGGCAGTTTCTCGACGAGAACGCAGGCGGCTGGGTCATCGACGGCAATTATAGCAAGACCTGCTATGCCCGTCGGCTGAAAGAAGCGGATAAAATCATCGTGCTCTGGTTTTCACCGCTGGTCTGCCTTTGGCGGGCGATACGGCGCTGGCAGCAAAACAAAGGCCGTGTGAGGGAGTCGTCTGCGCCCGGGTGCGAAGAGAAGATAGATGCCGAATTTGTCCGCTGGATCCTCCACGATGGGCGCACGAAGCAAAAGTGGGCGAAGATGGAGAGGATCGGGGAAAAGTACCCGGAGAACTATATATTGATCCGGAACCAGCGGGAGCTGGATGGGTTCTTAAAGGAACTTTGAACTGGTTCTCGCGCCGGTGGCGCGGGGGCAGAGCGCTTTTGCATTGGGGCTAAGTTCTCTTTTGCGCGCCAAAAGAGAACCAGAAAAGCGCCCGCTACTTTC
>OGLM01002211.1_pt1 | contig 18292 bp, 18 predicted proteins | sample 1572531 | NCBI WGS metagenome assembly OGLM01 (sample SAMEA2581909, study PRJEB24529) | metagenome | biome: Human gut stool | place: China | collected 2011 | reverse complement strand
GGTCGGAATCCGGAAAATAGAGCAGGGCTAACTCCTGCTTGGTGTAACTTCGTAATTCCATTTTCTATAATGTTGAATGTTGAGTGTTGAATTTTGAACACGAATCTCTCGAATCTAACGAATCTTTCGTCTTCAAGCAACTTATTCGTATAATTCGTGTAATTCGTGTTCCGAAAAAACGATAAGCAATTCGTGTTCAGTAAAAACAATAAGCAATTCATGTTCAGTAAAAACAGTACGTAATTCGCATGCAGAGAAATATCTATTAGGGTTATGCTTCGTAACTATGATACTTAGCTATCGTAACCATGATACTTAGCGGTCGTAACTATCTTGTTTACGGCCGGGGTAACTAGGGTGAGTAGGAAATCGCTTTTTCTGGGAGCCTATATATATACTATATCTTTCCTATAGTAAACGAACCTTTACATAAGGAAACTCTTAGAAAGTACCCTCCCCTTACTTACCCTACCCACCCCTAGAAGGGCAGGTCGGGGGCGGTATCCTGCTGCGAATCGTCCTCTGCCTCCATAGCCAGGTGTACTTGCTGAGCCTTGATCATGTCGCCGTCACGCTCTATCACGAGATAGCCCCAACAATGGTTCACCCTTACCTTGCGGAATCCCAGCTCGCAGAAAGCCCTGCCCACATATACGGCACTGAGCTTCTGGCTGATGCCCGCCCCGATAATCTGCAGGGCACGGCTGGCGGTCATGAATATGCCATGCTGCTCCTCGGTAGGATGGGCGAAGTAGAGCGCAACGAGTTCCCGCTCCAGACGGGGTGCCTCAAACTTGTGGTTGTGAAGGTTGAGTTCGATAATCTCTTGCTGCGTAAACCAATATCTGAAGCCTGAGCGCAGCAGATGCAAAGCCTGGGCATAAATGTTGGGATAGTCGAAGGGATGCTCACGGGGCGATAGGATGCTCTCTACCTCGAAGGGTAGCCAGCGGCGATTGCCCGTAGGATCGGAGAGAAACTGAACGTTGTTGCCTGTGGCAGCAAATGAGGCTATATGTGGCCGATGCTCTGCGAAATGGGCGTAAGCAGCACGCTCGTCGATGGTGAGCATGGTGACGGCTGCCTTCAACTGGTTCAGCTCTGAGGGCTTCATCGTGTCCAGTTCTTCGCAAAGCATCAGTCCGTAGGTGGCGAGCACCAACAGATCGTCCTTGGAGAGGCGGCTGGCATTGGTCTTGGTGTAGAAATACTGGCGCAATTCGGACGGCAACAACATGGCTATCCAAGTGCTCTTGCCAGAGCCCTGTGCGCCTATCAATACGATGATCACATTGTTTACCACGTCGTCGAGCGTCCATCCAGCCAGCATTCCCACGAGCCACTTGCGCAGGTAGCAGGTCCATAGCTTCTGTTGCTCCTCACCACCCTTTACGGTCACGCTGTCAGCAAGCTGTTGTATGTAGTCGGTGTCGCCCTCGTGCCATTCGGGAAGGCTATTCAGATAGTCGGTGAACGGATTGAACGGCTGCACATAGTTGCTCTCGATGACACGGAAGAAGTCTTGTACCGCGGCACGGTTTGTCTTCGACATCTCGCTCCACAGGGTGTTGACCGCACGGTCGTTGATAATCTGCCAAAGTCCGGAGTCAGAAGAATCCTCGCCCTTTCCGTCGCCTTCTTCCTTCATGCGATACTCTACCCTCATGGTAATCTGGTTGTACCTCAGATCCACGTGCTCGCCCAGAAACTGGATGATGTCGTTCACGGAAGCTGACTTGCCCGCCTCATGGCAACGAGGTTGCAGTTCGTGCTTGCGTTTGCCGTGCTCCTCAGTCTGACGGTAGCAACTGTCTACGGCAGCCTTCGGGCGCTCGTAGTCGGGAAACTCCTGACGGATGAACTCCAGGGCGGCATCGGCAGAGAAACCGAAGGCATTAAGCTTGTAGGCGAGGCACGATACATACTCATTCTTGCTGCCCGCCACATAAGTCTTCATCTCATGTTCCAGTTCCTTGGCAAGCTTGTCTTCGTAGAGACGGTCAATCTTCTTCACCTCCCGTCGCAATCGGGCCGTGTCATTGTCCTGCAAGGTCTTCTCCTGCTGTCGTGCCACCAGCCAGTCGTAGCTGAAAGGTTCGGCATCGGGACGGAAGAAGGCATCAGGGTCGTAGGCGGCACCCATCAGTCTGCCCAGGTTACAGCAATGCTCGTCGTACTCCTCGCCCAGCAGGTCGGAGAAATACTGGTTGCCATGACGGAAGGCCGTGGGATAGAACTTCATCTGCTCCTCCAGCGTCATTCCCGGTTTCATCTCATAGCGATAGAGCACGCGCAGTCCCTCGCCCGAAGCGGTGATATGGAAGAACAAAGTGTGTCTGTCCTCTCTCAGCTTGGCGCAGAGTTCGGCTAGTTTTTCCTTTGGCACATGGTCGAAGTCAGAAAATCCGACGCCCGTCACCTCGATGATGTCCTTCTTCGCCTTGCCACCCTGGAAGACGCAGGTCACGGAGAAGCAGTAGCACTGGCTCTTGTACTCCTTCTGGTGCGTGATGCGGTAACGCTTCGTCAGTTCGGCGAGCTGCTTGTCGCCCCTGATGATGTCCACCATTTGCTGGAACTTGATGACAGCAGGCACGGTAGACTGGTAGCCATTGAAAATGTTAATGTTCATAATTGCATTTCCTATGTTTAGTTAATAAATAAAATATTGTTAGTTGTTTTCACGAATTCATCGTTGTTTTTGTCTAACGCTGGCAAAATTATAAAAAGTCGGTGACATATCATCGCATTTGTTTCCTTACTAGGGAACGAGTTTTAAACATAAATAACGTTTGAATTCATGAGTAACCAGAATGATTATGTTCCAGTCCAGCTCATCATCAAGATTGGGAACCGCCTGTTGGCAGTGGATGGCTTAGGTCATCAAGTTTATAGTGCAAGATATTTAGAGAAGAATCATCTCAGCAGCAGGGCGCAGCATCATTTCCGTCACCACGAGTCGGTGTCAGTGATGCAGCTGTACGCCGCTATCCGCATCCTTCTCCTCAATACCTCTTCTGTTTGGGAGCGCATTCTTCAGATGTGTCGCATACTGGATATATTGGAGCAATGTTTCTGCGACTGTTATTCCGGTGTCACCCTCCATCCCTTTGAGGGTGGCATGGAGAAGATTGTCCGCGAAAAGATGCTCTCCGTGGCCGGCTACGACTTCGGGGCGGTGATAAGCGATGTGGGGGAGTGGAAAAGGAGGGAATGAGAAATAGATAGGCTGTAATGCCGTCAACGCTTTTATAATATTAAATCCAAATAAACTAATATGAGAAAATAATGATGTAATTATGCAAAAAATAGATTTATTTGTTCCTGGTCGCTTGTGCCTTTTTGGTGAACATAGTGACTGGGCAGGAAAGTATCGCTCGATGAATAGCGCCTTGGTGGCTGGTGAGGCCATCGTAACGGGAACGGAACAAGGTATATTCGCAACTGTAGAGAAATCGGAGAACTTTGAGATGACATCATCGGCATCTTCCTTGCAAGAGGTATGGCATGATTTTGAGTGCCCAATGAATGCCGAGGCATTAAAAGATGTCGCTCATTCAGGCTCTTTCTTTTCTTATTGTGCTGGTGTGGCTAGCTATATGCTCGAATGGTACAAAATTGGGGGGGCAAAAATTCATATCACTGGCATGACACTTCCTCTGAAGAGTGGTCTTTCCTCCAGTGCTGCCATTTGTGTGCTCGTTTGTAGGGCATTCAATGAGCTGTATGATTTGAATCTTTCTACTATGGGAGAGATGAATATTGCCTATGTGGGCGAGTTGAGAACGGCTTCTCGTTGTGGGCGCTTGGATCAAGCTTGTGCTTTTGGCGTGCGTCCTGTATTGATGAAGTTTGATGGTGAGGAGATAGATGTCAATCGACTCAATGTAAAGAAAAACCTTTATTGGGTATTTGCAGACTTGAATGCTTCCAAAGACACGGTCAAGATTTTGAAAGACTTGAACAAGGCTTTCCCCTTTGCAGACAATGAGAAGGAGCAAGCTATACAGGATGCATTAGGTCCGATTAATCATAAGATAGTTTCGAAGGCTGTCGATTTTATGAAAGAAGGTGATGCAGAAGCTTTGGGTAAGTTGATGACGGAGGCGCAGACCATCTTTGACGAGAAAGTAGCACCGATGTGTCCTTCTCAGTTACAATCACCAATTTTGCATAAAACCCTCAATGATCCCTATCTCAAAGATTTGTCTTATGGAGGAAAAGGCGTAGGCTCTCAGGGAGATGGCTCCATCCAATTTCTGGCTAAGGACGAGAAATGCCAGCAGCAAATTATCGCCTATCTCAATGGACTTGGTATGTCTGCTTATGCTTTGACATTGAAAGCTCGCCATACCATACGAAAAGCGATTATCCCAGTTGCGGGCTTCGGTACTCGACTTTATCCTGCCACTCGTACGATGAAGAAAGATTTCTTCCCGATAGTGGACAAGGATGGCAAGGTGAAGCCAGTCATCTTAATACTCTTGGAAGAGCTGGTGAATAGCGGAATAGAAGAAATCTGCCTGATATTGGGTAGCGAGCAGGAACGTGAGGAATACCGACGTTATTTCGAAACACGCTTGGCTGATGAGCACTTCAACAAATTGAAGGTTGAAGACCAGAATTTCGAACGCCATATTCTGGAGATTGGAAAGCGACTGAGATATGTTTATCAGACCGAGAAACGAGGATTTGGACATGCGGTATCCCTAGCAGCCAATTTCGCAGCCAACGAACCTGTTCTTTTGTTATTGGGTGATACCATCTATCGCTCCAACAAGAGCAAACCATGTGCCTTACAACTGATGGAGGCTTATGAGAAGTATTCCAAGCCGATGATTTCTATACATTCCATACCTCTGAAGGACGTAAGTTATTATGGCATTATGTCGGGTTGTTGGGAAAATCGTGATGAGACAGTGATGAATATATCACGGTTCTGTGAGAAACCAAAAGTCTCTTATGCGGAAGACCAGCTTGCCGTCAAAATGCACAACGGAGAACAGAGATACTATTCGGTCTTCGGACAGTATGTGTTGACTCCAGAAGTCTTCGAGCAGTTGAAAAAGAACATCAACGATGGCGTGGTAAGCGAACGAGGCGAGGTAGAATTGACCACAGCCCTGGAACAAGTGAGAGGTAAATATGGATTGATGGGAGTACAGTTGGACGGAGAGATGTTCGACATGGGAATACCTCAAGCCTATAGAAATTGTATAACTAATTTTGTAAGATAAATAAGATAAAAACGATGACAAACAATAAGAAAACATTAATTTATATAGATGGTGCTAACCCTGAAGACAAACGTTCTTGGTCGGGTATTCCATATAACTTGGTACAACAGTTGAAGCGCAATTACGATGTAGAGACCATCTGGTTGCAGGAAACGAAGGCGGAAAAACTCTTTCGTCTCACCTATAAAGTCTTTTGGCGTTTGCTGGGCAAACACAACGATCCTTGTTTCACCACGACTTATGCCAAGTTGAAAGGTCGAAGAGTAAACAAGCTTTTGGCAAAGAAAAAGTATGATGTAGTATTTTTCCGTGGTAGTAATCTTGCAGCTTATGCCAAGACCGACATACCTCAGAGAGTATATTTCAGCGATGCATGTTTCCATCAGATGGTAGATTATTACTTTTTCCACCTTACGGATGCGAACATCAAAGATGGCAATGAGGTTCAGCGTAGAGCGATGCAGAATTGTAATGTAAATGTTTTTGCTAGCAATTGGGCTATGCGTGATGCGGTGGATTTCTACCATATTCCAGAGTCAATATGCCATCTCGGTTACTTTGGCGCAAGTGTAGATACTGCGGAATTCAAAAAGCAACCTCACGACGAGAGTCTTGTGAACCTGTTGTTTGTAGGTGTAGAATGGGAGCGTAAGGGCGGCGAGATAGCAGTAAAGTGTACCAAGCTTCTCAATAAGAAAGATACATCAAGAAGATATGTGCTTCATTTCGTAGGTTGTCAGCCACCTTACGAGATAAAGGACGAGAACATCAAGTTTTATGGTTTCTTGAATCGTAACATTCCAGAGCAGGCCCAGAAAATGATAAGCCTTCGAGAGCAGGCCGATATCTTCATTCTCCCTACGAGAGCAGAGTGTGCTGGTATCGTATTCTGTGAATCCTCAGCCTATGGCATTCCTAGCATTACGTTTGATACAGGAGGCATTGGTGATTATGTGTTAAATGGCGAAAATGGTTATCGGCTGCCAATGGGCAGCAATCCTGATGATTTTGCCAATAAGATTCTTGAAGTTCTTGCAGACAAGGGCAAGTTGCAGTATATGCAAGAAAAGGCAGCTCAGATGTACAAGGAAAGAATGAACTGGGATGCCTTGGGAGATAGATTTCGAGAAGTGATAGGATAAATATTCCTATGACACAACCAAAGATTTCAGTCCTTGACGGTATGCTATAATGTCGTCAACAACATTGAGAAAACGATTCTCTCAGTCATTAATCAAACGTATCCGAGAATAGAGTACCTCATCATTGAAGGTGGCTCTTTTGATGGTACGATGGATGCTGGCAATAAGAATAAAATGTTTATGTAAGAACTCAATATGAAGTATGTAGTTTATACGTTTCAGTTTACCCCACTAGTTGAAGTGAGGCAGCTAGATTTGTTTGAGCCAACTCTCCAAGTACGTGATGAGATAATGGCTCATAAATTAGAATATTTTGAAGAGGCTTTGTCTTCAGCAAAATTTCATCATTATGGTAGAACTTATGAAAACTCTGTTCAAATACATCGTGACAGCATTATGATTATGCGTTTAGCTAATCGTAAGTCGTTTGTTAGAGAGAAAAATTTTCAGGTGTTAAAAGATGAGGATGAGCCTAGCTGTGGGGTAATAATTGATTATCGATCAGGTCATCAAATGATAGCGATTGAGGAGGCAAGCCGAGCTTTTAATAATACTGACACTGTTCGCAACATTCTAGAAAAGTCTCTCAATGATATATTATGTAAACATCGTTTATATATTTCATTGAAAAGACAGAATTTAGCTTCTGAATTTTGGGATTATGTTAAGCAATACCGTGGTCGTATTAATGAAGTCCGCTTTACTTATCACTATCCTAATCTAGGCAGAGCCAGTGAAAAGATGAAAGAGTTACTTGGTGATACAAGTAAAGTTGTTAATAGTACGGAGTCTGAAATAGTCTTTAAGGGTAAGTCTTTGGAATTAGACGAAAAAAATGAAGACCTTCAAGATTATACGAATGATTCAGAAAACTCTGGTATTCCTATTTCTTTGAAAATTCAAGGATTGAAGAAAACAATCAAAACTGGTAAACGGCCGAAAAGCTTTGAATTGGAAGAACTTGATTTTCAGGGCGACCCTATGGCATATTCTAAGTTGTTAGATACTTTAAATCACGGCTTATGAACAAAGTATATATCATCTCATTTTGGCTAGTCTGTGGACTTCTAATAGCATGCCTGGTCAAATGGATGAATCCTAAGGATATTGATGCACTTTTGAAATATAGTTTTCCTTTTATATTCGCCATGTTTTCTCTAAATTTTTCGGCTATTTCTGCTTGTTCTAATGCTTTGTTGAAATACAAGGAATTGCATCAAAACAAGAATGTTGAAATAGTTGTGCAGGAGATGAAGGAGAACATGATGGCAATGTTATTGGGAATTATATGTGTTTTCATAGCTTCGATATTGAAGTCTGCTTTAGATAATCAATATTTCGTTATTGCTTGTAATGCGGTCATTTTTGCTGTGCTCATTATGTACCTGCATTTGATAGTGGATATAGCAATGGCATTTTTTAGAATAATAGAGAATTAATAAAATGATACAACCAAAGATTTCAGTAGTGACGGTATGTTATAATGCCATCAACGACATAGAGAAAACGATTCTCTCTGTCATTAATCAAACGTACTCTAACATTGAGTACTTCATCATTGATGAGGGCTCGACGGCTGGTACGATGGATATTGTCAATAAGTATAAGAACGTAGCATAATAAATTATGGATAGAATATCGGACACTAGAAAATGTATGGCTTCACTGGCTATATTCAAGACTTTATATGATGAGAAGAAAGACTTGTATTCTGTTATCGCAAGTTTTTCCCAGCAGTTGATTTGTGATCAAAAATTACATGGATTTAGCCTTCAAGAGTTTTGCTACAAAATAAAGGAAGCATATGGATTTAATCTGCCAATTGCAGTTGTAAAGACATCACTCAAAAGATTGACATTCTTAAATTGTGAAAAATCATTTTATACATACCAAGGAACCTTTGAGGAGTTGTTGGATGAAGAAACTATTTCTTCTTTAGAGAAAGACAATGAAGATAGAAATCAAGCAATATTCGAGGCTCTGTTGCAACATGTCGAAAAAGAAGAGAATGTTGCTTTGAACGAAATGCAAAAGGAAGTTCTTTATAATTCTTTTTGTTCATATGTAATTGATGAAAACTCTGATGTAGAATTTAAAAATTGTATAAGTAGTTTTATAATATCTCATTCTGGGGATACGGTTTTCTCGGAGCAATTGAATAGAATTCGATTAGGAGTTGTTATATTTGTCGGGTTAACCTATAATACCAATTACGACAAAATAGATGGTATTGATACGAAACTAAATATATATCTAGAAACAGAAATCATGTTTCATAGAGCTGGCTATAATGGAGAATTATTCAAAACTTTATATGAAGATTTCTCCAAATTAGTTACGGATATTAATCAGCGAGCTCAAAAGAAATTGATTTCGCTCTATTATTTTAGTGAAACAAGAAGAGAAATAGAGGACTATTTTGCTATTGCTGAAGATATAGTAAATGGACAAAAACAACTTGATCCATCAAAAACAGCAATGAAATATATTGTAGATCGTTGTGAGTCTGCAAGCGATGTTAAAGAGCTAGAAGCAGAATTCTTCGATGATTTAACGGAAAATGGTATATTGCTCGACCGTCAAGAGAATTATTATGATAAAGCGAATTATGAGTTGAATATAGAGCATGAAAAATTTATTCAGGACGATTCTGTAACAGAAGATAATGTTTTGGATAAACTGCGCCTTCTCAATTATATAAATATTAAGCGTGGTGGTAAACCTCAAAACATATTTAGAAATATAGGACATATCCTCCTGACAGGAAATAGTTTAACATTTAAGCTTGCTTTTGATGATGGCATACGGAAGGAAGGTGATGTTCCTTTGGCAACTTGCCTAGATTTTATCACCAATAGGTTTTGGCTAATAGCAGATAAAGGTATGGCTTCAAAAATGAAGCTCACGTCACTTGATATTCTGACAAAAGCCCGAATTGTTATGTCTGCAAGTGTTAGCGAGTCAATTGCTCAAAAATTTAAGAAACTTGTTCAAGAAGATAAAGAAGGAAAATTTAATCTTGAAAAGAAAAAAGCTGCTTTGGCAGGTTTACATATTCATTCAATTAAGCCTGAGGATCTGCATTCTACAAACCAAGAGACTTATCTTAATTTCATAAGAGCTAAAGATATAGATGCGTATATAGCAAGTAATGAGTTAGAAAAGCAGCAAGCTAAAGAAAAAATTGCACAATCTGATGGCAGGGCTGCTGCTAGTCAAGAATTAGCCAGGCGAGTGATTGCTAGCTATGTTGAGAGAGAAAACAGGCAGAGAATAGCAGACCATAAAAGGGAATTGGAACAATATAAAAGGCGAAAAGAAGAGTGGGTTAACAAACAGATGAGCGCAAAGCAGAAAAAGGCAATAATTAGCATTGGGATATATTTTATAGTTGTGGCATTCGTTTGTGCTGGTTCAATAATGAAATTAAATATGCCTTATTCTATTCTCTTTACATTGTTTACCGCTTTAGTCCCTTTCATTCGTTCTTTTATAAATCATCAATCAATTCTCAAAAACATAAAATTTCTGTTTTCCCAAAAAGAATGGGATAATATAGTAAAAGACATGCTTGGTTCCTATTCCAAAATAGAAACAAGACCTAAATTAGAATTGATGAGTATAGAGGAAGCTGAATCTAAATTTGGAAAAATAGACTAAATTGAATTTTATGATACAACCAAAGATTTCTGTAGTGACGGTATGTTATAATGCCGTCAACGACATAGAGAAAACGATTCTCTCTGTCATTAACCAGAAAGTAATCTATAAAATAGTATAAGATGAATAAGATATTAGAACATATACTGTCTATTCCAAAGAGTTTTTATGTATCCTTGAAATACTTCCCGTTGAAGGATGCAGTTAAGCTACCTATAATGGTGAGATACAATACTGTACTCTTAGGCTTAAAAGGTAAAATCGTTAATTCTGGGGGGGCAAAATTTGCTTTGTTAAAAGTGGGTTTTGGTAATATAGGAGTATTTGATAAGAAGTATGAGAGAACTATGCTCCAGATAAGTGGAACAATAGAATTGTCTGATAAAAAGGTATGCTTTGGACATGGAAGTCGTATATGTGTTTATCCTAGTGGTATCCTCAAATTTAATGGTGAATTTAACAATTCCACATCTATGACGATTATTTGTTGTGATCATATCACTTTTGGTGATGGAGTAGTGTCATCATGGGATACGCTAGTCATGGATACTGATCTCCATGAAACAGAGAACCCTATTACGAAAGAGATATATCCTTCTTGTTCTCCTATATTTATTGGTGATAAAACCTGGATTTGTGCACGTAGTGTAATCTTGAAAGGTAGCAAATTGCCAAGTGGCAGTATCTTGTCTTCTGCTTCTGTTCTTACAAAAAAATATGATGAAGAGTATGTTATGCTTGCAGGTTCGCCAGCTGTAATTAAAAAGCATAATATTGCTTTAAAAGTGGAATAAATACATTTAAAACGTATGAAAACAAAATTTTTATACCTTCTTTGTTTTGAGTTTTTGCTTTTTTCAGGAGGACTTGTTACTTCTGTTGATCATGCATCTTTATGTATGATTACTTGGGCTTTAACGAGTTTCTTATATTATTATGCGTACCGTAAAGCCAAGAATGCTATTTGGGCAGAAAACATTAAAATATACGCATTGATAATTTCATGGATATTTGTTGCAACTTTTGTCATTAATGATCAAAATGCGGATTTATCTATTACAGCTCCAATATTTTATGCTATAGGAGTTGTATTTATATGTTCTGTTGAGACGTTTGTAAATTTTAGAACAGCTCTTTTAAAATGTGCTAATTTTCTATTGCTAATTTCTATTGTTGTGCATTTAGGTCATAGTTTTGGAGTTGTTCCTGCAAATAATATTCTAATAGGAGGAAGTCCAACTACAATGTCTCTTTATTTGTTTCATACTGAGTGGGATGCTGGTAGTGTTTCTTCATTGGGTATATATCGTTTTAGCTCTATTTATTGGGAGCCAGGACAAACACAAATTGTTATCATGTTTGTGCTTTTGTTATTTACTGATGACATAAAAGAAAAATTGTTGAATTTTAAATATATATTATCTAAATATGGTATATTGATTCTTGCTTTGGTTTTGACTCAGTCTACGGCTGGCTATTTGGTCTTTATGTTATATTTTTCTATTATCCTTCTTTTGAATAGTACTATCAAAAAGAAAAAATATTTGAAACCAATTTTTGGCATTTTGGCTGTCTTGTTTGCTTTTCTTATGTTTAACAGTAGTGTTATTCAAGATAAATTTGATCAGAGAAATGAAAAATCAGAAGATACATCTTATGCTATTAGAATGAGAGACAACATTGTATGTTATGAAATTGCATCTGAAAACCCATTCTTTGGATGTGGACTTGGAAGTCGTTATCTTGAATTCCAGTTGTCTAGTCGCGGTTCAAGATCTTCTTCCAATGGTTGGTTATTAACTGGAGCACAAGTGGGCTTTCCCTATTTGATTTTTATCTTATTTTTCATGCTTAAGAGAATTAAGCAGATGAATTTGAAGATTCCGGCCATTCTGTTGTTGCTAATACTAGTATTGTCTCAATGTAATGAAGCTTTTACTTATTTTCCATACATATGGATATATGTGTTTAAATTTAAAAATTATAAGCGTTTAGAATGAAACATTTAATTATTTTATATCCTGCAGTTAGAAATGTGCCGAATGGTGGTCTAAAGGTCGTTTATGATTATGCTAACAGATTGGCAGATGATGGGTATCATATTTCTATTGTGTATGCTTCGTATTTTCCTGATAACGATAAAGGATTTAAGGGAATGTTTAAAAGTGTCTTGAAATACATATACCAAATAGGCTATAGAAAGATTAAGGGATGTTCTTGGTATAAGTTACATTCTAAGATTGAAGAGTTGTTTGTTTGGGAGTATAATCAGGAAAATGTACCTAGCGGTAATTATATTTTGGCCACAGCAGTAACTACTGCTAAATATGCAGATGCTTTACCGGGCTTTGGTAGAAAACTTTATATTGTTCAAGGCTTTGAAACTTTTATAGCAAATTCAGAGGAATATATTTATAATTCTTATAGATTGCCATTGATAAAAATTGCTATTTCAAGCTGGATAAAAGATTTGGTAGATCAGTATTCTCCTTCTCCAAGTGAACTTGTTGTGAATGGGTTTAATTTTAATAAATATTATCTAACTAAACCTATTCGGAATAAAAGTAAACATTTGGTATCGATGCTCTATCATACAAGGCCTGCTAAAGGTACCCCAACGGCTTTTGAAGCATTGAAGTTAGCTAAGAAAAAGATTCCTGATCTTGAAGTTAATATGTTCGGTGTATATAATGCTCCAAAAGAATTGCCAAAATGGATTCATTATATCCAGAATCCTACAGAAATGCAACATCTTGATATTAATAATCAAGCAGCTATATATCTTGGATGTAGTATAATGGAAGGCTGGGGCTTGACTGTAGGTGAAGCCATGATGTGTGGGCAAGCTGTGGTTTGTACAGATAATAAAGGGTATCTAGAGATGGCTAAGGATGGCTATAATGCTTTAGTTGCTCCTGTGGGTGATGCACTTGCTTTGGCAAATAACATTGTAAGATTGATGACAGATGATGATCTAAGATGTCAAATCGCTGCAAATGGATTGGCATATATTAGACAATTTGATATTGAAGAATCATATCGTAAATTAAAAAATATTTTAGAAAAATGAAAGTAAGTATTATTACTGTTAACTATAATAATGAGTTTGGACTCAAAAGAACGTTGGAAAGTATTAAAAGCCAAATCTTTACGGATTATGAGCTTTTGGTGATTGATGGGGCAAGCTGTGATGATAGTGTTGCTGTTATTAATACTTATTCAAAGAAGATAACTTCTATGCATTTTGTATCAGAGAAAGATGAAGGTATATATAATGCCATGAATAAGGGTACAGATATGGCTATTGGTGACTATTTAATATTTATGAATTCTGGAGATAGATTTTATGACGATCAGTCTTTGGAACAATCTGCTAAATTCTTAGATGGAGAAGTTGATATTGTATCAGGAATAGCAGTAAGTGATAAATATGTGATGGATCCCGTCAAACCTAAGGCTCTTTCTATGTCCTTTTTCTTGAAGAACAGTATGAACCATCAAGCTACTTTTATAAAGAGAAGTGTGATGCAAAATTATCATTATAGTGAAAACTATAAGATAGTTAGTGATACGGAGTTCTTTTTTAAAGCAATGATTTTAGGTAATTGTTCGTATAAAGATATTCCTGTGAAGGTTTGCTTCTGTGAAGATGCTGGAGCTAGTGGAAATTTGAACGCATCTATGCAAGAAAGGTATAAGGCAATTAAGGCATTAGTTTCACCAAGAATGTCGTATGATATAGATTTTATCATAAAGTATCATAATCCGGTTTCAATGAAAGTAGGTGGATTGCTTTATAACAGATATTTCAGATGGCTATTTGATAAGTTTATTAGAAGAGGAGGTAGATTGTGATTAGTCCATTGTATGTTTTTGATATATGCGGTACAATCTTTAAGTCGAATACTACTTTTGATTTTTTGACTTTTTGGTTGTCACCTAGGAACAAGTATTATAGTTTTTTCGATAAACTACGCAAAACATTTATTTGGAAAGTTATCAATAAGATAACTCGCACTTATTTACATGTTGATATAACTCGTGTTATCGCATTGCGTTTTTTAAAAGGGTATAGTCGTTTGCAATTATTGGAAGGTGCTGACATGTTTTACGAATCATATCTTATCAAACATATTAATGACTATGTTGTTGGTAAACTAAAAGAGTTGATCGTTAATCCATCTTGTAATGTATTGATTGCTTCTGCAACTATTGATGTGGTAGCTGAAGTAATTGCAAGAAAAATGCAAATTTTGGATTGGTATAGTTCTGAATTATGTTACGTAGATGGTATATGTCAAGGTAAGTTGTCTAAAGACTTGTTGGGTAAAAAGAACGATTTTATACAAGAGATACAGAATCAAACTATTGACTCTGTATACACTGATGATTTTACAGACATACCATTACTGAAAGAAGCTAGACAAAAGAATATTGTTGTTTATCCTAAGACCGATAAAAAATGGGAAAAAATAGTAAAGAAAATGAAATGGGATGTAAATTTCATCGAATATTGATGTTTTTTGTACCTTTGCTATATGCATTAGAAACTCGATTCTTGAAACGTAGTAAGTTGGGCGCTATAGTATGGGCAACGGAGTTTTTGCTACCAACAATTATTGCATTATGGCTAGTTAAATACAATTTTGCAGAGTGGTATTTTTGGATAGTATCTATTCTTTCTGTTTATAATTTATATGAAATTGGTTATATTCAGAATGATTGCGAAACAATTAAGCGTGAGCAAAAACCGACTTTAAGGGTTTCGACAAAAGAATTGCTCTTTTATGAAAAAAGGAAATATTCGATTTATGGATTACGAATTTTATTGGGCTTATTAGGTTCTGTTTTTTTTCTTTACCATGGCTCTAATTTCAGTCATATACTTATATTTTGGCTTATTGTGCCAATTTATGCAATTTATAATTATTTACGTGGTAGAGTAAATCTATATCTCATTTTTATATTAACTTCATATCGTTATTGTATGCCGTTAATACTAGTTTGCGATATCGCAAAATCTGAAAAAATGGAAATAATATTAGCTGTATTGGTAGTATATCCGGTTTTAAAACTTATTGAAATATGTGCAGGTGGTAAGTCTTTACCACAAGAAAGGTGGACAAAAATATTTATGGCTAATTACGAATCTCGCTTTGTCTTTAGAATTAAATATTATTTTTGTCTAACTATACTTTTTGTAGTATTCCAATTAGTCGGGCATGCAAACTTATTTTGGCTACTTCCTGCGTATTTCCTTTTATTAAGAGGATGCCAGTGGAAAATGCCAAAATTGGGAGCTAGGTAAAATACTTATGTACTTAATATTGAGTTTAGAACAATAATGAACATAAGGATATTCTTCAGCTGTTAGTTGCTGCGCCTGCAGTTCTATATATAATAATGTATATAGGTAGGCATATCGAAACGATGGTGAATATTCCATAGATAACCTGGCTGCGGAACGAGCGATACGTCCCCAGACCATACAGCGCAAGGGCTCGTTATTCTTTGGTAGTGTTCAGGGTGCATTGAGGTCGGCAATGTACCATACCTTTATCCAGACTTGCAAGCAAGTCGGAGTCTCGTTCAGGCAATATTTCAAGGCTTTGCTCAAGGCCGTGAAATCTGGTAAAACGGACAACGAGAACCTGCTTCCGATGACAATCTGCTTGGATTAATAAAATTTTTAGTGAAAGAAATTTAAAAATGAAATTTGCGGGCTTTTTGCAAAGCCCGCAAATAGGAGCGTTGTGACATTTTTGGACGCTTACTATTTTATTTGTTTACCTTATATTTTACAATTTACTCATGACAGATTTTTCCGTATTAATGTCTGTATATAAGAAAGAAAATCCTTCTTATATGCGAGACTGCTTGAATAGTGTCTTTAATCAAACATTACAGCCAACTGAAGTTGTACTGGTAGAAGATGGTCCATTGACGCAAGAACTGTATGATTTGGTTTCAAATTTTGAAAAACATCATTCAAGACTCAAGGTTGTTCCATTAGAGAAAAATGGCGGTTTAGGCAAAGCTCTAAATGAAGGTTTGAAGCATTGCTCGTATGATTATGTGGCTCGTATGGATACCGACGATCAGTGTTATCCAACCAGATTCGAAAAGCAAATCAAATTCTTGGAAGAGCATCCTGATATTGATGTTGTTGGAAGTCTGACAACAGAATTTACTGATGATGGAAACGGAGTCAAGAAGATTCTTTCTACAAAATATTTCCCAGAGACCGTAGAGGAAAATGAGAGATATAGCAGAAAGAGATGCCCCGTGGAGCATCCTGCCGTAATATTCAAGAAACAAGCTGTATTGAAGGCTGGAGGCTATCAACACTGCTTATTATTTGAGGATTATCATCTATGGGCACGTATGTTTGTGAATGGTGCCAAGTTTTATAACATACAAGAACCTTTGTTATATTTCCGTATGACGGAAGATTCTTTCAACAGGCGAGGTGGTTTGAAGTATGCTATGAATGAGCTTAAAGCATTGGGAATGTTTAGAAAAATAGGTTTTCTTTCTAATCGTCAGTACCTTTTCACAATATTAACAAGGTTTCCTGTGCGTGTAATGCCACATTATATAAGAAAATTCATTTACAATAAATTCTTGCGCAGGCATTAATTATATGTACGAAGATAATTTAAACTATTGGACGCAATTGTTTTCACTTATAAAATACTCATTGTGGAAAGTTGAAGACAATAAAGATTTATCTGACATAGATTGGAGAGAAATTCTTGACATTGCAAAAAAACAAACTGTCTTAGGGCTTTTGCTTGAAGGTCTTGATTTTCTTTGCAGAAGTGGTGCGTCATTACGGATACCTTTGGATGTTAAGATGGGGCTTATAGGGCAAGTTCATGCTATAGAAAAGCAAAATACTTTTATCAATGTCAAGATAGCAGAACTTATGCTTGAGTATGCCAAAATAGGTTTGGAACCAATCTTAGTGAAGGGGCAAAGTGTCGGGAGTCGTTATCCTCATCCAAACCATAGGCAACCAGGGGATGTGGATTTGTTTTTCATCAACAAAGAACAACTGCTAAAGGCTAATGGTTGGGCAAGGGAATATGGAAGAAACTTGGATGGATTCTATCAAAAACATTTGTCTTTCCAATGGAAAGGTATCGTTATAGAGAATCATAACCAACTGTCCCCTTTCTCGAAAAAGTCTTATCGGGTCTATTTCAATAAAATTGTGCAGCAAGAAATAGATGATAGCGAAATACTTCTTGTAAGGAGAATTAGCAACTGTACGGTAAGAGAGTTACCAACAACACTATATGCCTTCTTCCTTTTGGTACACATGTCTTATCATATTTTGGAGGATGGCCTTGGTTTACGACAGGTTTGTGATTGGATATTGTTTTTGAAAGAACATCATTCTCAGATAGACAAATCAAAATTTGCAATATGGATGGAACATTTGGGGCTTACTCGTTTGGCAAATGCTTTTGGAGGAATTTGTGTTGAGTATTTGGATTTGCCAGAGTCATACATTCCTTTCTCATTGCAACGTAGTTCTACATATGAAAAACTGTTGCTTGAAGAGATTATGTTTGGAGGTAACTTTGGACATAACTATTATCAATACAAAGGCAAGGTGTCAAAAATCGAAGATATGTGGCATACGTTGTGGATAAAAGTGAGGCGATATGCTCGAATCTATTGCTTGTGGCCTCAGGAAGCAAGAGCAAATTATGGTATGTTGATGAAGAGAGGTCTTAAACGAATATTTGGAGCATGAAAAAGGCATTCTTTACGATAAAAGGAATTTGTCAATATGTAGAAATTATACCTATTGTCTGTGGTTCTGCACTAACTTTATGGCTTTTAGGAAAGTGGAGAAAATAACAGGAATATGGGCGACTGGCTCCTTTAATTAAGCTACTTTTCGGGAATGGAGCCAAGTAGCCCTTTTTTAACTCTATACAAATTAATTATAATCATAAAATGGAAGTTATTAAGACTGATATTGAGGGCGTGCTCATCATTGAACCTCGCCTGTTTAGAGATGCTCGTGGCTATTCCTTCGAGAGCTTTAGAGAACGTGAGTTTAAAGAGAAAGTAGAGCCATTGGTAGGCTACAAGGTGGAGTTCTGCTAGGACAATGAGAGCATGAGTTCTTATGGTGTAATGCGTGGCTTGCATTTCCAGAGACCTCCGTTTACCGTAAGTATTCGGTGAATGCCGTATTGTGTGCCTAGATAAAGTTTCGTACCTTTGCACCGTGAA
>OGLM01002205.1_pt1 | contig 18328 bp, 9 predicted proteins | sample 1572531 | NCBI WGS metagenome assembly OGLM01 (sample SAMEA2581909, study PRJEB24529) | metagenome | biome: Human gut stool | place: China | collected 2011 | reverse complement strand
AGAATCTGGTAGATGCCAATGGTAAAACTGTGGTTCTTCATGGTGTGATGGATACGCCTAATCGTTATTTCAATGGTAACCGTTGGGGAACTGGTGGTTATAATGTCAGTGATGTGACCCCTTGCTTGGATTATTTCGAGAAGATGTTCACTGCTATCACCGACAAGAGCCAAGGTGCTTATTGTACGGTTTTCCGTCTTCACATGGATCCTTGTTGGACTAACTATAATGCGCCAGTAGGAACCCAAGAAAACAATATCCAGTATTTTAATGAGACTCGATACAAGACATTCTTGAGCAGACTTTATGTCAAGCTTGTGGAGAAAGCCTTGGCTCACGGACTTTATGTCATCGTTCGCCCTCCAGGCGTTTGCCCACAGAACATCAAGGTGGGAGATGAATATCAGGCATATCTTAAGAAGGTGTGGAAACTCTTCGCTTCCAATGCCACCATCCAGAAGAATGCCGGACAGGTGAGTATCGAGCTAGCCAATGAGCCTATTAATGTGTTGCTGGCAAATGGCTCTCAATCAGACAAGGCTCTCCATGATTTCTTCCAGCCTGTGGTAGATGAGATTCGTGCCACTGGCTTCAAGGGTATTATCTGGGTGCCAGGTTCTGGCTATCAGAGCCAATATAAGGATTATGCCAAGTATCCTATCACTGATAGCGAGGACAACTTCTCTTATGCAGTACATGTTTATTCCGGATGGTATGGAAATATGACCGATAAGAATTACGATCACGATACTTTCATCCGCAACTTCAAAAGTCAGGTGCCGATGGTAGAGACGAAGCCTATCATGGTAACGGAGATAGACTGGAGTCCGGAAGATCCGGACAAGGCGAGCGAAGGTCACTATAATGAGTGGGGACAGTGGATACAACCTAACCTGGGAAGCTGGGCAACAGCATCTACCTCGAAATGGGGATTGGCATGGAAGGCAGTTCACGACCACTTTGGCAATATCGGAATGACGATTACCCATCCACAGGAATATTACGATATTGATGAATATCTTAAAACGGGCAAGGTGATTCCTGGTTTCCAGAATGCCAAGAAGCACGGATTGTTCGAAGAATGTTGCGGTTATGCCTGTATGAACTGGTATAAAGAATGGTATTTGAAACAAAATACAACAGGAATTAAACAATTAGAAACCCAGGCAGACGTGGTTTCCACCTTATATTATAATATAGAAGGAAAAGAAGTTGAAAAGCCAACTGCAGGTGTTTATATAATAAAACAACTGTTAAGTAATGGAAAAATACGTTCTCGCAAGGTTTTTCTAAAATGATAAACTTTCTGTTACACCACGCAAAGTATGTTTCGAAAGAAATCCATACCTTTGCCGCCGTGAATAAACAGTTTTTGTGCACGCCTAAATTTTTAAAGCATAAATCAAAAATGAATAGAACATGATTGAACAAGTGTTAACAATGAAACGGACAGCAGCCTTATGCTTGATGGGAGCTTTCTGCAGCCTGAATGCTCAGGCACAGAATATCCAGGTCAGGGGTAATCTTGTTGACGGTACAGGTGAGCCTCTGATAGGTGCCACTGTAAAACTAAAAGGTAATGCCAGCGTCGGTGCGGTCACCGACTTTGATGGTAATTTCAGTATCAGTGTTCCTTCAGAGAATTCTATCCTCGTATTTACATACGTAGGTATGAAGACCAAGGAAGTAAAGATCGGTAAGAAGAGAGAGTTCAAACTCTCAATGGAAGACGACAATGCCATTGGCGAAGTTGTAGTCGTTGGTTATGGTCAGCAGAAGAAGGCTTCTGTCGTAGGTTCCATCACACAGACTACTGGTGAGGTTTTGGAACGTGCAGCTGGTGTCAGCGACGTTGGTTCAGCCTTGACAGGTAACCTCCCAGGAGTTGTTACAATCCAAGGCAATGGTATGCCTGGTGAGGAGGAACCTCAGATTATCATCCGTGGTTCTAGTTCATGGAACAATTCCGACCCTCTCGTTCTCGTTGATGGTATTGAACGTCCTCTGAGCAGCGTGGACATCTCTTCTGTGGAGAGCATCTCTGTACTGAAGGATGCTTCTGCTACTGCAGTCTATGGTGTGAAGGGTGCCAATGGTGTCATCTTGGTTACCACCAAGCGTGGTCAGGAAGGCAAGGCTAAGATTGATGTTGGTTTCAATGCTACGTTGAAAGCTCCTTCTAAGTTGCCTAACAAGTACGATTCTTATGATGCGTTGATGCTTCGCAACCAAGTGATAGAGCGTGAACTGGGCATTTATCCTGAAGGTGTTTCATATCTTCGTCCTCAGTCTTTTATAGACAACTATCGAAACCAGACTACGCAGGAGCAGCGTGAACGTTATGCCAATGTGGATTGGCAGGATGCACTTTTCAAAAAGACAGCTGTGTCCTATAATGCCAACGTGAACGTGAGTGGTGGTACAAAATTCGTTAAGTACTTCGCTTCTGCTGATTTCGTGCATGAGGGTGACCTCTTCCGTGAGTATGACAATGGTCGTAACTACAACTCTGGCTATGGATACAATCGTATCAATGTTCGTAGTAACTTGGACTTTGCCATCACAAGTAGCACTACTTTGAAGGTAAATGTGGCTGGTAGCAATGGCGTAAGAAAAGCTCCTTGGAGTAACATGAGCAATAGTGAGTGGCAGATTGGTCAGCAGTGGGCTGGTGCTTATAACATCGCCCCAGATGTGTTCTTGCCACAATATTCTGACGGCACATGGGGATTCTATCCAGCTGCTTCCAATGTAAGTAACTCTGCACAGAATCTTGCTATCGGTGGTACAGCACAGGCTACAACCACTCGTATCAATACAGACTTTACCCTTGAGCAGAAATTGGATTTCATAACCAAAGGCTTAAATTTCCGTGGTACTATCTCTTGGGATAATGTTTTTGTTGAGACAGGACGAGGTATCAATGACTTGAATAATGAAGCCCAGACTAAGTATATTGATCCTGAAACAGGTCAGGTTACTTATGGTAAAGAACTTGAAGGAAATAATAAGTTCGATTGGCAGCAAGGTGTGAACTGGTCAACGGAAGGTGGTTCTGTAGATAATAACCAGACTGTTCGCAACCTCTACTATCAGTTGCAGCTCAACTGGGCTCGCAAGTTTGGACAGCATGATGTATCAGCCATGGGATTGTTCTCACGTCAGGAGAATGCACGTGGTAGCGTGATGCCAACTTACCGTGAGGACTGGGCGTTCCGTGCTACCTATAGCTATGCAGGTCGTTATAACATCGAGTATAATGGTGCCTATAACGGATCAGAAAAGTTCAGCAAGGACAATCGTTTTGCCTTCTTCAATTCAGGTGCTATCGGATGGACCATCACTGAGGAAAACTTCATGAAATCTCTGCGTGACAATCACATCATCGATATGTTGAAGTTCCGTGCTTCCTATGGTGAGATTGGTGATGACAACATAGGTGACCCATTTGATTCTAGTCGTCGCTGGTTGTATATGAGTCAATGGGCGTATGGCGGCAAGACCACGATGGATCTCGACCATACAGAGAGCATCTATACATGGTATCGACAGAACACTCTTGGAAATGATAATGTGAAATGGGAAACAGTTAAGAAAACCAACTTCGGTATTGATTATGGTTTCTTGGGAGGCTTGATTACTGGTTCTTTGGATTTCTTCTGTGATCGTCGTAATGACATCTTGATTTTCGGCTCCAACCGTTCTGTTCCTTCTTATTTCGGAACTACAGCACCTACTATTAATAAAGGTAAGGTTCGTACCAGTGGTTACGAGTGGGAATTGAAACTTAATAAGGTGTTTGCTAATGGCTTGCGACTCTGGGGTAATTTCAATATGACCCATGCCAAGAATAAGGTGATTTTGAAGGATGATGCCATCTTTACTCCAAATTATCAAAAGGAGGCAGGATTTGCCATGAATCAGTATCACTCTTATATAGATAAGGGCTTTATCAATAATATTGATGATTTGATTGGTTCTCCGGCGCACGACTCCAATGACAATCACCGTTTGGTTGGTGACTATTACATTGTTGATTTCAATGGTGATGGTGTTGTTGATAGCAGGGACTCGGCTCCTGTAGGTTATAGCAGTAGTCCGCAGAACACCTATAATGCTACTATTGGTTTCGAATGGAAAGGGTTCTCAGCTTTCGCTCAGTTCTATGGAGTAACTAATGTGACCCGTGACGTATCATTGACAAGCTTTGGTAATATGCTTGATAATGTTTATGATACTGGTACTTGGTGGAATAAGAATCAAAGCAATCCAGAATGTATCCTTCCTCGTTGGGGTGCCACTGCTTCAAGTTACACCTATGGTACACAGTTTATGTATGATGGTTCTTACATTCGTTTGAAGAATGTCGAGATTGCTTATACCTGGACCAAGGGTTGGATTAAGGCATTAGGCGTAAACTACCTCAAGATTTACTTGAATGGTAATAACCTCTGGCTCTGGACTCGTATGCCTGATGACCGTGAGGCAAACCTCGGTGGTGGTGGCTGGTTGGGAGCATACCCTACGGTTCGCCGCTTCAACTTAGGTGTTAAATTCTCATTGTAATTATTAAAAAAAATATTCAGATGAAAAATAAGATAAAGACATTATTGTTGACGGGATGCGTCTCGCTGGCTCTCGGTACTTCGCTGAGTTCTTGTCAAGACTACTTGGACAAGGAGCTAGACTCAACAGTTTCTGCAGACGATGCCTTTGCTAATTTCCGTAATTTCCAAGGTTTCGTTGAGGAAATATACAACTGTATCCCTGATAAAGAGAAATGTAACTATTGTCCTTCATGGAACTGGGGTGATGATGAAATCTTCAATCCTGAGGCTGATAATAGAATGACCCATCAGGTTGATTTAGGTAACTTCCGTGCATGGGAATCTACTGGTAACTGGCTAAAACGTGATGGTTCTTCTACTTCCACAGATAAGTTCGCACACGGTATTTGGAACCATGCGTGGTATTGCATCAGAAAATGTAATCTCGGTTTACAGAATATCGACAAGTTTGTGACTGGAAGTGCTGAAGAGAAAAAACTGATAGAGGGTCAGCTCTATTTCTTCCGTGCATGGTGGCATGAGGAAATGATGGAGTATTTTGGTGGTATGCCTTATGTGGATACTTATCTCGATGCCAATGCCGAGCAGAGATTGCCACGTCTTTCTTATCAGGAATGCGCTGATAGAGTGGCAGCTGATTTCCGCAAGGCTGCCGATTTGTTGCCTATTAATTGGGATAAGACTTCTGCAGGTGCTGCCACACAAGGTAAGAATGATCTTCGCATCAATAAGATCATGGCTCTTGGTTATCTTGGTAAAACCTATCTTTGGGCTGCTAGTCCTTTGATGAAGAATGGTGCGCAGATTGGTGCCAGCAAGAATGGCAAGACTTATGATTATGATCAGGAATATGCTAAGAAGGCAGCTGAGGCTTTTGGTGAACTGCTCTCTCTTGTGGAAGCTGGTCAGACACAATATGCATTGGCAGAGTTTAAGTACTCAGACATCTACAATCATGAGAAATCTCCTGATGCCAATAGCTGTTTTTCTGATATATTCTATACCAAGAAGCAGAACTGGAAAATGCCTGGAACGGTTGAAGCTATCTTCCGTGGTCCATCTCCTGATTTTAATGGCTCTAACTGGAATACCTCTAAGGTCTTTGGCCCTAAGGTACAGAAAGTAGTTGCTCATGATAATGTCATTCACCAACCTACGGCCAACCTTGTAGAGGCTTATGGAATGGCTAACGGAGAACCAATCTATTTGGTTGAGAATGGTCAGTATGTACTCAATCCAAAGTCTGGTTTCGACCCTAAGCATCCTTTCAAAAATCGTGATCCCCGTTTCTACCACGATATCGTCTTCGATGGTTTTAAGTATTTGAACGGAACACCTGGTCAGTATGCAGATTTACAGTATTGCCAATTATATACGGGTGGTAATATGCGCCCAATAGCAAATGCAAGCCGTACGGGTTATTTCATTCAGAAGTTGGTGCCTCATACTTGTAATGAAGTGGATAAAGATTACGATTGGGGTTCAGCTTTACACTGCTATTTGCCATATATGCGTCTTGCAGACATATACTTGATGTATGCAGAGGCTTGTGCTGCATTCGGTGGTGCTTCTGGCAAGTCTTCAAACTTTGGTAAGACCGCAGAAGATGCAATTAATACACTTCGCGACCGTTGTGGTGCAGGTCATGTTGCTCCAGAATTTGTTGCAGACAACTATAAGTTCATGGATGAGGTCCGTCGTGAGCGTGAGGTAGAACTTTCTTTCGAAGGATTCCGTTTTTGTGACTTGCAGCGTTGGTTGCTTCTGACAGAGGCACCATATAATCAAAAATTCTCACAGGAGTTTGACCGTGTGGAAAGTGCAGACTTCTATACGAAGAATGATCCTAAGGACGCTCGGGTTGCCAATTATCGTAGAAAGTTGATATTGACTCGTAATTTTGGTACCAAGCACTATTGGTTCCCATTGCCAATCAAGGAGACTCAGATCAGTTCAGAGTTTAAACAAAATCCAGGCTGGTAAGGTTTAAAATTATAAATTAGTAATACTAAATGAATAATGATAGTATGAATTCAAGATTCAAATCATATAATTATAAGCTTTTTGTAGCAAGTCTCGTGGCTTTGGCTCCTCTTGGTGCCAATGCCAAGACTGCACAGACAAGCGAATCCGATACAGCCAGTGCCGACAAGGAGATGGTTCAGGTGGCTTACCGAAAGGTAGCCAAGGATGACATCTTGGGCGGTGTGTCTGTAGTCGATGTAGAGAACTTGATGAAGAAGAATTACCATACTTATAGCCTCGACAATATGCAAGGTTATGTAGGTGGTTGGAATGGCAATTCTCTCTGGGGTATGGATGCCGACAACGCTGGTTATCTCGTCTTGGTAGATGGTGTGCCTCGTGAAGCTAACAACGTTCAACCAAGTGAGATTGCACAGATTTCTTTCCTCAAGGGTGCGCAGGCTGTGGTGCTCTATGGTAGCAAGGCTGCCAAGGGTGCTGTAGTCATAACTACCAAGCGTGGTCATAATGACGGCTTGAAAGTCGAGGTGCAGGCTAATGCAGGTTTGAATGTAGCAAAGTCTTATCCTGAGTATCTTAGCAGTGCAGAGTATATGACTCTCTATAACGAGGCTCGTCGTAATGATGGTCTGTCTGAGCTTTATTCTGCTGAGGACATCTATAATCATGGAGCAGGTTTGAACCCTTATCGTTATCCTAATCTCGATTTCTATTCTTCTGATTATCTCAGAAAGATGAACAGCCGTTATGAGGCTACTGCAGAAATCAGCGGTGGTGGTAAGCGAGCTCATTTCTATAGCAATATCAACTATTATCGCCAGGGCGATTATTTCAAGTTTGGTGAGGCTAAGAATAATAATACCCAGCGCTTCAGCGTTCGTGGTAATGTGGATATAGACATTACTGATGATATTAAGGCTTGGGTCAACTCCAGTGCAACCTTCTATGATTCTCATTCTGCAAAGGGTAATTACTGGGAAGCTGCTGCTACTTGGCGTCCTAATTTTCCACAGAATGCAGCTCCTCTTATCTCCACAGATATGATAGCCCCTAATGCTAAGGCTGCTTGGGACTTGATGAGCGTTGCGAAGTTGGTAGATGGCAAATACTTCCTTGCTGGTACTCAGGCAAACTCCTCCAATGTTTTTGCTGATATCTATTCTGCAGGAAGTAGTAAATTTACTAGTCGTCAATTCCAGTTTGATACGGGTGTCAATATCAACTTGCACAAGGTGTTGAAGGGCTTGTCTTTCGAGACTCATTTCGCAGTCGACTATGCCACCTCTTATAATACTTCTTTCGATAATAGCTATGCTGTTTATATCCCAACATGGGCTAACATTGATGGCAAGGATATGATTGTCGCATTGAAGAAGGAAGGTGAGGATAAAAAGTCTGGCAACCAGAACATCAGCGGAAGTACAGATAACCAGACCATGTTTTTCTCTGGTCAGTTCAACTACAACAATACTTTCAACAAGGTTCACAATCTGTCGGCAATGTTGATAGCTTCTGGCTTCCAGCAGTCGAAGTCTGGACAGTATCATAAGAACTCTAGTGCCAATCTTGCATTCGATGCTTCTTACAATTATGCCCAGAAGTATTACGCAGATTTTGGATTAGCTGCCATTCACTCTGCCCAGTTGGCTCCAGGTCATCGTGAGGCTCTCTCACCATCACTTTCTTTGGGTTGGAGACTCAAGAATGAGTCTTTCTTGAAGAATTCCAAGGTGGTAGATGACATGATGATTAGTGTATCAGGTAGTATTATCAATGAGGATATTGATATAGCAAATGGTGACAATCGCTACTATCTCTATCAGAGTATTTGGACTTCTGATTACGGCTATGGATGGTATGATGGATCTAGCGATAAATACACCTATTCAAAAAGAGGTGAGAACAAAGACCTTGATTTTATCAAGCGCAAAGAGTTGTCTCTGAATTTCAAGACATCCCTGTGGCAGAAATTGGTGACATTGGATGCAAGTTTCTTCATCAATTCGATGGAGGGTTATCTCATCTCTTCGCCAACATTCTATCCATCTCATTTGAATACTGGTTATCCAGCGGCTTCGTTTATGCCTGTACTGAATTACAACAATAATCGTAGAGTAGGATTTGATTTCGCAGCCAACTTCAATAAGAAGGTAGGTGATGTGGATCTCTCACTTGGTGTGACTGGTACTTACTATACAACCAAGGCTACCAAACGAGATGAGAACAACGTAGAGCAGTATCAGAACAGACAAGGAAAGGCACTTGATGGCATTTGGGGTTACAAGAGCGCAGGTCTCTTCCAAAGCGAGGAGGAAATCAAAACTTCTCCAGACCAAAGCTATTTTGGTGGAACAGTTAAACCTGGTGACATCAAGTATGTGGATGTAAATGGTGATAATAAAATTGACCAATACGACCAAGTCTTCTTGGGTAAGGGTGGTTGGTATGGAGCACCATTCACGCTTGGTGTCAATCTTACAGCTAAGTGGAAGAACTTTACCTTCTTCGCTCTTGGTACCGGTAACTTCGGTGCTTGGGGAGTCAAGAATAATTCTTATTGGTGGGTAAAGGGCGATAGCAAATATTCTGCTGTAGTTCGTAACCGATGGACAGAGGAAACCAAAGAGACTGCAACCTATCCTCGTTTGACATCTCTTGATGGTAACAACAACTTCCAGACATCAGACTTCTGGATGTACAAGACGGATGCTTTCCGCTTGGCTAAGGTCCAGATAACTTACGACTTGCCTAGTACTTTGTTCCAAAAGACATGGCTTAAGGCGTTGTCGGCATACGTAAGCGGAGCTAACTTGCTTACCATTTCAGGAGAGCGCGAAGTCTTAGAGATGAACGTTGGGTCTGCGCCTCAGACACGCTATTATAATATAGGTGTGAAGGCAACATTCTAATCATTTTAAAATGTAGAAAGAAATGAAAGTAAAAAATATATTTATATTAGCAGCAATGTCGCTTACTTTGGCTTCTTGCTCAGATCTCTTCGAGCCTGCAGATGAAAACAACCGTGGCTTGAATGAGATTTACAATGAGCCAACATACGCTCAGGGACTATTGGGATATGGTTATGCCATGCTTCCTTACAATACGAAGAGTGTTACTGATGTTGCTACAGATGACGCTGTAAGCAATGACTTGACAAATAGCTTTCTCAAGATGGCTACAGGTTCTTGGACTGCTAATAGCGATCCTATGTCTAAATGGACAAATGGTCGTGCTAGTATCCAATATCTCAATATCTTCCTTCAGGAGGTAGATAAGGTAAACTGGGCAAAGGACGAGAATGCCCGTAAGATGTATTGTGATAGCCGTAAAGGTGAAGCTTATGCTTTGAGAGCTCTCAACTTGTATTATCTTTTGATGAATCATGGTGGATGGACAGCCGATGGCAAATTGCTTGGCGTTCCTAATTTGACAGAACCAGAGACTTCTACTGATGATTTCAACAAGCCACGTAATACATTCCAAGAGTGCTTGGATCAAATCTATAGCGATTTGGACGAGGCTGCCAAGCTTCTCCCTCTTGATTACAATGATTTGACTAATGATAACGATGTTCCTGCCAAGTATAAGGAAATCGGAGTAAAGACCGCAGGAGACTACAACCGTGTGTTTGGTTCCATTATGCGTGGTCGTATCAGCGGTCGTATCGCTGAGGCAATTCGCTCACAGGTATCTTTGCTTGCAGCTAGTCCTGCTTTCTCTGAAGGTACAAACGTGGATTATGCTAAGGCTGCTGACGATGCAGCTACCGTTCTTGACCGTATCAATGGTGTGAATGGTTTGTCTGCTACAGGTAATAATTGGTTTATGCAAACCAGGGAAATCGATGCGCTTGGCTCAGGTGCTTGTCCTGCTGAAATTCTTTGGCGTGGCAGTCGTACCAATGGTGCTGATGACTGGGATCTTGGTCTGAACCAAGAGTCTGATAATTTCCCTCCGTCTCTTTATGGTAAGGGTAGAATCAACCCAACTCAGAATCTGGTCGATGCATTCCCTGCTGTAAATGGTTATCCTATCACCGATGATCGTTCTGAGTATGATAAGTTGAATCCTTACAGCAATCGAGATCCTCGTCTTGACCTTTATATCATTCATGATGGTAGTACTTATAAGGGAAAGACCATTCATACAGACATTACGACGGCTAATAACAATGATGGTTTGAATAAGATTTCCAATTCTACTCGTACAGGCTATTACATGAAAAAGCTGTTGCGTGAGGATTGTAATCCTGACCCTAATTCAAAGAATCCTCAGTATCATTATCCTGTGTATATTCGCTATACTGAGATATTCCTCGATTACGCTGAGGCTGCCAACGAGGCTTGGGGACCAAAGGGTAGGGGATCTCACAACTACTCAGCTTACGATGTAATCAAGGCAATCCGTAAGCGTGCCGGAATTGGCGAGCTTGGCGGGGATCCATACTTGGAAGAGTGCGCTGGTGACAAAATTAAAATGCGTGAGTTGATTCGCAACGAGCGTCGTTTGGAACTTTGTTTTGAAAATAAGCGCTTTAGCGACCTTCGCCGTTGGAAAGCTCCTCTAAATGAGGCTGTGCGTGGTATAGAAATCACTTTAGAGGCTGGTGCCCCATTATACAAAGTCATGAAGGTTGAGGATCGCAACTATAAAGATTACATGTATTACGGTCCTATACCACAGAGCGAAATGTTGAAGTGGAGCAACTTGCAGCAGAATAAGGGCTGGGAAGTAAAAAATAACGACTAATATTTAAAATGATGAAAACAATGAAGATAAGCAAATATTTGTCCATGGCTGCATTGGGAATCTTGGCTTTAGGCTTTAACTCTTGTGAGAATGGCAACCAAGAATTTCCTGATTATGAGGGCGGTACTACTGTATATTATCCTTATCAGTATATCGAACGTTCTGTAGTTTTAGGCAATGATGAGAATCGCGATAATACGGATGATAACAATCATGTATTGTATATCGTATCTACAATGGGTGGAGCATATAATGGAAAAAACATCACATTGAATGTAGATGTTGATAATTCATTGTGTGACAATCTGTATTTTGAGGATGGAGTCACTCCTGTAAAGCCAATGCTTAGCAATTATTATACAATTCCTACCAAGACGGTTGCGTATAATGGAAAATTGCAGGGACGTCTTCAGGTTAAGTTGGAGGATGCTTTTTTTGCTGACCCTGATTGTGCAAAGAATACATATGTAATCCCAGTTCGCATCAAGGAAATGGTGGGAGCCGATTCTATTCTTTCGGGTTCTCCTGCCGTTGCAGGTACAACTCCTGTTCGTACTGATGCTTCAGCTTGGTTAATTGCTCCTAAGGATTATATCCTTTATTGCGTTAAGTTTATGAATCCATGGGATGGCTTTTATTTCCGTAGAGGAACTGACAAGATTACAGAGAATGGACAAACTCATGAGGTAAAGCGTGAAGGTGCAACTATTGAAAAGGATGAAGTGAGTCACATTACAACCAAGAGTTTGAAGGAATGTAATTTCGAAGTCTCTGTAAATAAAGCTGACGGCTCTAAGGTCACTTGCAACTTGAAACTTACGTTCGATGATAATGGTAATTGTACCGTTACTTCTGATACAGAGGGCAGGACTGCTTCCGGTTCAGGAAAGTTTGTAGAAAAGGGAGCTAAGTTGGCTTGGGGTAACAAGGATCGTGACATCCTGACTCTCAATTACAAGGTTGATTTCGGTTCTGGCATTGTTTTGGAAACATCCGATCAGTTTGTTGCCCAGACTCGTGGTAACACCAATGGTATTGTTCAATTCAGTCCTCAGTATATCAGGAAGTAATATTCTTGATAGATAAGTGTCATTCTAATAATTTGATTATTATGAAATTGAAAAATATTAATTTAGGTTTAGGCTTGATGGCTCTCTTGGCTTTGTCTTCTTGTGCTGATGACAAGTTCTCGGAGTACAGAACTGATATGACCAAGAATTTGAAGGAATATCAGTATCTGAATAACTACGAGCCTTTGAAGAAATACGTGGAAGATATGAAAGCTGCCGGCAAGTGCAATCCCGACTTTAAGTTGGGCATTGCACTGGCTGCGCCCGACTTCAACAAACAGGAGCTTGTATATTGCTTGGCTGGTAGCAACTTCGAGGAGATGACAGCAGGCAACGCCATGAAGTATGCTTCTTGTGTAAAAGATGATGGAACCTTTGACTTTAATACTGTTAAGGATTTCGTTACAAATGCACAGGATGCAGGTTTGACCATCTATGGTCATACGCTTGCTTGGCATTCTCAGCAGAACAAGAAGTATCTTAGTAAACTTATTGCAGATAAGGAAATTCAGGTAGACCCTAGTCAGAAAGTTGAAAAGGAAGATGCTTATACCGACTTTTCTACCATGAATAGTTTCCCTTTTTATGTAATGGGCTATACTCCTGAAATCAAAGATGGAATTTTGATTAGCAAATATCCTGGAGATTGGTATCAGTATTTTGTAGTTGACAATTATCCTGTAGATGTTGATGCCAAGAGAGAATATAAGGTAACAGCTATGATCAAGGCTTCAGAAGATGGACAGATTGATGTGCAGTCGGGTAACTGGGGAGCAACAACATCCCAGAAAATGTCTGTTTCTACACAGTGGAAAGAGCAATCTGTAACATTTAGTGGATTAACAACAGAAAAAGCTTTTGTCGTTTTCCAACCAGGAAATTTTGCAGGAGACATTTCTTGTAAGTGGGTAAAAGTTACTCATTCTGAGGCTCCGGTAATGGAAATCGAGACCGAGGTTCATAAGAAAACTTATACTGATGGTGATTTCCCATTCCATCCTATGGGTTGTACACCTCCTGTTATTAATGGAGCTATCCACTTTGTTCCTACAGGCGAATGGTCTCAATTCTTTGTGATGACAGGAGATGATAATGAATTAGATGAAGGTGACTATGTTGTTTATTTAGACCTTACTTCTGATAAGGATGCAAGTGGTGTAGATCTCACCATGCAAAATGGTTGGGGTGGCACAGCTCAAGCTATTTCAGCTAAAGTGCCTGTCGCTGCAGGTCGTCATTCGGTAAAAGTCGAAATGCCTAAAGTAGAAGGTGGTAAGTATGACATCATTCTTAAGCCTCAGACAGCTGATGCTACTTTGGATGTTCATTCTGTTAGAGTTTGCAAGGTTACTAAGTCTAATTCCATTCCTCTTACGCCTGAAGAGAAGAAATCTCTTCTTACTGATGCAATGGGCAAGTGGATTGATGGTATGATGGAGGCTACTGATGGTTATGTTACATCTTGGGATGTTGTGAACGAGGCCCTTTGGGGTAGCGATAATGATGGTGATGGCAAGTTCGACTTGCAGCATGCTGCTACAGCTTCTGCTGACGACAAGAAGAACTGCTTCTACTGGCAGGATTACCTGGGTGACATTGATTATGTTCGCACTGCTGTAGCTGCAGCTCGCAAGAGTTTTGAAGCCCATAATGGTGACCCTAAGAAATTGAAACTCTTCATCAATGATTATAACTTGGAGAGCTATTGGGACAACAATGACAAGTTGAGGAGTTTGATTCAGTGGATCAAGGATTGGGAGGCTGATGGTGTTACCGTGATTGATGGTATCGCATCTCAGATGCATATCACTTGCTATGCTGATCATGACAAACAGGAAAATGCGAAAAATCATATCGTCAAGATGTTGGAGTTGATGGCTGGAAGTGACAAGCTTTGCAAGATTTCTGAACTTGATATGGGTTATGAAGATGCCAAAGGCAATCCTGTAACTTATGATCAGATGACTGAGGAACAACACAAGGAAATGCGTGACCTCTACACCTTCGTTCTCCAGAAGTACTTCGAGATTATCCCTATTGATCAGCAGTATGGCATCACTCAGTGGTGTGCTACAGATTCTCCTAAGGATTCAGGTTGGCGCAAGGGTGAGCCTACTGGTCTCTGGGATCTCAACTATCTTCGCAAGCATACCTATGCAGGTTTCGCTGTAGGTCTTGGTGCTCCAGAATATTGGAACAACGCCAAGTAAATACTCTAAAAGACATTAGTTTTAGGTTTATCATACAAAGATTAACCGAAAAAAGATGTTAGTCGTTAAGGTTGGCTGTGTTGTGATGACACGGTCAACCTTTTTGCTTTGTAACATTTGTCTTGCAATATGTTAAATGTGAGTCAGTAAATAAAAAATAATTCTGATTTTTGAGGTTGTATCACTTCTTTTTTGTATCTTTGCGCTTAAATATCACTATACTGATATATAATGGCTATTTTATGGCTTAATGTTCACTTAAATGATAGTTAAGTATATGAAAGATTTGTATGAATATTCTACTCCGGAACTGGTGAGATTGCTGGGAAATCGCTTTAGGGAATACAGAATGCGATGCAATTTGACACAGAAGGAAGTGGCAGAACTGACAGGCATTGGTATGACTACTATCCACAAGTTTGAGAATGGATGTGCTAGAAACATATCACTTTCTACATTGATTCTCTTGCTCAAGGTGGTGGGACAGATCAATGCGCTTGATAACTTAATGCCCGAATTGCCACCATCCCCTTACTTGATGACCAAGGGAGATAAAAAGGTACAAAGAATTAGACACTGATAATAGCGAATGATTTATGGTTAAGACTTTAAAAGTAATCTTGTGGGATGAGGAAGTTGGTAGGTTGTCGTGGGACGATAAAAGGCAAATGTCCTACTTCACTTATAATCCAACTTTTGTGCATAGGGGTATTGATATATCTCCTCTATGGGCATCCATACGCAACAATAGAGGACTTATGCCTATTTGGGGAGAGGAACAGAGAATTTATCAAAAACTTCCTGCTTTCCTAGCTGACTCATTGCCTGATTCTTGGGGCAATCAGTTGTTTGATCTTTGGAGACAGCAGAATCATCTCTCCAATACGGAAATTTCTCCTCTTGATAAGTTGTCATTTATCGGTAGAAGAGGAATGGGTGCTTTGGAGTTTGTCCCAGAGTATGAGAAGAGTAAGAAATCAGAGAGGATTGATGTCAATTCCTTGGTTGCACTTGCTGAACGCATATTTACTGAACGAGAGGAGGCTCAGATTTTACCAGAGGAATCTCTTACCATGCAGTCGCTCTTGACTGTGGGAACTTCTGCTGGTGGCAGGCAGCCTAAGGCTGTTATTGCTATCAATTCGGCTGATGGTGAGATAAGAAGTGGACAAATCTCGGATCTTGATGGATATGATTACTACTTGTTGAAGTTTGGAAATGCTGATTTCAACTCTGCCGAACTAGAAATGACATACTACGATCTTGCCATCAAGGCTGGCATCAATATGATGCATTCTGAACTCTTGACGGTTGATGGCAGCAAGCACTTCATGACGCAGAGATTTGATAGAAAAGATGGGAAGAAGCTTCATACCCAAACTTTGGCGGCTATGTATCCTGAGGCAAATAGTTATGAGCAACTTATTTCTGTTTGCAGGTCGCTCCATTTGCCAGAGGCTGATTGTGAAGAGGTTTATAGAAGAATGATATTCAACGTGCTGGCAAACAATACTGATGATCACAACAAAAACTTCTCCTTCATGATGGATAGGATGGGTAATTGGCGGTTATCACCTGCTTATGATCTTACCTATATCCTCAATATGGGTGGAGTGCAGCCCAATCAAGACCACTGTATGTTTATCAGGTCCAAACTGCGTAATATTTCAAAAGAGGATGTCTTGCAATTTGCATTCGATAATGGTATTCGAAAGCCAGAGAGTATTATAGGTGATGTAAAGAATGCTTTGTTGCAATTTAGGACTGTGGCTGTAAAATATGCAGTGGATGAAAAATGGATAGGCAGAGTGGAGGCTACCATCCTTTCTCATCTGAAAGAATGGGGTGAGTATGAAGATGATAAACCGACGTTATCTGTAGAGATTAATGGTCATCAAGTGACTGATGTACATATAGAGCAAGCCTACAAGGGCAACTTTCATTTATGTGCAAAGATAGATGGCAGGGAAAAGAAGTTTGTGATAAGCAAAAACAAGAATGAGTTTTCCCTTATAGAGAGTCTTGGAATCGCTAATCTTACAGAGAAACAACTGTTGACTATGGTTGAAAAATTCCTATGTAAGTAAAGAAATATAAAGGTTGGCTGTGTTGTGATGACACGGTCAACCTTTTTGCATTTTTTTAATGATGAAAATATTCTCTTTCTCCTATGTGTCATTCTTGAAAGAGATTGTCTAGTGTGACTTCGCTGTTTACTATACTTGAATGGATGCCATTGGCAACACCAAATGTTGTGACAAAGGTATTTACCAATGATTTTGTGCAATGGGTTCGGTCTCTGAATAATTCCATCCTATTGCGCAGCTTTATCTCATAATCTGCTGAAATTTTGTATTGGGCTTGACTAAATTTCATCTCGCAGAGGTTGATGACTCGGTCGGCACGCTCTATGATGAGATCTATTTGGGCTCCTCTCTGATTCTTGGTTTTGTCAGCCTTGTCAAACCAAATGTAAGCCTCGCTAGCCACGCCACCAATATTCAATGCCTTGCGTATTTGGCTGATATGGAACAAACAGAGTAATTCGAAAGTTAAACCTTGCCATGCCTCAACACTGTGAGAGAGATAATGCTTGCTCCACCATTGCTCATCAAAGGAGTCGATATTGGGCTCTATATACTTTAAATAAAATAAGGTATAAAAGTCTGTCAACTTATATAGGCGGTCTTGCGTCTTCTTGCCATAATATCTGAACTTCATGATGAAGTCACATCTCTCCAGATTCTTTAATATCTGGCACAACTTCTTTCCGTCCAGTTCGGCTGCTTTAGCAATTTCTGCATTTGTCATGCCGCCTTTATGATTAGCCAAGAGCCTGACCACCTTGATGTAATTGTCTGCATGAGTAAATAAGGCTCCATATAATTCGTCAAATTCTTGTCTTAGTGCCCCTCCCTTGTTAAAGCACAGGGCATCAACATTCTGTACAAGGCTAAGACTTGGATCTATTAAACTCAGATAAAAAGGAATGCCTCCAAAGAACATATAGCATTGGGCTATCTGGAAGCGATCCCAAGAGCATCCACGCGATTTTAGGTATAGTTCTGTCTCATACAAAGTAAATGGGCGTAAATATATCTGGCAAGTGATGCGAGCATGCAGACCTCCTTGGTTTTCTATGAGCTTGTCTACCATCCATGATGTGGCAGAACCGCTAGCGATGAAAACTATATCGCGACGACGGGCTGCCCATCCATTCCAAAAGTTTTCAAATGCTGGGGTGAAGTCGGAACGCAAGGAATCTATCCAAGGCATTTCGTCTACAAAGATTATCTTTTTGCGGTCTTCTGGCAAGGATGACAGATATTCTTCCAAAACATCAAAGGCATCAAACCAATCTGATAATTTGCGAGCTGATGTCTCGCCCATGGCTTGTTTTAATGCTTTGGCAAAACTGCGCAATTGGGTGCGTTGGGGGAGATTGTGTCCTCCAACGAAAGTGAAGTCGTACTTCCGACCAAAGAATTCATCTACTAGATAAGTCTTGCCGACACGTCTTCTACCATAAACGATAACAAGTTCAGAGCGATCTGAGTCTATACAACGTTGAAGCTCTGCCTTTTCTTTATCTCGTCCGATTATTAAATCTGCTTTCATACTTCTAATGTTTTGGTTCGACTGCAAAATTACGATATTTTTCCTTAAAATGGCACGAAAACGCACTTTTTTTCACTTTTTTTTCGAGAAAAAGTGCGTTTTCGTGCCAAAATCTTTCACATAGGCT